>Ga0209344_10006106_pt1 | contig 10052 bp, 9 predicted proteins | sample Cruoilmetagenom6_FD_187293 | JGI IMG/M metagenome (GOLD analysis project Ga0209344, IMG submission 187293) | Oil polluted marine microbial communities from Coal Oil Point, Santa Barbara, California, USA - Santa Barbara Oil Seep Sample 6 (SPAdes)... | ecosystem: Environmental > Aquatic > Marine >...
ACGACCCGATTGTCGCCGGGCGCCGCGAGCTTGATTTCTTCTTGGTGATCCGGAATGTACTTTCGGGCCCAGTTGGCGATGACACCCGCGGCGTATCTCGAATCCTCGGCGCGACTCAGCAGATGATCGGCCCGGTCGAGCGACACAAAGCTCTTCGGGTGCTTTGCGGTGGTGAAGATCGCGGTGGCGTTGCTGATCCCCACCACGGTGTCAATCGGTGAGTGCATGACGAGGAGAGCCCGCCGGAGGTCGGCAATGGCATCCTTCATGCTGACTTCTCCGAGCTCGTCCATCAATGCCCGCCCGATTCGGATTCTCCTTCCGGTAAGGACAATCTCCGATGTCCCGGAGCGCTCGATCTCTGACCGCGCTGGTTCGAGGATCTCGGACAGGTGATCGAGGCTCGCCGGCGCCGCGATGGTCACCACCGCGGTTGCCGACGGGATCTTCGAGGCCGCCATCATGACCGCCGCACCACCAAGGGAATGACCGATGAGCACCGCCGGGGCCCCGTGGTCGTGCGCGAGATACTCGGCCGCTGAGACGATGTCGTCAACATTGGACGAGAACGAAGTGTCAGCGAACTCGCCCTCGCTCTCGCCCAAACCCGTGAAGTCGAAGCTCAACACCGCGAAACCCTCGGCGGCAAGCGCTCGCGAAATATGGCGAACGGCCTTGAAGGTCTTCGAGCACGTGAAACAGTGGGCGAAGATCGCAAAGGCGATGGGCGCATCATCCACCGGTCGATCGAGGATCGCGGCCAGCTTCTGACCGCGACCGTTGTCAAACTCCGTCTTGATGGTATGCATAAGTCAATTATGAATTATGAATGATTAATTTTGAATTGCATCGCAGAGAACAACGCTGCGATGGTGCGATGTCATTCATCATTCAAAATTCATCATTCATCATTGTTCGTCGAGGTCCATCTCGACGAAATCGAGGGAGAGTGAGTTGATGCAGTAGCGATCGCCGGTGGGTTTTGGACCGTCGTTGAAGACATGCCCGAGGTGACCGCCACACCGCTCACAGTGGACCTCGCTGCGGACCATCCCAAGACTCATGTCCCTTCGGGTGCCGATGTTGGCCTCGTTCACCGGCTCGAAGAAGCTCGGCCAACCGGTGCCGGAGGAGTATTTGGTCTTCGAGACAAAGAGGTCGGTGCCGCAGGCCACGCACCGGTAGATCCCCTCGCCGTCATTCTTCCAGTGGGCCCCGGAGCACGCCATCTCGGTCCCGTGGCCGCGGGTGATCCGGTAGACCTCGGGCGGCAGTTCCGCCTTCCATTCGGCGTCACTCTTCTCGATGCGGGTGGTCTCGACAAACCCGCCCGCCTCCACCGACCAGATCTTGATTCTGTCGTTCATCTTCGACTCCTCTTTGTCGCCGGCGAAGCAGAACCCGGCGCCGATCAGCACCAGGGCCATCACCAACGAGGCGATCATCCGTTCCATCTTTTCCTCCAACATCCGCATTTCCGGTTCATTCCTTCCCGACTACATTTGCCGCCATCGACCGTTTGGTTGCACCCATCCTGTGGTGGAGTCGGAGGACAAGATCGGAACGCCCTTCGGTGATATGCTCGTCGCGCCAATTCTGAAAACCTTCCTATTGGGGGACCTCATGACTGCAGATTTGAGTTTCTTCGAGCAAGTCAACAAGAACTTCGACATCGCCGCCGCCCACACCGCCCATCCGCCGGGTCTTCTCGAACAGATCAAGAGTGTCAACAGCGTGATTCATTTCACCTTTCCGTTGATTCGCGATGACGAAACGCTCCAGGTCATCCACGCCTGGCGGGCCGAACACTCTCAACACAAGCTGCCGACCAAGGGCGGCATCAGGTACGCGGCCAACGTCAACGAGGATGAGGTGATGGCGTTGTCGGCGCTCATGACCTACAAGTGCGCCATCGTCAACGTTCCCTTCGGCGGCGCCAAGGGCGGGATTAAGATCTCCGCCCACGAGTACTCGGTGGGCGAACTCGAACGCATCACCCGACGATTCGCCTTCGAACTCAACAAGAAGAACTTCATCGGTCCCGGGCTCGATGTCCCGGCACCGGATTTCGCCACCAGCGGACGGGAAATGGCGTGGATCGCCGACACCTACATGACGCTGAACCCAGGAGAGATCGACGCGTTGGGTTGCGTCACCGCGAAACCCGTCGGCCAGGGCGGGATCCGTGGAAGGACCGAGGCCACCGGACGGGGAGTGTTCTTCGGACTTCGCGAGGCCTGCACCATCGCCGAGGACATGCGGGCTCTCGGGCTGCCCCCCGGTCTCGAAGGAAAACGCGTCGTGGTCCAGGGTCTCGGCAATGTCGGGTATCACGCGGCCAAGTTCATGCAGGAGGATGGCGGCGCTCTGATTGTCGGCGCCGTCGAGTACGAGGGTTCCATCTCCAAACCCAATGGCATCGACGTCGAAGCCCTCATGGCCCACCGCCGCGAGACGGGTTCCATCCTCGGTTTCTCCGGTGCCGAAGATCTGTCCGACCGCGACGCCGGGCTCGAAATCGACTGCGACATCCTCATCCCGGCGGCCCTCGAAAACGCCATCACCATGGACAATGCTCCCCGGATCCAGGCCAAGATCATCGCCGAGGCGGCGAACGGACCCATCAGTTCGGATGCATCAACCCACCTCTACGAACGGGGAGTGTTGATCATCCCCGACGCCTATATCAACGCCGGCGGCGTCACGGTCTCGTATTTCGAGTGGTTGAAGAATCTCCAGCACGTTCGATTCGGCCGGATGGAGAAGCGTTTTGTCGAGAGTTCGAGCCGAAAGCTGCTCACGGCCATCGAGAACTCCACCGATCGGATCTTCTCCGACCGGGAGATCGCCGATATCGCAAAGGGCCCCGGCGAGATCGACCTGGTCAACTCCGGTCTCGAGGAGACCATGATCGAGGCCTACCAGGAGATCCGAGAGCTCCAGAAATCAAAGGGAACAGGCGTAGATCTGCGAGCTGCCTCGATGATCGCCGCCATCGACAAGGTCGCGGTGTCCTATCGAGAGCTCGGAGTCTTCCCCTGATCCGCGTTCCGGGATGACCGGCAACAGCCGCCGGTCCGTACGACCGGCGGCTGGATCACACATCAATTCTCGAGGGGGATGGGAATCCTGATTTCGCTCTCCTCGAGATCGATGTTCAGTACGTACCGACCAGCCTGAACGCCTCCCGGAATTTCGAACAGAAATCTACCCTCGCAGACCCGGAAATTGTTGACAGAGAACTCATCATAGGAAATACCGCTGCCCGGTGCGACATAGAACCGCATCAAGAGCGTCTTTCTCCTCGGTTGCCAGTAGTTCATCGGATCGCGAACGACATCGGCCGCGTTCACAATCGGCATGACAACGCCCCAGGCCTCGTTCACATCCTTCTGAGTGGCGAGCTGGATCGTCTTCCCTTCGGGCGTCGTCACCGACACGTTCTCGCGTTTGATGGTGGCAGTCTGATTCGGCGGAGACGTCATTGCCGCCTCGAGCAACAACCACGGGGCGCCGGGGTTCTGTTGGGCGTACCGGTAGCCGACGACGGTCTCGGCCTCGGAGCCCTTGTTCATCAGGATGAACTTTCCCATGCGATCCACATCCGGATCATCGGTGGGTTGTGCGGAGGAACACGCCATCAAACCCACGGCGGCGACGAGCACCAGACCGGCGGCAGCGGCTTTCTTTGTATCGAACGAGGTCATAGCATCCCCTTTCATCGGTCGAATCTTTCCATGAATTGCAATCACGATGCCAATCAAAATCCAGGAAAACGCACTCAAATTCTCTCGAGACGAACTCTCTGGATGACACAACGATCACTCCGGGCGACATATTGCAGATATACGTAGACCCCGCCGAATCGTTCCCCCGGGCCGCGCGACTGTGCCAATGACGCTGGTTTCGGGACCGGCTATACTGCCGGGGGCTTTGTCGATCAGCGGAACCGAAATGGCCGCAACCAATCGACTCACCTCCCCGCACAACACCACGATATGGAGGGATTGATGAGCCAACCGCGGTACTACTTCCCCGGGGACAGTCAGAAGGTCGATCTGGATTTCTCGAATCTGGGATTCGACTACACCCCGTGTCCGTATCGATTTGAAGCGATCTTCAACCACGGCGTCTGGCGGGCTCGGGGTCTGGTCGAAGAGACCGAAATGAGCATCCCGGAAGGAAGCCAGTGTCTCCACTATGGCCAACAACTCTTTGAAGGAATGAAGGTAAACAGCGGGCCGGATGGCCGGATCTACGCCTTCCGGCCCACCGAAAATGCTCGACGCCTCAACCAGGGTGCGCGATACCTCTGCGGACCCGAGGTCCCGGACGAGCTTTTTGTCCGTGGCGTCGAGGAGGTCGCGGCGGCCAACTACCCATATGTCCCACCCTACGGCAGCGGCGCGGCACTCTATGTCCGGCCGTTCTACCTCGGGATCGGCGACAACGTTGGAGTGAAGCCGGCGACTTCGTACGTGTTCCGGATCTTCGTCACCCCGGTCGGACCCTACTTCAGAGGCGGATTCGGTCCGGATCAGGGCAAGGAGTTCCTAGTGAGCCGCCTCGATCGTGCCGCTCCTCAGGGCTCGGGTCACGTCAAGGCCGGGGGAAACTACGCCTGTTCCTTCTCACCCGGTGCCAAAGCCAAGGACAAGGGCTTTGCCGAAGCGCTCTATCTCGACCCGCGAGAGCATCGTTATATCGAGGAGATCGGCGCTGCCAATTTCCTCGGTTTCCGAGACGGGACGCTCATTACACCGAATTCGAGCAGCGTGCTCCGATCGGTCACCCGCATCTCGCTGCTCGAGATCGCCACGGATCTCTTTAATTGGTCTGTCGAGGAACGCAAGGTCGCCCTCGAAGAGCTCGACGAGATGGAATCGGCGGCGTGCTGCGGAACCGCCGCGGTGATTTCCTGGATCTCACGGATCGTCGATGGCGATCGTGAGTGGTCGTTCGAGTTCGACGAACGGTGGCAGCAGCTCTATGACGCATTGGTCGGCATCCAGACCGGTGTGCGCGACGACCCGTTCGGTTGGAGGCACGAGATTCCGATCGACTAGGAGCCTGTAGGGGCTTGATGGTGGTATGTCGAGGCTTTTTGCAAACGCCCAGAGCGCTAGGAGTTGGTACAGATCACCGGTGAGAATCGCTCAATTGGGGTCTGAGGTGAGTTCAACGATGGCAGTGGCCCGATCATCAAAGATGGGAACCACCTCATCGAGTTTGGTCAGTGCAAAGAGCTTGCGGAGACGACGTGCGGGGTTGACGAACGCCATTCGCCGACCCTGTTCTTCGAATCTCTGAAGATACCCCACGAGTTCGCCGAGACCGGTTGAATCCACGTGGTCGATGCCCTCGAGATCCACCACCACCGGGTTGGATCCCTGCTCCAGGACCTCGCGAAGAAATCCCGAGAAGGTCTTGGCAGACTCGCCGAGTTTGATCACACCCCGAACCACCACGATGGTCACGGCGCCGTCTTCGACCTTCTCGATCTCCATGCCGCCTCCTCAGAACCCGATCAGCCCGTCGAGCTGCCACACGAACTGACAACCGGAACGCGCTGTGAGAATCATGGTAGCACCCTTAACCCGCACTTCTCACCGGGTTTCGCCACGAGGGCGACGAGGCGCGGTAGCCAGGTGGGTTTTCTCAGTTCGGGGCGCGGAGGCGTACTTCACAGTACTTTGAGCACCCCGATCTGAGAAAGCACTTCTGGGTGCTGTGCATCGTTGGCCGCAGTCGTCCAGCTGGTGAGAAGTGCGGGTTAACGACCCGGCAATCCTCACAAGGAGCCTGTAGGGAATAGATGGTGGATGGCTTTCGGAGGGTCGCTTGAGGCCGATTTTCGTCGGATTCGAAGGTTCATACTGGTGGTATGGGCCGAGAATACGCCGAAAATCGGGCCAAACAACACCCGAAAGGCGCCGCCAATTCTATTCCCTACACGCTCCTAGGGCCAGATCCGGCGGCGGGGGTTGGGCGGGGGTTCGTCCGGCTCACGAGTCGCGGCATCGCAGGCGCGCCGCCGCTCCTCTCGATTGCGCTCGACGAGGAGACAGTTCGTCTTCTCAACCCGGGCCAACAGCTCCGGCACCGAATTCAGAATCAACACATCGAGACAGACATCCTCCGGCAGAGCCCGGGCCACGGCTTCAGAGACCAGATTGAGCGCCGCCCGGAGGGAACCCACTGCTTCCGGCACCAGCCAGACAAAGAGACCAAGCTGGGGCGTGGATGATTGCCCGATCACGGTGATCTGACAGAGATGGGCGAACGCCACGTCCGGACATTCGCCGAGTTCGGTTCGCAACCGCGCCTCGACGTCCTCCGCCAATCCGTTTTCGGGCGGTTCGATCACGATCTCGGGTTCGTTGGTGGTCTGGTCAACCATGGACCCGATCATATCCCGATCCACCGATCGATCACACCGCGACCCAACTGGCTCCAGTCGCCGATTCAAACATGCTAGGGTCGAATCGTGCTTCGATTCATCACCATGATCCTCATGACCATCTGCAGCCCGATCTGGGCGCAGGATTTCGAAGCCGCTCTCGATCACGCCCGCCACCTGGCGGAGGAGCATCGATACCAGGATGTCATCGATGTCCTCGGCGCTTTCGAAAGCCTTGAAGATCCCGAAGCACGGTATGTCGTCGCCGCTGAACTCGGCCGGGCTCACTTCCATCTCGGGGACTATGAAGCGGCGGACTCCGCATTTCGAGAAGCGGTTTTCCTACGGCCTCAACGGGCCGAGACCGCCTTGTATCTCCAGGCGACGTCCTATCTCACGGGAAACCGCGCTCAGGCCTACGCCATCTTCCGGGAGATCATCGCGAGCGGCGCAACCGATCTTTATCTCGCCGTGACCCTCCCTGGAGAACGCCTGTTCTTGGCCGATCCCGAGGTGTGGTCGATCGTCGAAGAGCTCGCCAGAACGGTCAAGGTCGATGTCGACCAAGGCGCACTCCTCGAGGTCGAGATGGGCATGCCGCGAACCGAGGTCCTGCAACGACTCGGCGCCCCACCCGGCCCCGTCGGCGAAGCCCTGACCGCTCGGGCGGGGCCCTATCTGAGCTGGGTCTTCGCCTTTGACGAAGCCGATTCACTGACACAGATCATGCTCCACAACGAACACCTCTACCGTTACACGCCCTACCGACTGCAGTTCTCCGATCAGCTCGATTGGCAAGCCACACCCGCGGCGGCAACCAGAACCTTCGGCGCCCCGGTTTCGACGTCCAGAAGCGATGATGAACTGGTTGTCATGGTTTGGGATCGCGACACGGTGCGACTAACCTTCGAGTTCGCTCAGCCCCGCTCTCCCGCCCCACCAGGCCTCGCCGTGGACGAACCCGTCCTGCGCGTGGTCCGCATGGAGGCCATCACGCAGGACCCCGACGTGGATAACCCCTGACGGTCCACCAGTGCCGAACATTGATCAAGGACGGCACGTCCGGTCAACGCCAGTACCTCAGACCCTCAACCGCACGCGGGATCGGTGCCTTGCGTCCGGTTCAACTGCGATGGTTGTGATGACTCAAATCGAATGCGATGGATCTGCGTCATCCTTTCAAATCCGCGTTCATCCGCGTCCAAAAAATGCGATGCTGCGATGCCTTCGTGTGCGATGTCTTCGTGCCTTCGCGTCTTCGGGGTTGCGACGCTGCGATGGAATGCGATGATCCAGCATCCAGCATCGAGTATCTAGTATCGAGTATCCAGCGCCCCCCTCTGCTAGCATGAATCAGTGAACACTCCCGGTTCTCTCGTAGGCCAGCTCCTGATCGCCATGCCGTCCCTTGGAGATCCCAATTTCCAACGAACGGTTGTGCTTCTCGGAGCCCACTCCCTCGACGAGGGTGCGTTCGGTCTGATCGTCAACCGCCCGCTCGATGTCGATCTTGCCGAAATCCTCGAGGAGCTGGGTCACCATCGGCCTTCGGGTGGTTTCCCACCCGTCCTCGCCGGCGGTCCTGTGGAGCCCGGTCATGGCTTTGTTCTCTTTGAAGCCTGTGACGGGTCGGTAAGTGACGACGACCTCATGCTCCCTCACGGTCTGAGAGTGTCGGGAAGCACCGAGACCCTCGCAGGCCTCGCCGACCGCGATCCCGCGACGAGATACTCGCTGATCCTGGGCTATTCCGGTTGGCACCCCGGTCAGCTCGAGACCGAGATCGAGGAAAACTCCTGGCTCCTCGCCCCGGTGGAGTCGTCCATTCTCTTCGAGATCCCCTACGAGGACCGCTGGGCCGCAGCCCTCGACTCCATCGGGGTCGATCCGGGCACCATCGTCGATACCGGTTCCACCACTCCCACCTGATTCTGACCTAAGATGAGCGGTTCTGCTGGATGAGATGTGCCAAGATCTTGATGCCCTGGTGGTTGCGAAAGACGGAGGCATACCCGTTGGTATGTCGAGTATTTTCGCAACCACCCAGAGCGCAAGAGCTTGGTGCAGATCGCCGGTGAGAATCACTCATCTTAGGTCTGAGATCCCGAGGGCACGAAAAAACCGCCCAGCTGTTGCTGGGCGGTGAGCTTGAGCGGGAGGGGCGGTTCAGCTCAGCAGGCAGGACCAAAACGAAAGGATATTAAGGTAGGCCGATTGAGGTTGGCCTGAATATAGGTAGGCTCAAGGTGGAAAGCCTCTCCGGATCCCTCCCTTTTTCTTATTGAAATGAAATTATAGTCACCGACACCCTCGTTGTCCAGAAAAGATTGTCACGACAAGGTCAGTCTCAGGTCGTCCCGGGGTTGTCGAGACCGGCGCCCAACCCCTGGAGATAGTAGCCGTCGAGCAATCGTCGGTACTCCTTGTCGGACACCAAACCCGGGATCGTCTCACCAAGTCTGATCCATGCAGCCAGGAAAGGGCGTTCTAGACGAACGCGCCAGTTGAGTCGATTCACGCACCCGACTCCGAGAAAGGCCTCGAGCTCGGGGTGGAGACGAGAGAAGATCGCCGCGGACAGACCGGAGGTCTGCTGCCGACGACCAAACGACCGGACACCGATTCGATGGTGGTGAATCGTCCTGGCCCTGGGGACATAGACCAGCCGCAGCTTCGATCCGACCGCACGATAAGCGAACTCGATGTCCTCCCACGCAGCCGCCGGGAAATCCTCGCGGAAACCACCGAGGTCTTCAAAGACTGTCCGCGGCAGCGAGATATTGGACGTGTAGAAGAAGTTGAACGGCACATTGACCGGGTCATCGATCAACGCATATCCAAACTGGGCCCCGTATTCGTTGATCCAACGCAGAAAGGGGCTGTCCCACACCGGCGGGAAAGCCGTATAGCCGAGGACGGCAACTCCACCCGCACCACCTGTCACCCGATGTGCCTCCAGGTGCTCGATCAACCACCGATCCGCAGGGACCGTGTCGTCACCGAGGAAGAGTACGATCTCTCCACTCGTGGCGGCGACACCGCGGTTCCTCGCCCTCGCGGGCCCGGCGTTGGCCTGCTGCACCAACGCGATCCCCAGATCACTGGCATTGGCCTCGATCCATTCCCCGGTGCCGTCGGTCGACCCGTCATTCACAATGACGAGTTCACACCGGGAATCAAGCACCGAAATCTGCTCGGTGACCGCCGCCACCACTCGGCGAAGATCGCTGAGCCGGTTGAACGTCGGCACGACCACACTTGCTGAGGGGAATGAACTCGAACCATGGGTCATGGAGTCACCATATCAGGCGATTCGCCCCCGAATCACGACCGCACATCGCGCGGAATCGACTGAGAAATCCGGGCCAGGAACTCATAGTTGATCGTACCGCAATGGGTAGCCAAATCCTCCACCGAAATTGCCATCTCCCCGTCGGCGCCGACCAGAGTCACCACGTCTCCGATCTCGACTCCCGGGACATCGGTGACATCAACCATGCAGATATTCATACAGACGCGCCCGACGACAGGCGCCTCACAACCCACAACCACAACCCTCGCTCGGTTTCCCAAAGCTCGGGGATAACCATCCGCATACCCGACCGGTATCACCGCGAGCACCGTGTCCCGAAGGGCCGTCCACGAGCGACCG
>Ga0209344_10006107_pt1 | contig 10051 bp, 8 predicted proteins | sample Cruoilmetagenom6_FD_187293 | JGI IMG/M metagenome (GOLD analysis project Ga0209344, IMG submission 187293) | Oil polluted marine microbial communities from Coal Oil Point, Santa Barbara, California, USA - Santa Barbara Oil Seep Sample 6 (SPAdes)... | ecosystem: Environmental > Aquatic > Marine >...
AGGCGTGTTTTGAGGCTTTTAAACCTCATTTTTGTTATAATCTACATGGGCAACGCACTATTTTTGGCGCAGGAGACACGAATAACTCGGCAACGGTATCGTTTTTAGCTCCGGCACAAGATGAAGCTTGTACGATTACTAGTAATAGGAAGCGAGCGATGGAGGTAATTGCGGTTATGAATGCTAATTTGCAGTTGCAAATACCAAATCAAGTAGGTGTTTATGATGATTCTTTTAATATAAACTGTGTTGGGGATACTTTTCAGACACAAAACATACCTACTATTCTTTTTGAAGCTGGTCATTATAAGGACGATTACGAAAGAGAAGAGGTTAGAGCATATATATTTCAGTCTTTGTTGGTTTCTTTAGATTATATAGCTAAAAATACCGTTTCCGGGGATGCTTATCTTCCTTATTTAAACATTCCTGAGAACCAGAAGTGTTTTTACGACCTTATTATTAGAAACGTTAGAGTAGTGCAAGATGGAGATGTGTTAGACATAGCAATCCAATATCAAGAAAGATTAATAGGGAATGTTGTTGCTTTTATACCCAAAATCGAAAAATTTACAAATCGAAATCAGTTTTTTGCACACCGAGAAATAGAAGGGTATGAAGGTGTAGTGGAAACGCTAAAAAATGAGGTGTTAACTATAGGTTACGAAAACGATTTAGTAAAGTTAAGAAATGAAGAAATTTCATTAAAATTAACAAAATCTTGATATTTAGTATATATAAATCAATAAAAATGTATTATTTTTGAATAAAATTTAATAATACGATAAAAATGGCTAAGTTTAAATTAGACGAAATAGATCATCAGATTTTAGATATGTTGATTCAAAATACGAGAGTTCCTTTTACAGATATAGCAAAAAAGTTGCTTATTTCTGCTGGAACTGTGCATGTGAGAGTTAAAAAAATGGAAGATGCTGGAATTATAAAAGGTTCTTCATTAACTTTAGATTATAAAAAGCTTGGTTACTCCTTTATTGCTTACGTTGGCGTGTTTTTACAGAACACTTCGCAGACAAAATTTGTTTTAGAACGTATAAACGAAATACCAAATGTAACTGTAGCGCATATAACCACAGGTAAGTTTAATATTTTCTGTAAAATTAGAGCGAAAAATACAGAAAACGCAAAGGATATTATCTTTAAATTAGATGATATTGATGGTATTTACCGTACCGAGTCGATGATTTCTTTAGAAGAGAGTATAAACGACAAAAAACGATTAATGCATTCTATATTTAGCGAATTATAGAAATCAAATATATTATTTAGGAAGCCCTTTTTTAAGGGCTTTTTTATTTTTAAAAAAGATATGAAAATAAAAGATTTAAATGCTTCAGAATACAATCCGTATTATCAAACTTACGTTGGTAAAGCCGGTGATTTAAGTTTGTTAGATGGCTTAGGTGATAGTTTTAATAGGACTCTAGAATTTTTCAATAATCTACCAGAAGGGAAGATGGAATACGCTTACGCGGAAGGAAAATGGACCGTAAAAGAAGTGATGCAACATATTATAGATACTGAGCGTGTATTTGCGTATCGAGCTTTGCGATTTTCTAGAAATGATAAAACGGAATTACCAGGATATGATCAGGATACGTATACGCCGTCTAGTGAAGCAAACAGAAGGACGAAACCTTCACTTATAGAGGAGTATAGTCATGTTAGAGAGTCTACAATAAGTTTATTTAAGAGTTTTACTAACGAAATGCTTTTACAAAGCGGTAAGGCAAGTGGCGGAAATATGTCTGTTAGAGCAATTGGTTTTATTGTTATTGGTCATGAAAATCATCATTGCCAAGTGATTAAAGAGCGCTATTTATAATTATTCCTCTTCATTTATAACAATATGACCAGCGTCGTCTAGAAGTAGATCGTCATTACTATCAAAATTGGTCATGGTGTAATGTAGCTTGCTACTTACCTTTACTAAATAGATGACGTCTTCTGTTTTTACTTCAACAGCTTCGATAGTTTCGTTTTTGTGGTTATCAAAAATAATGATATCATTATCTCCATAACCATCTGGGAACTTTTGCGTTAATAAATCTAAAAGTTCTGGAGTTAGTTTTTTGTAATCTACAATTAATCTTCGCATAACTAGAGTGTTTAAGTTAATAAAACCATAGTGTTTTCTTTTACAAGCGATTTAAAGTTACAAAATTTTTAACTCAAAAAGTTACGAAGCATAAAAATTAAATGCTTCTAATATTAATTCGTTAGAAACTTTGCAATTTATTTTTGGCTCTCCAATAGCTTCAAGAAGTACGAAATTGATATTACCATGCTCGTTCTTTTTGTCGTATATAAGTAGCTCGATAATAGGAGCGTAGTCTTTTTCGTTAAAGATTACTTTTCCAAAAACGTCTGTTATCGTTGCTTTTATTTCTTGGTTTGTCGTTTCGTCTAAGCCAACAAGTTTTGTAGATATGTAACTAGCTAAAATCATTCCTACAGCTATTGCCTCTCCGTGAAGTAAAGGTTCTTTATCTGCATTGCTTAAAAAGTAAGACTCTATAGCGTGTCCTAAAGTATGTCCGTAATTTAGTGTCTTTCTAACGTTTTCTTCATGAGGATCTTGAGCTACAATGTCTTTCTTTATAAGGATAGATTCGTAAATAAGTGTATCCAAATCCTTAGTCGTTTGTTTAGAAAGGTCTAAAAATTTATTCCAATATTCTAGATTCGATATTAATCCATGTTTTAGCATTTCGGCTAAGCCAGAACGCATTTGGTTTTCTGGCAATGTAGCTAGAAAAGCGGTATCTATTAAAACCATTTCTGCAGTGTTTATAACTCCGATTTGATTCTTTAAATGCCCTAGGTCAATTCCTGTTTTCCCTCCAATAGAAGCGTCTACCATTGCTAGTAATGAAGTTGGTATGTTTATAAAACTAATACCTCGTTTAAATGTAGAAGCTACAAAACCACCTAAATCTGTAATTACACCACCGCCAACATTTATCATTAAGCTTTTTCTATCTGCGCCGTATTCCGATAGCGCTTCCCAAAGACCTAAACATATATCTAAGTTCTTGTTTTCTTCACCAGATTCCATTTCTAGAATATCATAGCTTATTTCAGCATCTATATTTGCTAAAACAAAAGGCATACAATCTACATTCGTATTTTCATCTACTAAAAAGAAAATTTTAGAATAGTCAGACGCTTTTAAGTGTTCATTTAAAGAAGTATAAGCGTTTTCATTGAAATAGATACTGTAATCTTGAGTGGTAATAGGTGTCATTAACTATAGAATTATTTTGAGGTAAAAATAAGGAGAAATTAATCAAATGTAGTAGACTTCAATTATATTTGTTCTATAAAATTTAATAATCTCATGCATACCGATAAAATATTTGAAAATACAGAAATTGCTTTTGCATTAAAAAACGATTCGCAATTAGAGCGTGCTTACTTTTTATTTAAAATGATTTCTAATGAGCCTTTGGTACGTATTGGTACTGCGGCTACCAACTTTGCATTAAAAGCAAACTTGCCTATTGAAGGTTTAATTCGTTCTACTGTTTTTGATCATTTTTGTGGTGGCGTAAATGAAGAGGACTGTTTGTCTGTTATAGAAAACATGTACACAAAAGGTGTGAGTTCTGTTTTAGATTATTCGGTAGAAGGAAAGGAAAGTGAGACGGAATTTGATGCAGCCATGCAAAAAATACTAAAGATTGTAAATTTTGCAGATGAAAAAGAAAGTATGCCTATCGTGGTTTTTAAACCTACTGGTTTTGGTAGATTTTATTTATATCAAAAATTAGGCGAAGGAAAAACACTTACTGCAGAAGAGCAAGCAGAATGGGATAGAGTAGTAGCTCGATTTAATACTGTTTGTAAAGCAGCAAAAGAAAAGGATGTCGTTGTTTTAATTGATGGTGAAGAAAGCTGGATGCAAGATGCAGCAGATGATTTAGTTAGAGACATGATGCAACGGTATAATACAGAAAAGCCTATTGTTTATAATACCTTGCAAATGTATAGACATGATAGAATGGCTTTCTTAAAAAAAGAAGCTGCTTTGGCAAAAACGAATAATTACTTTCTAGGGTATAAATTAGTTCGTGGTGCTTATATGGAAAAAGAGAATGAAAGAGCTGAAAAGAAAGGGTATACTTCTCCAATTTGTATTAGTAAGCAAGCAACAGACGAAAACTTTAACGCTTCTGTTTCTTATATGCTAGATCGTTTAGAGGATATGTCTGTGTTTGTAGGGACTCACAATGAAGATAGTAGTTATTTGGTGATGGATTTAATGAAATCTAAAAACATTGCAAATAAAGATTCTAGAGTTTGGTTTGGACAACTTTACGGAATGAGTGATCATATCAGTTATAATCTAGCGCATTATGGTTATAATGTAGCAAAGTATATACCTTTTGGTCCAGTAAAAGACGTGATGCCATACTTGATACGTAGAGCAGAAGAAAACACTTCCGTTGCAGGGCAAACAGGACGAGAACTTACGTTACTAAAGAAAGAAAAATTGCGTAGAAAAGGGAAATAAATTATTTTTCAGTTCTTAATAGGTGCTTTATCAATGCTAGAAAATGAATAAAATTTAAGGTCAATATGTTGGTGTTGTTATTAGTAAGTATCGCGACAATACTACAGATATATAAAAGCTAGCGATAGTTTAAAGCATAAAAAATCCCGAATAATTTCGGGATTTTTTATGCCTTCTGTTGGATGTTAACTAGATCGCTTCCACCATTTTTTCTTTATTGGGTTTTTGCCATAACCATAAGTATAGCTTCCTGCTTTTTTTTGGTCTACAGCATTTAATAAAATAGCCATATTTGGTAGACGTTTTTCGGTATACATGGTTTGTGGTATGTGCAATTGTCGTTTATCTATGTAGTTCGCTCGTACTACGTAAACAAACATATCGGCATATTTACTAATCAGTAAAGTATCTGTAACTAATCCAACAGCCGCAGTGTCGACAATGACATAATCATACTCGTTTTTAACGGCTTCAAATAGTTCTCCAACGCGATCACTCATTAATAACTCGGAAGGATTAGGAGGAATAACTCCTGCTGGAATTACATCTAAAAAAGGATTGTTTTCTAATTTAGTGGTTACCTCACTTGCAGTAAGGTTTTTGTTTCCAATGAAATTCGTGATTCCTATTTCATTTTTAATTTTCAAGTAATTCGTAGCTTTTGGTACTCTAATATCTGTTTCAATTAAGAGTACTTTCTTCTCCGAAAAAGATAGGGAAGAAGCAAGATTGATGGAGGTATGTGATTTTCCTTCTTGACTAGTAGTCGACGTTACAAAAATGATTTTTGCTCTGTCTGTAATGCCTTGAAGCATAAAATCGATATTGGTTCTTACCATTCTAAAAGCTTCCGCTTTTGCAGAATAGTCTACCTTATCAATAAGCTTTTTACGGTTGTTAGATTTGGGTATATCACCTAAGTACGGTACATCTATATTCTTTTTAATGTCTTTAATGGTGTGCACTTTAGAATCTAATAATTGGAATAGATAAATCAAACCTATTGGTAAACTTGCGCCTAGAATAAGAGCAGATAGATATACTATTGGTTTAATTGGGGATACCGGTTTTTTACTGGAGTATCCATTATCTACAACTTTAGCGTTAGGAGAGGAGACACCATGTGAAATAGCTGCCTCTTCTCTTTTTTGAAGTAAATATAAGTAAAGAGATTCTTTAATGTTTTGTTGTCTTTGCGTGTCTCTAAATTGTCTTTCCTTTTTTGGTGTTGTATAAATTTGTCCGCTAATTTTATTTGCCTTCTCACTTAAAGAGCTTAATGTGATTTGGTTAGAAGACTTAATATTGTTAAGATTTTGGTTTAAATTCCCTTTTAACTCACTAATTTGATTGGTTAAATTCACAACCGTTGGGTTTTTTTCACTAGAATGCTTTAATAATCTGTTTCTTTCTATAACAAGATCATTATGTCTTCTGGTTATTTCTCCAATAGAATTTTCTGCAATACCAATATTTGCTGGTAATAAATCGGAAGATCCGCTATTATCATCCACGAAATCTTTCATATATTCTATTAACTGAATTTGATTGGTGGTATTGATTATTTGCGTTTCATTATCTCTTTCGTTTTGTAAAAAGATATTCGATTGTGTTGCTAAATCTGTTAGTCTATTTCTTTTCTGAATAGTTTCAGCAGTTAAATCTACTTCTCCTAGTTCTCTAGAAACAATTTCAAGTCTGCTATTGATAAAGTCGGAAGTAACTTCTACTACCTTTTGTTTGTCTTTTACTACATCTTTATTGTAGACTTCTATTAATTGGCTTAAGAAAAGAGATGCTTTTTCTTTATTGTTATTAGAAATAGATAGTTTGATGATACTAGAGTATTCTTTGGTTTCAATACGTAAATCCTTTTTGAAGTTTCCAGTTATTTTACTAACGGGAGAGATTTCAATAGTGATATTAGAACCAATTTTTGCAGCGTACTGTCCAAGATTAGGAGTTATGATAATTTCTCCAAATCCCGTTTTTATAGGTTGACCAAAACTGTGTAATGTTCCTTGGTCTTCCATGTTTTGGTCCTTAGATTTCCATATTTTTTCTCCGTCTGTAGCGCCTTTAAGTAAGAATTGTGTTTTTGAATGTATTTTTACATTCATGATGGTGTCTGCTTGAAAAAGAATAGAATCTGTTGCGCTAAAATTTAAATTTAATGGCGGATTAGCATATACTTCGTGATTTTGAATTCTACCTTCCACATAGTATTGAATGTTGAATTTTAAATCTTTAACCACTTGTTCTATTAACTCTCTAGATCCAATAATTTCAGCTTCATCCAAAACATTGTTAAGGTCTTTTTTGAATAAACCATAATTCTGTAAAGAAGATATTTCTGGTAGTTTAGTACTTTGTCTTTCGTCTTTAATTTGTATTGTAGCACTTGCTTTGTATTGGTAGGTAGCATATCTTAAATATACATGAGCTAATGCTATTGCAGCAATTACACATAGAATTACTAGTTTCCACTTGCTTAAATATGGATCTACTAAATCTCTAAAATGCTCTTTTTGATTTGCAGCGTTATTATTCATTGGTAGGTTTTTTAATTTATGATAATGGCGGTTAATGATACTAATACGGCAAGTGCGGAAATTACAACGGCTGTATTTTGATTGTAAGATGCGGAACGGGCTTTTGCTTTGTTTGGTGATATGTAAATAACATCATCTTGCGCTAGGTAGTAACTCTGGTTGTTTAGCACAGAAATAGAGGTTAAGTCAAATTTGGCATACTGCTTTTGACCATTATTATCTCTAATAAGTAAAACGTTATCTCTTCTACCGTAAATGGTTAAATCTCCGGCGTAACCTAATGCTTCTGATAAAGATATTTTTTCGTCCTCTAGAACAAATGTTCCCGGATTACGTACTTCTCCTAAAACGGTTACCGTAAAATTAATTAGCCTAATATTGATGATTGGATTTTTTAGGTATTCTTTTAATCTCTCTTTTAGTAGTTCGGTTGCTTCTGTTCTTCCTAAACCACCTATTTTAATTTGTCCGAGTACAGGGAATTCAATATTGCCAAATTTATCGACTAAATAGGTTTGCATTTTGGTACTACCTTGTGTAACGATTGCCGATTGTCCTTCCGATATGGTAGGTAAGTTAAATGGTCTTGCAGCTTCTGGATCTAATGAAGAAACAATGATTGAAATTTTGTCATTAGTTTTATAAACGACATCGGTGTTAAAATCTAATGGTTCATAGTCTGCAAGGGATTCGTCTTGAAAATAGGTCACTTCTTGCGTTGTAGCACAAGATGAAAAGAGCAAAATGGCTAATAGAGTAACAACAATACTAGTCTTTGGTTGGTTGAAAATTGGTTTCATGATTAATAGCGTTTTTTTTTAATTTATTTTATGTTTAAAACATCGTATTTGGTGTTGTTAGGGTTGTATTCTGGTACTATGTCTTTTATTATAGAGACTATTTCAATATTAGAAGAAGTAGAGTCTAGCAGTAGTAATTTTTTTATTTTTTCTAATTGATTGTCATTTACATCTCTGCATTTAGCAATCATTATTTTTTCGTTATACGTTGGTTTTGTGTTTTCGCCGTCAATTAATAATTCTTCAAAAATTTTCTCACCAGGACGTAATCCAATTATTTTAATATCAATATCTTTTGGATAGTTAAGCCCTGAAAGTGCAATCATGTTTTTGGCTAGATCCACTATTTTAATTGGTTTGCCCATATCGAAAACAAAAATTTCTTCACCTAATCCCATTGCGGCGGCTTCCAATACTAATTGACTTGCTTCTGGGATCGTCATGAAATAACGGATAATATCTTTGTGTGTTACGGTTAATGGTCCTCCAGATTCTATTTGTTTTTTAAATAATGGAATCACAGAACCGTTAGAACCTAGAACATTACCAAATCTTGTGATTATAAATTTTGTTTTTCCTTTTACTATATTTTTCTGACAGAAGATACATATTTCGGCAATCCGCTTTGTTGCTCCCATAACATTGGTTGGGTTTACCGCTTTGTCTGTAGATATTAATATGAATTTTTCTGCGCCATGCTTCATAGCAAGTTCTGCAGTATTGTACGTGCCAAATATGTTTACGCTAACCGCTTCAAATGGGTTATTCTCCATTAGAGGTACGTGTTTATAGGCGGCTGCGTGAAATATAATTTCAGGTTTGTAACTATTGAAAATTTGATCTAAACGCTGCTTGTTTCTAACGTCGGCAATAATAGTTTCAACGTTTATAATGCTGTTTCTTTTCAGTTCTTGCTGTAAATCGTATAAAGCAGATTCCGAATTATCTATAATTACTAATTTTTTATATTGGAAGCCGCTTAGTTTTCTAACCAATTCACTACCAATAGAACCTGCAGCTCCTGTTACTAAAAGAACTTTGTTGTTGTATTCGTCAATAAGTAAAGGATTATCTATTCGAATAGACTCTCTTCCTAAGAGATCCTCAATTTTAATATCTTTTATTTGTCCAATACTTAAGTCTCCATCAATCCAATGTTGTACATCTGGAACAATTTTTACTTTTAAGTTTAAAGCAAAGAAAGATCCGGAGATTTCTAAAAGTCTATTCGAATTTATGCTTTGAATAGATATAATTACTTCGTCAATATTATTTTTTTCTACAAATTCTTTATTTATTTTTTTCGGATTATAAACATTGAGCATGTTTATTTTTTTTCCGATTTTACCATCTTTATCGTCTAAAAAACCGAAAACCTTAATGTTGCTTTTTGCATCGTTTGTAATGGCATCATAGGTTATCATTCCGGAGTTTCCAGCTCCATAAATAAGCACTGTTTTTAGGCTTTCATAGTCATGAAACAGGCTTCTGTACATGTGTTTGATGAAAAATTTAGCACCAATTATAAAGAAGATATTAAGTAATAAGTGGATGTATATAATGGAGCCAGGAATATCAAAAACACTATCAAAATTATATTCTCTACTTATATAGGTGGTAATAATTAAGATAGTAGCTAAAATATTTAAGCCAATAACTACATTGACTACATCTTTAACTCCTGTAAATCGAACAACACCTTTATGAGAACTAACTATTAAGAAGCTAATTACGGTTGCCGCGAATACAAATGGTAGTTGTTTTAAGAAAGTGTAAAAATTAAAGTCTATAACAAAATTATATCTAATTATATAGGCTATAAAAAAAGTGAAGAGTACAATGCAAGAATCAAACAGTAACACAAGCCATTTGGATGCGTATCTATCTGTTAACTTTCTTAATATGTCATTGTAATTAATCAAAATGCGATATAATTAGTTTTGTTATTCTGTTTAAGTCTACTTCTGTAAGGCAAGATCCACTAGGTAAGCATAAACCTTTTTCATATAAAGTATTAGAAACTCCGTTTAAATAGGCGGGAGCGTCTTTATGTAAAGGTTGTAAATGCATTGGTTTCCAAGAAGGTCTTGCTTCAATATTGTTATCGTTTAATAGTTTTAATAAATTATCTCTTGTTTGTTTGGTGTCTAATAAAATACAGG
>Ga0209344_10006108_pt1 | contig 10050 bp, 8 predicted proteins | sample Cruoilmetagenom6_FD_187293 | JGI IMG/M metagenome (GOLD analysis project Ga0209344, IMG submission 187293) | Oil polluted marine microbial communities from Coal Oil Point, Santa Barbara, California, USA - Santa Barbara Oil Seep Sample 6 (SPAdes)... | ecosystem: Environmental > Aquatic > Marine >...
AGAAGGCAATGTTGGCCTGATGCAGGCCGTAAAACGCTTCGAACCAGAAAAAGGCTTCCGCTTGGCCACCTACGCCATGTGGTGGATCCGCGCAGCCATTCAGGAATACATCCTGCGTTCATGGTCTCTGGTCAAAATGGGTACGACGGCTGCGCAGAAGAAACTCTTTTTTAATCTGCGTAAAATCAAGGGCCAGCTACAGGCATTTGAAGAAGGTGATCTGAAACCAGAAAACCTCACCACCATCGCAACGCGCCTGGGCGTCACAGAAAAAGAAGTGACGGACATGAACAGACGTATGTCTGGTCCAGACAATTCGCTGAATGCTCCCATCCGCAATGCGGAAGCAGACGGTGGCGAATGGCAAGACTGGTTGGTGGATGACGACATCGATCAAGAAGTCGAACTAGGTGACAAAGAAGAGCTAACACTGCGCCGCGACATGTTGAGCACTGCCATGCAAACGCTGAATGAGCGGGAAATGCACATTCTCACGGAACGTCGTTTGAAAGACGATCCCTCAACGCTTGAAACATTAAGTCAAGAGTTCAACATCAGCCGTGAGCGCGTGCGCCAGATCGAAGTTCGCGCTTTTGAGAAGCTTCAAAAAGCGATGAAAGAAACCATGGCCGAACAAGCCGCTGATCGCCGTGCTGCACGAGACGAAGCCCTGAGCTAGCCACGGTTATATACAGATAACGGCCCGCACTGCTCTAGTCGGCGTGTGCGGGCTTTTTTGTGCCTGCTCAACTCTGTGAAATCGTAAAGAACTGATCTTCTGCCGCCACCAATGATCTCATGCGCTGGACGTCAGGGATCTCGATATGCCCATATCTGCGCACAAGAAATCCGTCTTTCTCCAACCGCGCAAGCGCCTTCCCCGTTGCAACACGAGACACGCCTAACATGAAGGCCAGGTCTTCGTGTCGGCATTCAATTATCTCGCTGCCGGATTCCTCATCAACCGCGATCAGCAACAGCCGTGCCACGCGCGCTGACATTGAAAACCGGCGTTGGGAATCCAAAAAATCCATCAACTCGAAATTGCGTTGCAACGTGAGCACCATCATGCCACGCGCAATAGAGGGATCTTCATCGAACAGTTTCATGAACCTCCTGGCGGGAACATGCGTGATTTCGGTTTTCCCTTGGGACCACAATGTGTGCGTGCGCGGAAAGCCCGCAAAAAGAGTGAACTCTCCAAATGTCTCACCGGGGCGCAAAAGCGCCGACGCAAGGAAGGAACCATCCATCCCAACATTGCCGCCCACAACCTGCCCCGACTTGATGATAAAAAGCCCTGATTGAGTGTCTCCACGTTCCTGTATCACCTGCCCATCCGAATAGGACCGCGCCGACCCCGCCGTGAGGATTTTTTCCATGACATCCGGGGCCAGGATATCCCGCAGTGTCTTTGACTTCGCGCGAAGAACTTTCATCACAATCCTCAAAATGTAACTTGTTTGCATTCTACGCCCGATACTACCGCTAGTGTCAAAGGAACGTCGGATGATGCAAACGAATACAGGGAGTGACAGGTCATGAAAGTCTGGGGTGTTTCCGTTTCCTATTACACAGGCAAACTAGAATCCTATCTGAGATACAAGGGCATTCCCTATGAGATGGAACACCCTTTCGCAGACCAGGAAAAGATCCGTGGGCTGGCGGGTGCCATTCAGGTGCCAATCCTCGAGCATACCGATGGGCGCTGGATGTCCGACAGCACGCCGATCATCCAACACTTGGAGAATGAGTTTCCGGAAAGAACTGTGCTCCCAGCGGACCCTGTGGTTCGCTTCATTGCACTTCTCATTGAAGATTATGCAGATGAATGGCTATGGCGCTGTGCTATGCACTATCGTTGGAGCTACGAGCATGACCGTGAACTTCTCTCGCGCATTCTTGCCGACGAAGTCACGACACATCTCCGCGCCCCGCGCTTTCTGCGCCGCCACATAGTGAAAAGGCGTCAGCTCACCCGGTGGGTATTAAAAGATGGCGTCTCCAACGAAACGCGAGAGCATGTGGAGGCAGGTTTTTTCAACGCCATGCGTGCCATGTTGCCAATGCTGCAAAACAGGCCTTACCTGCTTGGCGACACGCCATCAATTGCCGACATTGGCTTGATGGGGCCCATGCTACGCCACTTTGGTCAAGACCCCACACCAGCGGCAATCATGCGAAACGAGTGGCCAGCGATTGCCGAATGGGTCGCGCGGGTTTGGAATGCGCATGCCACCGCTGGAGCGACGAGCCTCGTTGATGAAATCACAGACGATGCAGCGCCCATGCTGAAAGAGATCGCAGAAACGCATATGGTGCAGCAAAAAGAAAACGCCCTCGCCTATAGCAATGGACAGACCCATTTCGAAATGACGGTGCAGGGATGTCACTACAAAAAGCTGCCTGTGTCCCGGTACAGGGTCTATTGCCTCGAGCGGTTGCGCGAAGGGTTTCAAGAACTAAGTGCAGAACACAAAGACAAGATGAAATCACTTCTTCCGCAGTCTGAGTATGCTTTGATTTGGGACGACGTGGTCGCTGCCAATTCTGGTTACGACACGGAGCGCCAAGCTCCGTTCAACAAATCAATCAATGTGTTCTAAGAGAGCAAAACACAGGACCATTCAGATGCAGGAGAGACGCATTTGTGGTAGGTGAGAAGAAAATATCATACCGAACAATTCGCTCAAATGCGCAAAGGTCAAAACCCTATGGCACAACTGATCACCGGCGGCACCAAAGGCATCGGCTTTGCAATTGCAAAACGTCTCTCCAAAAAAGGTGAAGACACTTTCCTCGTCTACCACAGCGATGACGAAGCAGCACACGCTGCAAAAGTGACATTGGAAAAGACAGGTACGAAAGTTCACTTGGTAAAAGCAGATGTTGGCACTATTGAGGGCGCACAGGCCATTTACGCCGAGGTAACAAAAGTAGGCGCACAGCTCACCGGCATTGTTCACGCTGCTGCCATGATTTATCCAACAAACCTGCTCGACACAGATCTGGTGAAATTCACCCGTGCTATGGAGACCAACGGTCTATCACTTCTCTATCTTGTGCATCAATTGCACCCAGCCATGGATCGTGGCACCAGCATCATCTTCATCTCATCTATGGGCGCGCGCATTCCCTCCCCGTTCTATGGTGCGCTAGGTGTCAGCAAAGCATTGGCAGAAAGCGTGTTGCGCTATCTAGTCGCCGAACTTGCGCCCGAAGGCATTCGCATCAACGCTGTTGCCCCGGGCCTGGTGGAAACAAGTTCCGTTGCAAACATGGTCGGCAGCGAAGAAGCAGCACAACGTGTGTTTGAAAAATCGGCTAAAACAAACCCGTCGGGCCGCATCTCAAAAGACAGCGACTATGCGTCTCTCGTGGAATATCTCATGGGCCCAGAGGCAGAATTCATCCAGGGCCAGGTAATCGCTGCCACGGGTGGCGTTGGCATCATCGGTTAAGAAATATGTCGGAGACGACTACAAGCCTCCGGTCCACTTCTCTACTCCGCCGCGTCGACGCCCACACCAATTGGACATGTCACGCCCGTGCCGCCAAGGCCGCAATAGCCGTTCGGCACTTTTGCCAAATATTGTTGATGATAGTCTTCCGCATAAAAGAACTCTGTCGCGCCAAGAACTTCCGTTGTGATGGCGCCGTAACCCGCACCCAACAATTGCTCGCCGTAGGCTTTTTTGGACGCCAGTGCCGCAACTTTTTGCGCTTCAGAGAAAACATAAATGCCGGAACGATATTGCGTACCCTTATCGTTGCCCTGTTGCATGCCTTGGGTGGGATTATGAGATTCCCAAAACACTTTCAGCAATGTCTCGTATGAGATCTTGCTTGGGTCGAATGTCACAAGAACAACTTCGTTGTGGCCGGTCTCACCCGTGCAGACTTCTTCATAAGTCGGGTTGGGTGTGAAGCCGGCTGAATAGCCAACAACCGTCATTTCAACATCTGGCAGCTCCCAGAACTTGCGTTCCGCACCCCAAAAACATCCCAAACCAAACATCGCCTGCTCATGCCCGGGGGCCAATGGCACCTGCAATGGCTTCCCATAAACGAAGTGAGCCTCTGCGGTCGGTATCGCAAACGGACGCCCCACCAATGCCTCAGACGGATCAGGCATCACACCTTTTTTCTTCAGTCCAAACATTTCACACTCCTCATTCAATCAAAAATCAATAGCTGCAGCATGCCACAAACGCTCGCTATCTCAAGGATTTAGGCAGTCAGGTGCCTCTGGCCAACCTGTGCGCGAACAAATCTTCTTGCATTCCTGTGAACTTCCTCATAAAAAGTGAACATGGTTTACATTTTTGAACAAATTGGCGAACACTCCGCCGTAGTAAATCTCAACAGGTCTCGCAAAATGCGGGAAATCCTGAACATAGCTTTGACTCTAGCCTGCGATGGCGGTCTCGACAATTTGACCTTGCACCGGCTCGCTAACCGCATGGATCACTCGGTCGCCGCTGTATACCGATATTTCCCCTCTCGTGAAGCGCTGATATCGGAACTTCAAAGGGTAATAGCCACCAATATCGCGCTGATCACATCAGACGCTCAAAATCGCATCGATGCATGGTCAGTACGGGACCACATCGCCCCCAGCGACGCGGCGCTTGCTAAAATCCTCGCCGCTGCTTTTGTCTACGATGAGTTCGCGCGAGCGACACCCAATGAGTTAGGTCTGGTCACCCGCAATCTCTCCACACCAGACCACATTCTGCCAGAGCGCGACGCTGCCCATGTTTTCGAAATGGTGGGCAGTAGCCTAGACGACTTAGCCGCCTTGATCAGCGCCGCCGAACAACTTGGCGCACTGTCCCCAGGCACGCCCCGCGACCGCGCCATCATGATTTGGGCAGGACTACAGGGAACAATCAATGTTCTGAAAGTTGTGCTCAGAGGGGGCTGGACGCCAGATCCAAATCTGACACGACAAATGGTCATCACGAGCCTGATCGGCTGGGGCGCAGATCCGCAAGTTTTGAACAAGTTGACTGACACAATTGTCAACGCAGGGTTCTTGACCATCAACCGAAAAACAAAAGACTTACTGAGCAACGCTGACAATCGGGGATAAACGCACCATGCCATTAGCTGGCTGGTTGAAGGAGGACGACATGAACAACACACAGACAACGCACGACATGATCATTCGTGGCGGAAAAATTGTAGATGGCACAGGGGCACCAGCATTTTCTGGCGACATTGCTATTGATAACGGCATCATCACTGCCATTGGCACCATTGAAGGCTCAGCGAAACAGGAAGTAGAGGCCAAGGGCCTTCTCGTCACACCAGGCTTTGTGGATATTCACACGCACTATGATGCGCAAGCCACGTGGGATCCTTACCTCACCCCCTCATCGCTGCACGGCGTCACCACTGCCGTGATGGGCAATTGCGGCGTTGGCTTTGCTCCCGTGAAACCGGAAGCACATGCGCAACTCATCGACTTGATGGAAGCGGTTGAAGACATTCCGGGCGCGGCCATGCACGAAGGCATCAGCTGGGAATGGGAAAGCTTCCCCGAATTCATGGATGCAATTGCCAAGCGTTCTTACACCATGGACATTGCGGCGCAGGTGCCTCACTGCTCGCTCCGTGTGTATGTCATGGGAGACCGGGGCATCAACAATGAACCAGCCACCCCTGATGACATCAAACAGATGCACGACTTGACGCTGGAAGGCATGAAGTCCGGCGCGCTCGGCTTTTCAACATCACGCACAGAACTGCATAATACATTGGACGGCGACCCCGTGCCCGGCACACTTGCGGCGAAGGATGAATTGGATGGCATAGCGGACGCCTTGAAAGAACATGGGTCCGGCGTCTTCCAGATTTCAGCCACCAATCGCGAAATGGACCAGGAATTCAAATGGATGGTCGACATGGCAGAGCGCACGGGTCGCATGGTGACATTCAACCTGCAACAGGTTGACGAGTGCCCGGACCTCTACAAAAAAATGCTCGGGCTTTTGGACGACGCCCGCGCCAAAGGCATAACCAACATCCGTGGCCAACATTCCGGTCGTCCTGTTGGCATGCTCATGGGCTGGCAATCATCAGTTCACCCTTTCCTCGCGTTCCCGGAATATGCCGAATATAACGTCATGCCATTTAAGGAACGCATTGAGAAATTGCGCGACCCAGCGGTAAAGGCAAAAATCATTGCAGGCGACAACATGGAAGGCCTTGGTGATTTTGGAAACTTCGTTACCAAGAGCTTCCACAAAATGTACCCGATGGGCGAACAGGAAAATTACGAACCAGCACCGGAAGACAGCATTGCGGCCATGGCAAAACGTGAAGGCAAAGATCCAGCTTCCGTTGCTTATGACGCCATGCTGGAAAACGACGGCAAAGCGCTGCTCTATTTCCCGCTCTTTGGTTATTCCACCAACGATTACACGGCCATTGAAGAAACACTACGCCACCCCCAAACCGGCCTCAGCCTTGCCGATGGGGGCGCCCATGTGGGCATGATCTGTGACGGCGGCACGCCCACTTTCATGCTCACCCACTGGACACGAGACCGCACGCGTGGCGAAAAATTCCCCATCGAAGACATCATTCGCATTCAGACCAAAGACACAGCAGAGCAATATGGTCTCTTCGACCGTGGTGTCTTGAAGCCCGGCATGCGCGCAGACATCAACGTCATCGACTACGACAATCTCGCCATGCTGCCACCTGAAATGCTGTTCGACCTGCCAGCCAATGGCCGCCGACTTCTGCAAAAAGCCACGGGCTACAAAGCCACCATCGTGGGCGGCACCATCGTCTTGAAAGACGGGGAGGCAACGGGCGAACTACCCGGCAAACTCATCCGTGGTGCTCAACCTGCACCGCAAGCCGCGTAAAAAACAACACGTCACTACGGGGCGCTGCTATAGGCAGCGTCCTTTTTTGTTTCAAACGAAAGCTAAAGTCTTGTCCGAATTCCTGACGCTCTTTGTCGATGCCGCCCTGCCATGGAACGACATGGCGCTCGCCGCGGCCGCAATCTTTTTCGCGGGCGCCCTTCGAGCCTTCGTCGGTTTTGGCTTTGCTCTTGCTGGCGTGCCTTTGCTGGCACTCACTGTCGGCCCTGCCGCAGCCGTGCCAATGATCCTGGCACTGGAGATTATGAGCGGCCTGCAAATGTTGCCCAAAGTGCGCAAGCAGGCAGACTGGCGCTCGATCTGGCTGATCTTGCCTGCAGCCATTGTCGCTGCGCCGTTCGGCATCTATCTGCTGGACGTCCTCTCAGCCGACAATCTGCGCATCTTGATCGCTGTTGCTTTGTTGGGCGCTGTGGCCCTCATGGCGAGCGGTGTCAAAATTCCCGCAACCGTTCCAATACCAGCGTCCCTCGCTATCGGTGGCGCATCGGGCTTGCTTGCGGGCAGTACAGCTATGGCCGGGCCACCGGTATTGCTCTACTTCCTTGGGCGTGCTGACACGCCCGCCACGGCGCGCGCTTCCATGTTCATGTATTTCTCCATGACGGGCGCGGTGACATTGGCCGTAGGCCTCTTCTCTGGCGTGGTGGCCATCCAGACACTTTTATTATCGGTGATGATTGTGCCAGCCCTCGTCGCCAGCAACATTGTGGGCAGCTGGGCCTTTCACCGAACGGGCGATCACCACTACCGCCCCATCGCCCTGACCCTGCTCACTATCATCGCTCTGGCCACACTGTGGCGTGCACTTGCTTTCTAAAACAGCACACTCTGTTTCTTACGGTGTACAGGCGGGCTGTCCTGTCGCCGTTTGTGCAGCCAATATTTGTTGGTTCAAAAGCGTCAGGTTTTGCAAACTCGTATTTGAACCATTTGCGCCCAGAACAACAATCTGTGGCTGTGACAGACCCGAGATCGAACCGGGCGTCATAGTCAAAAGACCTGACAGAGCAGGCGAGAACGCGGAACATGGCAACGGAGTCAAACCCATAGGTGCCGCGGTAAGCACAGGTAGAAAGGAATTTCCGGTAAATGTCGTATCCACCACATTTGCACCGGGCAGCAGAACAGCAAAGCTACCGTTAACCACCGTAGAAATGAAGCTCGAAGAAAAGTCTAAACCAGAAATAGCGGCATCATCTGATACGGTCAAAAAGACGCCAGAGATAGTTGGTCGGACACCATCGGGAATAGCCTGCCAGGTGACTATTTGTCCTGTCGTCGGATCCACCAGCTGAAACTGCGCATTCTGAGCACCAACCACCATCTGGTTCTGCTGAACTGCTGCGGATGATGCACTTGTGACAACTCCAGCCGTTCCATTGACAACTACAATTGATCCAGGTCCTGCCGCCAATAGCGCCGCTCCCAGATCGTTTGAGCCATCAATAAACGACACGCCCTGTACAGGCGAACCGCCACGTTCCAGAACAGGAGCAACCGGCGTGCTCAACCCGCCTCCTGCCACAACGTCGATATCGCGCACAACAGGATCAACCATGCGTTGATCCAAAGCATTCAAACTACTTGATGTGTCGTTGCCAAATAGCGGCACCCGCAGACGTGCTGACAGAAAGCCTTGTGTGTCTCGTACATCATCATGTTGGACTTCCGCGCCAAAACGCATCTGTGTGCCTGAGGGTAAAAAGCCTTCCCACAGGTTGTTGAACGCAAGTTCTGCTCGAACACGTGGCCCAGTGACCGGGTCAAAGTCTGACCGACCAAAATGAAATCCGCCTACGAAGCCACTCAGAGTTGCATCATCAAGGCCGAGCGGAATAATGCGCCCTACTTCCGCATCGAAGCCGGAATAAGCGCCTTCCAGATTTGATTGCACGAAAATTTGCGTACCCGTCTGCGTGACGACACCGCCGCCAACCGCGTTCAGGTCTTTTTCAGCCAGATAGGCATTGCCGCGCACAGTCCACTTATCGGTTAGAAACTCGCCGCCCAGCGTGATCTGATTGTAGGAATTATCACTGGCAGTCCTGCGGTGATCGTAAAAGGCATACCCGCCCAGAATATAGGAACCGTCAATAATTTCGCGGTAGCCGAGGCCCACATTGCCTTCAAAGCTATCTTGATCGTCGATGCGTGAAATCAGGTTTCCAAAGAACAGGCTTTCTTGAGACTGTCCAAGAGGAACGAAGAGACTGACTTCCCCAAGGTTACGGTCGGTCCCAAGTTTTCCTTCAACATCCGCGTAGGGCACCCATTTTGGGCCCTCCGCTGCCGAAACATTCCCCAATGGCGCAACAGCCAGTACACAACTCAAAACAACCCGATTAAACAAAACGCGCGCCCCCAAAGTACAATTGAGGGCATTTATACAGTGTTGCGAAATCAATAAAAATATAGATTTCTTGAAAGAATGTATGTGTTACCAAAAACACTCAAGTTCAAGCAAAAAAGGCTGGGACATGCCCCGCCTCAAATCGCTCCGTCATCCCGGACTTGATCCGGGATCCATTAGGTATCACTCCAGTCGCGAAGCCAGTGTGGCCCCCGGATCAAGTCCGGGGTGACAGCGATGATGATGAACTAAAGCGCTTCGTTGGACTTCTTCAGCGCGTCCACATCGCCCTCTTCCATATAGAGCTTGCCACCAGAATTGTTGAACTGGTCGGACATATCCGCCATGCCGCTTTCGGCATACTCACGCACCTCCTGCGTGATTTTCATCGAGCAGAATTTCGGCCCGCACATGGAACAGAAATGCGCCACTTTATGTGCTTCTTTTGGCATTGTCTGATCGTGAAAGTCTTTTGCCCGCTCTGGATCAAGCGCCAGATTGAACTGATCTTCCCAACGGAACTCAAAGCGCGCCCGTGATAGCGCATCGTCCCGCGCCTGTGCCGCGGGATGGCCTTTGGCAAGGTCCGCCGCATGAGCTGCGATCTTATAAGTGATCACGCCCTCTTTCACATCATCGCGGTCTGGCAGCCCAAGGTGCTCCTTCGGCGTCACATAACAAAGCATGGCACAGCCGAACCAGCCGATCATCGCCGCCCCAATGCCAGATGTGATGTGATCATAGCCGGGAGCAATGTCCGTGGTGAGGGGCCCGAGCGTGTAGAAAGGCGCGCCA
>Ga0209344_10006109_pt1 | contig 10047 bp, 10 predicted proteins | sample Cruoilmetagenom6_FD_187293 | JGI IMG/M metagenome (GOLD analysis project Ga0209344, IMG submission 187293) | Oil polluted marine microbial communities from Coal Oil Point, Santa Barbara, California, USA - Santa Barbara Oil Seep Sample 6 (SPAdes)... | ecosystem: Environmental > Aquatic > Marine...
TGCCCGGGCTTTCGCTACAATTGCCGAGATTATTGATTTAGCCGCGAGACACTGCGATGATGCGGGCAGCCTGGTTTTAATGAAAGGCATATACCCGGAACAGGAACTGGCCGAAGTTGGCGGCGGTTTCACATTGAAAGATGTGATTGCTCTGAATGTCCCGGGAGATCAGGCTGAAAGGCATCTGGTAAGACTGATTAAGGATTAATGTCAGTGGGAAATATATTTGCGGTTACTAACCAGAAAGGCGGTGTCGGTAAAACGACTACCACGGTAAATCTGGCAGCGTCACTTGCCGATTCAGGCAAGAAAGTGTTGATGATTGATTTGGATCCGCAGGGTAATGCCACCACCGGGTGCGGTATTGATAAAGATGCCATCGAAACCAGCAGTTATGACGTCATTATGGCGGAAGCCAAAGCCAGTGATGCCATCATTCGTCCGGAAGGATTGGGCTTTGATGTAATGCCAACCAATACCGATCTGACTGCCGCCGAAGTCCAGCTGCTGGAAATCAAATTACGCGAACATCGCCTGCGACTGGCGTTGGAATCCAGCAAAGAAAAATATGACTTTATTCTAATCGACTGTCCTCCTTCCCTGAGTATGCTTACGGTGAATGCCCTGGTGGCTTCCAAAGGTGTATTGATCCCCATTCAATGTGAATATTATGCCCTTGAAGGACTGACTTCATTGCTGCGCACCATTGAACGGGTTAAACAGAGAGCTAATCCCGCTTTAGAAGTGACTGGCATGTTGCGTACCATGTTTGATGCACGTAATAATCTTGCCAATCAGGTATCACGCCAGTTGATAAGTCATTTCCAGGGCAAAGTCTTTCATTCAATCATCCCGCGGAATGTTCGTTTGGCTGAAGCCCCCAGTCATGGTCTGCCTGTGTTAAATTATGACCGGGCTTCGCGTGGCTCAATTGCCTATATGGCGCTGGCAAGTGAATTGATGCGACGTGATAAAAAAGCAACAGCGGCAAGCTAACACACAGGTATTCCCAGAATGGTAAGTAAAAAAAGAGGATTAGGCAGAGGACTTGATGCACTGTTAGGTGACGTCAATCAGGATGAAAATAATCTGAATGACAGCTTGCAACATTTTCCTCTGGACATGATTCAGCCTGGTAAGTACCAGCCGCGCATGGATATGTCTCAGGAATCTCTTGAAGAACTTGCTGATTCCATCCGCTCTCAAGGTCTGGTTCAGCCGATTGTGGTCAGACCAATAGACGGTGGGCATTACGAAATCATTGCCGGTGAACGTCGCTGGCGGGCTTCCAAGCTGGCTGGGCTGGAAAGTGTTCCGGTATTAATCAAGGATGTTTCGGATCGCAATGCGATTGCGATGGCCTTGATTGAAAATATCCAACGTGAAAATCTGAATCCGATGGAAGAGGCCAATGCCTTGCATCGGTTACGAGAAGAATTTGAATTAACTCACCAGCAAACCGCTGAAGCGGTGGGTAAGTCACGCGCGACCATCAGTAATTTACTGCGTCTGCGAAATCTTAATGATGACGTGAAGAAATTACTGGAAAACTGTGATCTGGAAATGGGTCATGCACGAACCCTGCTGGCTTTAGAGGGCGAAAGCCAGTCCGAGGCAGCTTTACAAATCGTTGAAAAAGGTCTGTCGGTTCGTGAAACAGAACAGCTTATTCGTCGATTATTAAAGCCATCCTCGGCAGATAAGCAGGAAGTCCCACAACCGTCGCTGGAAGAAATAGAGCGAATCGAACAGCGTATCGCTGACAAGTTGGGTAAAGGTTTCAGTATCAAACACCGCCCTAATGGCAAGGGTAAACTAGTGTTTGATTATTCCAATGTTGATGAGTTAAAACGCCTTATCAAGCAAATTGGCGTATAAAGCCAGCGTAATGTAATGCGCACATAATTAGTGAAATGTCTGTTTCACTGTGGTGCAAATTGTTTCATTACCGGTGATTTTAAACAATTTAACTGCAAACGCTTAAACTTCAGCTGCTATATAAGCTCAGGGTTTTAAAGCATTTCACTCTATTCAATATCATTAATCCATTCACTGGACTGACAATTGCATATTCCTGCTGACTCTAAACTATGGAATCCGCAGTGAAATTGTTGAGCAGACTATTTAAATCATCTGAATTCATTGAAACTCCAATAGCAAATGCCAAGGTGCATGAAGATGTGGCATCAACTCCGCATTTTACCGAAGCAGAAAAACGCTTTTATCGTTCCCTGCAATTGGTGAGCAGTCAAACCGCCCAGCTTTCAAGACAGATTTTCCGTGCGCTTGAGGTTCAGGAAAACTTTTTATCAGAAATCGGCCAGCGTACTGACAAGCTGGATAATGAACTGAAGCGGGCCAGTGATTATCTGAATAGCTCAAACTCAACGGTCGGGGCTTTACAGGCCCAGATAGATGTTGAAGCGAACGATGTAAACACCGCAGTTGGCGAAGCGATGCAACATATTTCCCTTACCCTTGACGAAAAATCCCATAGTGTCACCGATGTGCTGGACGGCATTCTGGAAATCGGTAAAGGCGTTAATATGTTGGCACTTAATGCTGCTATTGAAGCTGCACGTGCTGGAGAACATGGTCGAGGATTTGCCGTGGTGGCTGATGAGGTCAGACGTCTTGCTGCGGTTACCATGGAACAGGCACAGCAGGCAGCCAGGCAACTGGACTTCACGCAGGTTAACGCCGAACTGGATCAGATCCGTCAGACCAATTCTGAAAGACTGAATAGTTTTGTAGAGGTTATCCAATCGGCTACAGCGCAGCTCACCGAATTATTTCAATCGATTAGTGAACAGTTGAACGCGGTTATGGAAAACACCGGAGTAATTTTTGAAACGCTGGATCTCAGTAATGGTGTTATGCAGCGCATGCAAAGCAAGAATAAAATCATCAACGATGTGGTTGAAGATATGTCCACCGGTCTGGAACAAATTGATATTCAAAAAGCAGAGATCGATTCCGCAGTAAGGTCAATGGATAACACACTGAAAAAACTCTACCTGGTACCTGATGCATCACATGATCAACTTGACGATATTCTGAAGCGCGGAAAACTGAGGGTTGCGATAGAACCAAATTTTGTCGGTTTGTCGTTTCGCGAAAAACTCGGTGAGCCACTGAAAGGGCTGGATGTGGATTACGCCAAAGCCTTTGCGCGTTACCTGGGTGTCGAATGTGAATTTATCGAAGCCCCTTGGGATATGTGCACGGAATTGCTCACGGTGGGTAAAAAATATGGCGAACCGCCGGCGGATATTGTTATCAGTGCACTTCCTCCGGCGGCAGAATACGATAACGTGGCGTATTCCGAAGCTTACACCTATCTGCATTGGGTACTGGCGCGTAGGAAAGGTGATAACCATATTAATCGGCTTGACGATCTGAATGGCAAAGTTGTTGGAATTATCAATGATCCGGCGGCGTTTCAAGTGCTTGAAGATTGTGGTGTTCGCTGGAGCAGTAATGAAAGCAAACCCGGTGAAAGGGTCAGACTGGAGAATCTGATTGCTTATTCCGATCAAACGCGCATCCATAACTGTCTAGCGGATGGTGTAGTAGATGCCTTTGGTGTCGATTTGCCGATTTATTACTGGGCCTGTGAAAACCCTGCCAGCCCATGGTTCGGCAAGATTGAAATTCTGCCAGGAAATATTGCGCCCCAACCGTATTACTACACCATGGCAGTTAACGCCTGGGCATCAAGTTACCGTCTGCTGGCCAAAGCCAACGCATTTATTAGCTGGTTTAAACAACAGGACGAACGCCAGCAGATAGAACGCAAATGGCAGGGTACCGCAGTGAATGGCAATATCAGTTACCGCGACGAGCCGGGAGATCTGATGGGAGAGAATGAATTAAAAAATTTATACGAAGCACATTGCAGCAAATTTAAGCTGGCGCCCAAAACCCTGTAATCGAAGAGAGAGTGTTGTCAGATGGAAAACGATGGTGGTTATTTACTACAGTGTTAGAGGTCTCGTTAATTAAAGCTTTTACGGGAAAATCTCCCAGTTGTAATCTCCGAAAATCAGATGCCTTAATGGATTCTTTCATAATGGCAAAGACGGTTTGAACAAAACCTAAATCAGTGTGACATCCCCAATCAAAAATAAATTAAGCGATATAGTCGTTGACCGTGCAAAGGGTAGGTCTATATAATTCCCTGATTTGCTTAAGGCAAAACTAAAGATCCAGCGGATAGAGATGGAGCAACTAGCCAGAGTCAGGCCCGTAAATCAGCTGCTAATAACACAGGTTATAGCGTTGGTTGTTATTGTGGCTTGTGTCTCATGGTTAGATGGCAAGGATGTCGCCATAGCCGTATGCTTTGGGGGCATGATCAGTGTGGTCAACACACTGTTGCTGAAATGGCATTTACTGAGAACAGTCGTTAAGGCTGGTGCCAATCCGGCAAAGAATCTCGGTGGCGTATACAGGTGTATTGCAGAACGATGGGTGTTTACCCTGGCCATGTTTGTGGTTGGCTTCGCGGTGTTTGAGTTTTCCGCGTTACCGCTCCTGCTCGGCTTCGTCGCGATACAAGTGGTTTTATTGTTTGGAAATATGAAACAGGCTTGAGACAAACATGGCGGAAGAATTAACAACTTCAGGATACATCAAGCATCACCTGCAAAATCTGACCTTTGGTCCGAAACATGAAGAAATAGAGCCGGGCGTTTGGGCTCCAACAGGTGATTATGGTTTTGCAATGTCTTCTGGTGAAGCAGCGCAAATGGGTTTTTGGTCCATTAATGTCGACACCATGTTTATGTCGATTCTACTTGGCGGTTTGATGATGTGGTTCTTCCGCAGTGTTGCCAAGAAAATCTCCGCAGGTGTCCCAACCAATACACAGAATTTCGCAGAATGGATCATTGAATTTATCGATGATTCAGTACGTGGCTCCTTCAGCGGTGGCAAAAATACCCTGGTTGCCCCGATGGCATTAACCATCTTCGTCTGGATTTTCCTGATGAACCTGATGGATTTAATTCCAGTCGATCTTGTTCCTTTAGCTGTAGCACACGGCGCATCAGCAATCTTCGGTGTTGATCCTCACGATGTCTTCTTCAAAATCGTCCCAACTACCGATCCAAATGCCACTCTCGGCATGGCATTATTTGTTTTCTTACTCATGCTGTATTACAGCTTCAAAGTCAAAGGCGTCGGTGGTTTCATTGGCGAGTTGACCTTGCAGCCGTTTGGTAAATGGGCACTGCCTATCAACTTTGTGCTCGAAACTGTCACTTTGATTGCAAAACCATTTTCACTGGCATTACGGTTGTTCGGCAACATGTATGCAGGTGAGATGGTGTTCATTCTGATCGCCACCATGTACGGTGCCGGTCTGGTTCTAGGTTCTTTTGCTGGCCTGTTACAGGTTGGCTGGGCGATTTTCCATATTCTTATTATTACCTTGCAGGCATTTATCTTTATGGTGCTGACCACGGTATATATGGATATGGCACATCAGGAACATCATTGAGTTTGATTGAGTTGTAACTTTATTTTTTTAGTCTTTAGACGTTTGTAGGAGAGAAAAATGGATATGGGTTTAGTTTATATTGCTGGTGCACTGATGATTGGTCTGGGTGCTCTGGGTGCCGCGATTGGTGTAGGTCTGTTGGGTGGTCGCTTCCTGGAAGCTGCAGCTCGCCAACCTGAATTAGTGCCAATGTTACGTACACAGTTCTTCCTGGTTGCGGGTCTGGTTGACGCGGTACCAATGATCGCTGTTGGTTTGGCAATGTATGTACTGTTCGCGGTAGCTGGTTAAGATTATTAACTCAACTCCCAATAGCGATAAACAAGAGGTACAGGCATGAATATCAATGCAACCTTGATAGGCCAGCTAATTGCCTTTGCGATTTTCGTCGCATTCTGCATGAAGTACGTCTGGCCGCCTATCATGCAGGCGTTGGAAGAACGCAAAAAGAAAATCGCTGATGGTCTGGCTGCAGCAGAACGTGGTCGTCATGAACAAGAGTTGGCAGAAAAACGTGCCCAACAGGTAATTCATGAAGCAAAAGATCAGGCAAGCGAAATTGTTTCTCAGGCTCAACGCCGCGGAAACGAAATTGTCGACGAAGCCAAAGGCACTGCGCGTACTGAAGGTGAGCGTATTCTCACTTCTGCCCGTGCAGAAATTGAGCAGGAAACAAACCGCGCCCGTGATGAACTGAGAGCACAAGTTGCGACAGTTGCACTGGCAGGTGCTGGCAAAATCCTTAGTCGTGAGATTGATGACAAAGCCCACACCGACCTGCTCGATGAGTTGGTCAGCCAAATCTAGAGGAATCATAGGATGGCAGAATCAATAACCATCGCTCGCCCCTACGCATCAGCCGTATTTGCGATTGCACAAGAAAAAGGCGACATGCAGGCATGGTCTGAACTGCTCACAGTATTGGCGCAATGTGCTGCTACTCCCGAGGTCGAATCCATTTTGGTGAGTCCTGCGGTCAGTGATGAACAGGCAGTCAATCTGCTTGGTGATATTACTGGTGAACTTAGTACAGATGCTCGTAGTTTTCTGCTGCTTCTGGCAGAAAACAATCGACTGCTATTGTTACCGGAAATCGCAGAGCTTTATGAAGCGTTACGCGCCGATGCGGAACAAATGCTGACAGCTGATGTAATAACTGCACGGCCGTTGTCAGATGAACAAAAAAGCAAGATTGCAGCCGCACTGAAAAAACGCCTGGGTAAAGAAATTACCCTCAGCGAAAGTGTAGACGAGAGTCTGCTGGGTGGCGCAATCATTCGGGCAGGTGATCTGGTAATTGATGGATCTGCCGTAGGTAAATTGAACAGACTGGCCAGCGCGATAAGCTAAGCGGCCCGTAAAGAGGAAACAGAGATGCAACTGAATTCAGCAGAAATCAGTGACCTGATTAAAAAGCGAATTGAAAGCTTTGACGGGGCTACTGAAGCACGAACAGAAGGCACCGTAGTCGGTGTAACCGATGGTATTGTGCGTATTCATGGTCTTGCCGATGTCATGTCCGGGGAAATGCTTGAGTTTCCAGGCAACACTTTCGGTATGGCTCTTAACCTGGAGCGTGACTCAGTCGGTGCCGTTATTCTGGGCGCTTACCAACATATTTCTGAAGGCGACAAAGTCAAATGTACTGGTCGTATTCTGGAAGTTCCAGTAGGTGAAGGCCTGTTAGGACGTGTTGTTGACTCACTGGGTAAACCAATCGACGGCAAAGGCGACATTCAAGCCAGCGGCTCTTCTCCTATTGAGAAAGTAGCGCCAGGCGTTATCGCTCGTAAGTCAGTTGACCAACCATTACAAACTGGTCTGAAATCAATCGATGCGATGATTCCAGTCGGTCGTGGTCAACGTGAGTTGATTATCGGTGACCGCCAAACTGGTAAAACAGCTATCGCAGTTGATGCCATCATCAACCAGAAAGGTACAGGCGTTAAATGTATCTATGTAGCGATTGGTCAAAAAGCATCTTCTATTGCGAACGTGGTTCGTAAACTGGAAGAGCACGATGCACTGGGTCACACCATTATCGTTGCTGCTTCTGCTTCTGACTCAGCTGCTTTGCAATTTATTGCACCTTACGCGGGTTGCTCAATGGGCGAATACTTCCGTGATAAAGGTGAAGATGCGCTGATCATCTATGATGACTTAACCAAACAAGCATGGGCTTACCGTCAGGTATCCTTATTATTACGTCGTCCACCAGGTCGTGAAGCTTATCCTGGTGACGTTTTTTACCTTCACTCACGCTTGCTGGAACGTGCAGCACGTGTAAACGAAGATTACGTAGAAAAACTCACTAATGGTGAAGTGAAAGGTAAAACCGGTTCTTTGACTGCGTTACCTATCATTGAAACCCAGGCGGGTGACGTTTCTGCCTTCGTACCGACCAACGTAATTTCGATTACAGACGGTCAGATCTTCCTGGAAACTGACTTGTTCAACGCCGGTATCCGTCCTGCGATTAACGCGGGTCTGTCGGTATCTCGTGTTGGTGGCGCAGCTCAAACCAAGATCATCAAGAAACTGGGTGGTGGTGTTCGTCTTGATCTTGCTCAGTACCGTGAACTGGCAGCGTTTGCTCAGTTTGCTTCTGATCTTGATGAAGCAACCCGTGCACAAATCAGCCGTGGTCAACGTGTTACCGAGTTGATGAAGCAGAAACAATATCAACCATTATCGATTGCTGAAATGGCGTTTTCATTGTTCTCAGCCAACGAAGGCTTCCTGGATGATGTTGACGTCAGCAAAGTCGGTTCATTTGAAGCATCACTGCTGTCAACCATGCGTTCACAGCATGCTGAACTGATGGACACAATCAACACTACTGGTAATTTTGATGACAATATCGCTGGCCAAATGCGCAGCGCGATTGAAAAATTCAAAGCCAACGGTAGCTGGTAAGCGAGGCATAATTCATGGCTAGCGGTAAAGAGATACGTACGCAGATAGCAAGCATCAAGAGCACGCAGAAGATCACTTCGGCGATGGAAATGGTGGCTGCCAGTAAAATGCGTAAGGCTCAGGAACGCATGGCGGCAACACGTCCTTATGCTGACAAGATATTAAATGTTATTCAGCATTTGGCGTTTGCCAATCCGGAATACAGACATCCTTATTTGCAGGATCGTGAAGAGAAACAACGTGTAGGTTATATCGTGGTTTCTTCGGATCGTGGTTTGTGCGGTGGTTTGAACAATAATCTGTTCAAAGAAGTGCTGCACGAAATCAAATCCAAGTCAGATAAAGGCCTGCAGGTTGATATCTGTGCAATTGGTCAAAAAGCCTCAACATTCTTCAGCCGCTTGCCAGTGAACATGGTTGCACAGGTTACCCAATTGGGTGATGCGCCACGCGTTCATGAATTGATTGGTAGCATCAAGGTTATGTTGGATGCTTACGAATCAGGCCATATTGATAGTCTGTACCTTGTTTATAACCAGTTTGTGAACACCATGACGCAGGAAGACAAGTTTATTCGTCTGTTACCTGCTACTCCTGGTGCGCCAAGCGAGGAAATGTCTCATCACTGGGATTATATTTACGAGCCGGATGCGAAAGAAGTTTTGGATGATTTGCTGGTCCGTTACATCGAGTCAGTGGTTTATCAAGGTGTTGTTGAAAACATTGCTTCTGAACAAGCATCACGCATGATTGCGATGAAAAATGCGTCTGACAATGCCGGCGATCTTATTGATGACCTGCAACTGGTTTACAACAAAGCTCGCCAGGCTGCGATTACACAGGAAATCTCTGAGATTGTTGCGGGTGCCGCTGCGGTCTAACTGAATTAAAAGGGCTGAGCAGCCCGAACTTATTTGAAAGAGGAAGCAAGATGAGCTCTGGAAAGATTGTACAAATTATCGGTGCGGTCGTTGACGTGGAATTTCCCCGCGACAGTCTGCCAAATATCTATGATGCCTTGATGGTTGAAGAGGCTGGTTTAACCCTTGAAGTACAGCAACAGCTTGGTGACGGCGTAGTCCGGACCATTGCAATGGGTACTACTGACGGCCTGAAGCGCAGCTTAGCCGTATCAAACACCGGTAAAGCCATCAGCGTTCCAGTCGGTCAAAAAACACTGGGCCGTATCATGGACGTATTGGGTAACCCAATCGACGAGAAAGGCGACATCGGTGAAGAAGAACGTTGGGGTATCCACCGTAAAGCACCGGCATTTGATGAACTGTCTGCCAGTAACGAATTGCTGGAAACCGGTATTAAAGTTATCGACCTGGTTTGCCCATTCGCTAAGGGTGGTAAAGTCGGTCTGTTCGGTGGTGCCGGTGTAGGTAAAACCGTCAACATGATGGAGCTTATCCGTAACATCGCTATCGAGCACAGTGGTTTCTCGGTATTCGCTGGTGTTGGTGAGCGTACTCGTGAAGGTAACGATTTCTATCACGAAATGACTGACTCAAACGTTATCGATAAAGTATCACTGGTTTACGGTCAGATGAATGAGCCACCAGGTAACCGTCTGCGTGTAGCGTTGACTGGTCTGACCATGGCGGAATTTTTCCGTGATGAAG
>Ga0209344_10006110_pt1 | contig 10046 bp, 8 predicted proteins | sample Cruoilmetagenom6_FD_187293 | JGI IMG/M metagenome (GOLD analysis project Ga0209344, IMG submission 187293) | Oil polluted marine microbial communities from Coal Oil Point, Santa Barbara, California, USA - Santa Barbara Oil Seep Sample 6 (SPAdes)... | ecosystem: Environmental > Aquatic > Marine >...
TCATTGCGGCTCCTCCTCGAACGTTGCTTGGCTGACAAGCATGGCGATGAACCGTTCGAGAGCCGCCGATGGTCGTCGATCGGAGCGACGGGCCAATGTGAGAACTCGCTGCGCGACCGGCGTCGCAACAGCCCTGCGCAAGGCGTGCGGCTCCCTCTCGGCATCAACGGCCGCCAATACCGTCCAGCCCATGCCGAGTCGCACCATCTCGCGCAACACCGCTGGTTGTGAACTCTCCCCAACAACGGTGAAGTCGACACCGCGACGCGCGAGCGCGTTGGAAACGATCGCCCTCGTGCGAGAGTCGGCGGGGAACCCGACCCAGGGCCCCCACGATGGTGGTTCACCAATCGATGTTGAAGTTGGAGCGTAGACGTACAAAGGTTCTACTACGAGGGGTCGCGTCACCAGACCCTCGACTTGGCGAGGTGCCACAGCGATGACGACGTCGAGTTCACCAGCGTCGAGCAACTCGAACAATTGTCCGCTTGGCCCAACGGTGAGCCTGACGGCGAGCTCGGGATGAAGCGCGCCGAACCGGACGAGTGCTTCACCAAAGTGATGCACCGCAGCGGTATCGATCATGCCAGCTCGAACTTGTCCGACCTCGCCCCCGCGAGTCTGGTCGGCCCACCGGTCGAGTGACCCAAGAGCGCCGAGAACACGGCGAGCGTGCCCCGCCGCGACGATCGCGTCGGACGTAGGAACGCGTCGGCGGCCCTCCTTGTCGAACAGCACCACGCCGAGGCGCCGTTCGAGCTCGCCCATTCCTTGCACGAACGCAGAGGTACTAACCCCTTCGGCTTCGGCAGCGTCGGTCCAACTTCGGTGCTCGACGGCGGCGATGAGGTACGCCAACTGTGTGGGGCTCGGCTGGGACACCCTCACTGGCCAGTCACTTTCACACCTTGCACCCTAACTGAAGTTCTCCTTCACCAATGTTTACAATACTTACGGTTTCCCGTAGTTTTCGGACATGACATCAGCTCGAACCATCTCCCCCGCCACCGGCAGACTTGGCCTACTCATGCCCGGCCTGGGCGCCGTTGCATCTACCGTGATCGCTGGCGTGCTTCACTCCCGCCAGACCGGCACCGACCCGCTCGGTTCGGTCTCACAAATGGCACATATCCGTCTCGGAAGCCGTGAAGAGGGGCGCAATCCACGAATCAATGAGTTCGTGCCACTCGCCAAACTCGACGACCTGGTCTTTGGCGGTTGGGATCCACTCTCGCCGAACGCTCTCGAAGCAGCCCGACACGCTGGCGTGATGAAAGACGCCGATCTCGCCGCCATTTCTGGTGAGCTCGAAGGTGTCGTAGCCATGGACGCTGTCTTCAGCCAGAAGTGGGTCAGCCGCATCGAAGGTGTCCGGGTGAAATCCGAGACCGAGATGTGGGACCAGGCCGAAGCGTTGATGACCGACATCGAACAATTCCGCACCGAAAATGAATGCGACCGGCTGGTCATGGTGTGGTGCGGCTCGACCGAAGCCTTCCAACAGCCCTCAGATGTACACGCATCCATCGACGCCTTCGAAGCCGGGCTCAGAGCCAATGACGACAACATCTCACCAAGTCAGATTTACGCCTACGCAGCGATTATGAGTGGTGTGCCGTTTGCCAACGGCGCCCCGAACCTCACCACCGACCTCCCCTGCATCGTCGAACTCTCCGAGCGAGAGGGCGTGCCGATTTGTGGCAAGGACTTCAAGACAGGTCAAACGCTGATCAAGACACTGATTGCACCAGGCCTCAAGAGCCGCATGCTCGGCATTCGAGGCTGGTACTCGACCAACATCTTGGGCAACCGCGATGGTGAGGTGCTCGACGCACCGGAGAACTTCCAAACCAAAGAACACTCCAAACTCGGTGTCCTCGACACGATCCTGCAACCCGACGTCTACCCCTCGCTCTACGGCAACATCGACCACAAGGTGCGCATCGACTACTACCCACCACGTGGCGACGAGAAAGAGGGATGGGACAACATCGACATCTTTGGATGGCTCGGATATCCCATGCAGATCAAGATCAACCTGCTCGCCCGAGACTCAATTCTTGCAGCACCAATCGTCCTCGACCTCGCGTTGTTCATGGATCTCGCATCCCGCGCTGGCGAGTCTGGCGTGCAGGAATGGCTGAGCTTCTACTTCAAGGCCCCTCAGGCAGCAGGCCAAACCAAACCCGAACATGACATCTTCATTCAGCAGACGAAACTCAAGAACACGTTGCGCGAATGGATGGGCGAGGTGCCAGTCACCCACTCCGAAGCCGGCTGAGGCAACGTCGCGTCAACACTCCCAGTCGACGGGACGCTTCGCCGTGCAGCTGATGCTCGCCGGCCCTGTCTTGGCGTGGACTACAGCCAGCTGAGCGTGCCCGGCTCCAAGATTTCGCGAAGGCGGTCGTTCGACTCATCGAATGCAGCGCCAAACCTGTCGCGGATCTCGGGGCTGACTGGGTCATGGTCACGCTGGTTGTACAGCGGATAGTCAACACCACGCATCGGAGGCAGCTCCAAGAAGTCGGTCGCGAGGCGAACCGTTGCCTGCGGATTGGACTTGAGTTCGGCCGAGTCAAGAACCAAGACGTGCTCCCGTCCAAACAACGAAAAGTAACGCTCGAGCTGCTCGCTATAACGACCTCGGGCCAGGTAGCCGTGATGAATGTGTGGCTTGGACACGTAGCTCGGATCGGCAGCCATCCGTTCGACCTCACCGGCAAGCCGGTCAGGTTCGGCCACAAATGCCTCCTGCATCGAGAGTGTCTCAAAACCTCGCTTCACTTCATGGTTGTGATGTGAGATAGCACGGTCGAGCGGCTCACGAAGCACGGTGATGATGCGTGCGTTGGGTGAAACGTCATGAATTCGTTCTGGGATTGTTGGGCTGAACAAGTAGTACGGGGCACCTTCACCAATCGCGGGATTCGCGTCGTAGGCGACACGTTGCGCCTCGATGGTTCTCGCCCGGGGAAAGTTCGATCGATACCAACGCAGGGACCTCTCAAAGTTCGTGTCGAAGTAGTGCACACCCTTGGCCCGACGCGGACCGTGGACGAGATCGTGAGCCAACAGGTAGATGAACAACGATGTTGTTCCACCTCGTTGGGTCCCAACAACGAAGAAGTTCGGCAGGACGCGCGGTGATGGATCGATACGTCCGATGTTCCGGTTGAGCCAGACGTACATGTCACGTACCGGCTGAGGCAGGGCTGCGGTTTTACCGAGGGCCTTGCGTCCAATCATTGCGTGAGCCCCGACGCGTGCAGCTGGTTGAGGGCGTTGATCGTTCGTGTGTGTTGCTCACCATGGAGCACACCGGCATCGGCGTGGCGGGCACAGACTTCGAGAAGGTACAACGTCTTCATCAAATCATGATGCGCTTTCGAGACGTCGAGGCGGCTCAGGTCATCTAGTGCCCCGTCGAGCCCCGACCCGTACTGAAAGTGCAGGTGGAGGAGATCAAATCCGACGGGAACGCCGGTGGTAGTGCGCTCCCAGTCCCAGACAAACAACTCACCGTCTGGTGAGTAGCCCATGTTCCATGGAGACCAGTCACCGTGCCAGACCGAGGTTTCAAGCTCAGTGAAGTGTGGGTGGTCCGGTGTTCGTCTCGCCAACTCGGCGACCATGGACAACTCTCGATGGCCGAGACGACCGGCAAGACCCTTCCACCAGATCGACTCTCCAAGGCCTCCACTCTCACGGAAGCGACCTGACAGTTCGCGTATGACCGCCGTTGGCACGTCGCCAAATCCAACACCCAAGTCCGAAGTCAGATCCATGGCCGCCATCACCAAGAGTGTGGAACCGCCAAAGGCTCCCGCATGGACAAGTTTTGGTGTGAGCACGCCACCCAGCGGCACCTCGGCAAAGGTCCGAAGCCAATGGCTCTCGTTGGATACCATCGCCGCGGTATGGGAGTCCGGCCCAAGTTTGGCCACCGCAATCAAGCCGGCGGCACCATAACAGCGGATGACCGGCTTTTGATTGGGGCGAGGTGGCCCAACCGCGACAGATAGCTGGACCTCTTGTCCAAGAACATCGCTCAGGTGGGTGCGCAAGGTTGGACTGGAAGGAGACGGCGACACCTTCCAGGTGCCCTTGGTTAGGGTCAACGCCCCCGAACTACGACCAGCCAACGAACGAACAAAGGCGTTTGATGTACGAGACGCGACAAATCGTTCAACCGCATCTCTCACGGCCCGTCGACTCGAACCGTCGACGACCACCCGTGGGTCGCTCGCGTTCGGGAGGGCGACGTAACGTTCCTGTGCTGTTTGGGAATGTAGGTCGCCGCCTGGGCCAGCAAGCACCCGCACCCACCAAGACTCATCGAGTGTGGACATCACGGCGCCGCGTGCTGAAACCCGGCAGCCATGCGCCGGGCATCACTTTCTCTACCGTCGCGCAAGATGACAGCTGCACAGATCATCATGATCGGCAAAGCCGCTGGAATGTGGTCGTACAACAGCAACGTGGGAAGTGATGAGGCCACCGCTAGATGCAGCAAGAGATGCTCCTGGTTTTGAATGTTTCGCCCGGTTCGGATTGTCATTCCAAGCCAGAACCCGACGTAGAAGACGGCTCCTGGGATCCCCTGGCTGAACAGCGAAGTCCACAACATCCCATGGGTTCCAATCGCGGGCCGGTTCGGATCGGGGTTGGCCAGTGGGGCACCAAACCCCAGAAGCGGCGACTCAGGTACTCGTTCGAGCACGTCAGAGTAGATGTCGCCGCGGGCATCGATCGAGTGGCTACTCGTCGCCCGGCCACCGACGATCTCACCCAATGGCGAGACCAATATCAGCGCTCCGGCAAAGACCAACACGACCAGCAGGCGAATGGCCAGAACAAGCTGCCCCGCCGAGGCCCGTCGGGCTGCAACATAGAATGCGGCCAGAACAAGAGTGATCCAAAGCCCGCGGTTCGCCGAGACCGCCATGGGAACAAGCGCCAAGATGGCAACGAGCGGCATGGCGGGACGAAAACGCTGACTACGGCCCGCAGCCGCAATCGCAGCGAACGTTCCCGGAGCCAGCGTCGCAGCCCAGTCGTTCGTAAACGAGAACGGCATCGCTGGCCGGTTGATGGGAAAACCAAGAAAGTCCTGTTGCTGTGCGAACGGTGGACGCACCACGTTGTTCACGAACGAGTTCTGCAACATCGAACGCGGCAGAATCTGAGAAACCGGGGTGTTGAAGCGGACCTCGCCAAGAATCAACCCCATATACCCGCCAACAACGGCGGTGAACACGAAGACGCCGCCGAGAACTTTCAGTATTCGCCCAGTCGGCAGGTACTTCTGAGGCACGTTGTAGACGTACAAGAAGATGATCGTCGCAGCGATGTAAATGATGGCCCGAACAAGAAATGACAGGTATCGATTCACCGTTACCTCGAGCATCAGCGCCGAGATCAGCATCCAACCCACGAACAGGAGCCAAAGGCCCAACCCGCGTGGCACCCGAATGGGGTGCATCATCAACAAGCCCAACCCCATGGGGATCGACGCGATGGCGAAGGTGAAATACCCAAGGCCCATGGCCCAAAAGACCGGAAGAAGCGCAACGACATAAAACGGGAGCCCCGGATGAAGGATTCCCGTGTGTTCGAATCGGCGGCGTGGTGCGGCCGCTGTCGACATAGTCGATGGCGCAACGACAGCCATCAGATCGAGTTGCCTCTCTTTTGCAACTGTGAAACAACAGTGGCAGAAGGAACTCCGGCAGCAACCGCCAGCGCGAGCGCGGCTCTACCTTCCTTTGGGTTCAACCTGAGGGTTTCCTTTGCGAGGCTCATAGTTGCCTTGCGATCACCCAGTGAGGCCTTCGCGAACGCCATCTGGCCCTTGATTCGGGCCAGGCCAATCGGCTCGGTCTCGAACTCGGGGTATCGGTCGAGTATGTACTGCAAACCGTCGATACGCATTTGCCAACGTTCGGCGTAGAACGACGCCGTGTGCCAACGAACAGTGACCAGCGCGGCGGGAACCAGCAAAATATCGGTGAGTCGGGTTGCTCGCAACAACCACTCGTAATCTTCGCCATATCCACCCGGGACGTCCTCATCGATCAGGCCCATGGGTTCGACAAGTTCGGCCCGACGCATCAGGAAGGTCGAGGGGTGGGCTTCAAAGACACGACTGCGCAGTAAGTCGCGGAATGTAACTCGGGAGTCCTGTCGAACCCGCTCGACCGATTCGCCCTCGTAGGCCACGAGGACGCCCGATCCAACAAAATGCACGTCGGGGTGCGACTCCAACACGTCAACTTGACGTCGGATCTTGCTCGGCGACCACACGTCATCATCGTCGCAGAATGCAATGAGGTCGCTCTGTGTCGCCAACATGCCCGTGTTGCGAGCACCTTGCAGTCCCTGCACACGAGCATTCTGGACAACCTGAACCGGGCGATTCGAGCCATGAACCTCAAGCGTCATGTCTGGTTCGGTCTGGTCGAACACAACGATCGTTGAAATGACGCCGTCGTAGTCTTGGGCCGCAATGGCGGCCAGGGTCTCGCGAAGTAGTTCTGGTCGGTCGCGTGTAGCAACGATGGTTGCGACTGTGGGAGACATCACGATCCTTTGGAGTATCGGTATCGGTCGAGCATGGGCCACGCGATTCTGCCGACCAGGCGGCGCATCTTTGGATCGAAGTCCGTACGCCAAGACTCATCGGCTCGCAGCTGCACCGGACGGCGGTCGAGGCGGCGAGGGTTACCCGAAACCGAGTGACCTTCGCCAAGAACGATCTCCTCGTCAGTACCGAAGAGTTGTTCGCCAATTTCGGCAACACCGGAGAATGCGAAGATCTGATCCAGTGTTTGTGCAGGTGCGGCCACAAAGTCTTCGTAGCGAATTATGGCGGTTGGAACACCGAGTCGATCCATATTCGAAAACGCCCAGTTGAACCAAAGCCATCTGAGGCCGAGTCGTCCGGGATGTAATGTGTCCATCTCCCGGGTCTCGCCTTGCACCTCTGGGCGGTCAATGACCTTGGACCATGAGTGTGCGACACCGCGCGGATCTCGGACAAGGTGAACAATCCGGAGATCGACGTCGGGCAATTGGCGCAGGAGAAGTGCTGTAGAAACATGTTTCGAGGTGTCAACGATGACCGGGCTGCCCGACACCTCGAGAATCGCTCGAAGAATGCGGCTCATCACAGCCCCGTACTGCATCAAACCTGTCGCGAGCAGACGGGAGACATTTGGCACGAGCAGCGCTGGAATGTGTCGGGTTCGGTCAGCTCGTAGTTGCAGCGTGCGCATGCGCTCGCCTGACACATGCTGCCACCCGCCGAATGCGAGCTCCCCGACCTTGCTCCAAAACACACAATCAGAGAAGCTCTCACCGCACCCGCACAAGTTGTTCTCGATAACGCCTCTTTCCCACAGGTGCACGAGTTCACCAATGTTGACCATGTGGGGATTCTCGTTGAGCAGATCCGAGATGATCGTGCTCCCGGACCGAGGCACGGACCCAATAAACAGCACCGGAATCTTGGCGACGCTTTCACGAACCGGCACAACTGAGGCATCGGCGTCCAACCGGACCCGTGCGCGCTGCCCGAGCAAGTCGACCATTCGGTCTTCGAAGTTGGCCATCGACTGCAGCGAGTGGCCGTCATCGACGGCGACGATGGGCGCGCTGGTGTCGACCGCGAGGTCAAGCAGACGGAAGAACTCATCTTTGGTTCGAGCCATTTGGATCTCGCCGTGAGCATTCAGTCGTTCGCAGAAATCGACTTGATGATCGTTCACGTGTTCGTCGTACCGTTCCTCACGAGGCACAACAATGGGAACCAAGCCGTTCGAGCGGCATTCGAGAATCGTTGCTGGCCCGCCGTGACAAACAACGACGGAGGCCCGCTGAAATTCTTCGATGAGCTGGGTGCGCTGCAGATAGTCGATGCTCTCTGTTCGCTCCGAGGTCGACGACGTACCTCGTTGCAACACGACGTGTCCGACGTTTGGACCGCCGGCCAGCCACTCGTCGAGCCACCAGACGAGTCGATCGAAGCGGTGATAGTCGGTGCCAACGCTGACAAAGAGCCGGTCGATACCGGTGAATTCGTCGATTGGGATGTCAGATACTTGTGTCACATCAACCTGCCAATGAGTTCGGCCCGAGAGTGAAAGACCAATTGGTCCTCCCATTGAACGAGAAAGCTGCTCGACAGTGGCGCACAGAGTCGAGCAGTCAGCGAGGCGTGATCAATGCGGTCATAGACCTCGATGAAGACCGTCTTGGCGCCCATGAGGCGACCGAGAAGGAAGAATGGAAACGCCACGGCGGCACCGGTCGAAATGATGACATCGGGACGTTCGCGGCGAAGGACCTTCCACGCGAGACCGAAGTTCTTGATCAGATTCGGGATGTTGCGTGTGGTCGGAAAGTGTGCCCAATCGCAACGCTCGGATTCGAGCAGGTCGTGGCTGTCGGGCATGTCGAAGGTGACCCAGAAGCGGTCGTGGTTCTCCCACCAAGGCTTCAGGATCAACAGGTGGGCAAGGTGCCCGCCCGATGACCCAACGAGTCCAATATTGAGTGGTTTGTCCCCAGAGGCAGGAAGCGGTGTAGTAGCCACATCAGACCCGATCTGTAGAAGGGTCATCCTCGCCGACGACCTGGGCTTCGGCTGGTTCTTGTGTGTGTTGGGGGCTCGCTTGGGGAGGCGCGGCGATGTCTTGATTACCCATCTGGTGCAACGACTCAAACGGTGCCGATTGTTCGAACGGGTTCGCCGATCCCTTCCGATTGCCCGGGACGCCACTTGGAACACGCACAGTACCGATGTCTCCAGCCCCTGTCGGCAACAAGGTGAGGCGACTGTTGCGGTTGAGCACTGCGCCGGCCACGTCGGCTTGCACATTGAGCAGCTGGACTCGTAGTTCCCCAAGTTCACTTCGACGAGTGCGTCCAATCGCAGCCACGATGTAGACCGCGTCAGCGACCGATGCGAGCTGCAGGCCATCGGCGTGTGTAAGCGCGGGCGGGCTGTCGAACACCACAATCATGCTGCGTTCGTGGGCAACAGCGAGCAGCGCTGCCAGACCGTTGCTGGTCAATGGGGCAGCCGGACCGGCACCAGTTGGCAGGATGCGAATGCCGAGGCGCTCCTCACAGTGATCGACAGCCGAACGCGCTGCTTCGATGTCGGCATTGCTGCGCAAGAAATCGTTCATTCCCAGGTGCCCAACGAGTCCAAAGAGTCGATCGAGGGCATCGTTGCGACGGTCGGCTCCGACCAGGAGAACTCGACGGCCACTCTGGGCAATGGCCAGAGCTAGGTTCACGGCAACCGTGGTGCGGCCTTCATTCTCGTTGGCACCTGTGACGGTGATCGAATCGACGACGTAGCCGTTGCGTGGGGCCACCGCGGCTGCCGCCAGGCGGCGGAACGCCTCTGCGCCCGGGGTCGTGGAACCCACCGCGGTAACGAGAGCGGGGCTGTCGTCGGTGATCCGTGGAATGTCTCCGAGCACCGGGACACTCAAGTCAAGCTCGGTTTCGGCAGCTGAGGAGACTCGACGATCCAGGCGGTCGGTGAGCACGGCGGCGAGGCCACCAAGCAAGAGGCCCATGAGAATCCCCGCAAGGATCGCAAACGGACGTGGGATGCCCGACGAATCGGAAACCGGTGTGGACACGGCGCCGAGAATTCGACCGACCGACTGAATCCGCGTCTCAAGATCAGCCTCCGCTTGCAGAGCATTTTCTGCGGCGCTTAGTTCGGCGCGGACACTCAGACGTTCTGGCTCGAGCTGTCGGATTCTGATGTCTGAGAGTTTGTATTCGACGTCGGCGGGTTCGAAGGTACTGATGATCCTGAATTCGGTGTCGATGCGAATGTCGAGTTCATTGAGCTGAGCGGAGAGCTGATCAACTTTCGTTTGTCGGACGCCCTCAGCGAGTTCGAGGCGCGATTGGAGGTAAATGTTTGCCGACAGTTCAACGAGGGCGGCAGCCTTGTCGGGTGTTTCGGCTCGATATGTGAACTCGAGGATCTGCGTGTTGCAGTCGGTGGTCACAACAAG
>Ga0209344_10006111_pt1 | contig 10046 bp, 10 predicted proteins | sample Cruoilmetagenom6_FD_187293 | JGI IMG/M metagenome (GOLD analysis project Ga0209344, IMG submission 187293) | Oil polluted marine microbial communities from Coal Oil Point, Santa Barbara, California, USA - Santa Barbara Oil Seep Sample 6 (SPAdes)... | ecosystem: Environmental > Aquatic > Marine...
CGGCTTTTGGATCAAACGGGCCATCGTATCCTTCAACACCGACCGTATCGAGGTGCCCGGCCAAAAGAACCGTTGGCCCGTCACCAGTTCCTTTCACCGTCCCCCATACATTTCGACGGCCGTCAGATACCACACGGCTTTCTGTTGAAATCCCAAGGCAGTTAAGTCGCTTTTCCAAATAGTCCGCCATCGCCGCTTCCGCGGGATATTGCGGGTCGTTCGCCCCAAAGCAATTAACGCTGGGGATGCGGATCATGTTGACGAGATCTGTAACCAAGGCCTGCCGGTCAACCGAAAATGCTTCAAAATCAGTCATAGGGTTGGGGTGTCCAGTTCGACCACGAACAAGAAGAAACTCAGCCTATTTTCTACGTTTTGGATCAATTGATCACCCCTTCATCCGCCAAGGGAGACCTGAACAACCTTCCAAAACCATCCAGATGATCCTCAATGCCAGCCAGACGCAGCAGGTGCCACGCAAGTGCGTGATTGCTGGCGGTTACAGGCTTGCCCAGTGTTTTCTCGGCTTCCTCAATGATCCCGGCAGCCTTAAGGCTGGTGCAGGAAATGAAAACCCCGTCACATTCCGAAGCCTTCCCAACCGAAAGCGCCGCGTCCAAAATCGATTGCTGATCGATTTTACCAACGACCAAGTCGCTTTCCTCGTAAAACGATCCGACGATGGTTACCGCGATACCAGCCTCGACAAACCTCGCCTGCATTGCCTCGGTCACTTTTGGAGAATACGGCGTCACAAGGCCAAGACGCTCCACTCCAAGCGTGCGAAGCGCGGCTTTCGCTGCTGTTAACGGGTTGGTAGATGGGACACCCGGATGAACCGCCCCAAGAATTTCGGCAACCCGATCTTCACCGATGATTGTGGACGCAGATGTACAACCATATCCCAGGGATTTTAGGCCAAGGTATTGTGGCAGAAGACCGGCCGCTACAGGCAACTCGTCCGCCATTTTGGCCAAGGTTTCCGGCGTGACTAATACGTCATTGGCCAGCCGTGCGTGATAGACTGATACACCAGGAAGATCGGTTAACATCCGGAATTCCCATTCCATTGTCTGATCAGACTCCAAAACCAACAACCCGATGCGCGCCCGTTCCCCGGCACCTTCATCGGTTGAAAAATTCAGGCGCTTGATCTGAGCCTGTTGATTGGTCTGTTCCACCGGCAACGTTCCTTTCCAAATTTCCAATCGGTCAATGATCGACGCCGTGCCGCAATCGCCTTTTGCGCCCTGAGTCGCATTTGGTATATACCAATGATTTTCCGTGGTATATACCAGATATCATGATAGGCAACTGGAAATTATAAAAGCGCCCCGTTATGTCGACAAAACTTTCCGTCCCCATGCCGCTGTATCGACAGATCGTAAACGATTTGAAACGCAAGATTATTGACGGCGAATTACCCGAACATTCCCCTCTGCCATCTGAACGTACTGTCGCAACACTGCATTCCGTCAGCCGGATGACAGCCCGGCGCGCACTGGAAGCTATTGAAGCTGAAGGATTGGCATATAGCAAAGATCGAACAGGGCGTTTTGTTTCCCCCAAGAGATTAGATTACAACGTCAGCAGCATGGAGAGCTTCATTGCAGGTGCCGCAAAGAAGGGCATCCAGATCGAGATGGAGCTGTTGGAAAGCAAACAATCTGTCGCTCGGGCCGAACACGCCAAAGTATTGTGTGTACCGGTTGGAACAGCCCTTTTCGAAAACACACGTCTGTTTCGACGTCAGGGGCATGCAACGTTTCTGGAAACCGAAACGATCATTGCTGCAAGATGCACCGGCCTTTTGCCCGATACCGCGCCCCAGACTGTGGAATTCCAGCAAAAGCAGCGGTATGCCGCCCTTGGCCACACAGCCGATATCGTCATCCGCATGCGTGCGCTTGACCCTGTAGAATCCGAAAAACTTGGACTCATGCCGTACCAGCCCGGGATTGAACAAGAACAACTGGTTCGTGACCGATCTGGTGAAGTGTTTTGCCATTGTTGCCAGATCTGGCGTGGGGAAATCGCCCAGTTTTCGGCACGGGCCATTTTGAACCAATAACCCGACGCACCCGACGATCAGTATTGTGAGTTAGAATTCCTCTCGTTGACCACGCAATTGACTAATTGAAGTTCATCCAATTTCTCAATTCCAGCACTACGCAATCATCGAATTCGAACCGGCTGATCAAAGGTTTGCATCAATGGTCAAATTTCCTTCGCATCAGATCATTCAGTCAATCCCTTTTCCAGTGCCATTTTCTAAGATCAAATGGAAAGGAACCACAATGACCTATTTTCTATATTTCCTGGCGTCTGTTGGTGCATTGGCAATTGGCGCATTTGCCGTCGGACTGTACCTTGACGTTCAGGGATTTGACCGTACCCGAGGTGGCTATGAAGCGCCGTATGCGGGTGTCACCGGTACACCAGTTGACTGGTACGCATTGGATCGCACACCCACCGGATTGGCCAAGCGCGGTTACGTAGTGAATGTTCTCGTCGATGGCACAACCGGGATGATAACCTTTGAAATTTTTGGCCAAGCGATTGATTTTCGTCCTTTTTCGGAACGCGCAAAGGTTGTTCACAAACCACGCGAGGCCTTTGTTGCATTGGGCTTCGACCCACAGTTCTGACGCCAAATCACAATACCGGAAAACAAAAGGCGGGCTTTGGCCCGTCTTTTTTTGTGCCGACAATCGGCATTTGCGTGATTGGTCAAAACCATAGCGTGGGTGGTCAATCACACCGCCCCAATCAGCGCATACAACTGGGTCATGTGTGCAAGTGGCACCGAAATTTCGACATCAAAGGACAGAACAATGACCAACGAATACCTCATTATCGGTGCCACAGGTGCCATCGGATATGCCTTCGCCAAAGCCCTGCAAGCCGCCGGGAAACAAGCCACGTTACTGGTGCGTGATACCGCCAAAGCGCGCCCATTGTTTGGCGATACAACAAACCTGAACTTGGTTCAGGGTGACGCACGTGATGCTGATCTTCTTAAGTCTCTTGCCGAAGGATGCCGGTTTGTATTTCACGGCGTGAGCGTACCCTATCACCAATGGAACGCTGTGATGCCCGTAATCACGCAAAACATCATCGAAGCGGCAGAGCACGCCAACGCCACGATCATTTTTCCCGGTAACAACTATAACTTCGGGAAAACCGATCAGCTGATCAGCGAAGTCACTCCATTTGACCCATGTGCACCAACGGGTCGTGTGCGGGTAACACTGGAGCGGATGTTGCAACACGCGACTGATCACGGGCGGATACGCACACTTGTCGTTCGCATGGCCGAACTCTGGGGGCCAAATGTCACCAACAAACAATTTGCACCAGTTTTTGAAAATGCGCTCAAAGGTTGGGTCATGCCGTGGTTGATCTCTGCGGACACACCGCAACAACTTTTATACGCACCCGATGCCGCCCGCGCGATTTTGATGTTAACCGAACGCACCGGAACGCAGCCCTACGAAGTTTTCAATCTGGGTGGAACCATGGTGCCCAGCATCCGGGGGTGGATGCAAAGCATCGCACAAACCACCGGAGAAGGATCAAAGGTTTCCGTCACGCCACTCATCGTTGTTCGCGCGCTCGGAGTCCTAATACCGCTCATGCGTGAAGTTTCAGCATTGTCCTACAAGTTTAACACGACGGTCGCTTTAAGCGACGCGAAGTTCTCATCGGCATTTCCGAATTTTCGGCAAACTGACATGCAAACAGCCATTGCAGAAACATTGAAATGGTTCGCTGCAAACGGAAGTGCAGCCCCTCAGCAGATCGCCGCCAAGAAGGCCCGGAGACGCGAGACATTGTTTCGGTTTGTTGTCGACAACATCGCGATCACGGTTTTTCCCGCGGCATTGGCGTTGGCCGCATCGCAAATTCCATTCCTGCAATCTTTCCTGCCCTACCTGGCGGTTGCCGCCGGGATTTACTGGACCCCGGGATTGCACAAACTTACCCAAGGGTGGCGTAACAAATTCACTCAGATCGCCTGAGTGGTACGGGTCTTAAACGCGCTTGGCGTTTCCCCGGTCCATTTCTTGAAGGACCGGGAGAATACCGAGACTTCGGAAAAGCCCAGGAGATACGCAATTTCTGCGTTATTGACGTTTCCTTCCTTCAAATATTGCCGGGCCAAGTCGCGGCGCGCGTCACTTAATATGCCCGAGAATGTCGTGCCTTCTTCCGCCAGTTTCTGTTGAAGTTTTCGCACACTGACAGCCAGACACCCTGCCACTGTCTCTATCTCTGGTGTCGTACCTTGCAGTGCCGCCAAAATGTTTTGCCTCACCTTATGCGTATAGGTATCCCATCCTTCATGGTCACTCAGAAGGCGGTTCACTTTGTCTTCGAAAAACCCGAACATCTGACTACTGGCCCCGACGATTGGCTGGTCGAGATCCGCGTTGTCATATACTTGAAAACTACGCCCCACCCCAAAAGTTACCGGGGCTGGGGCAAAGAAGGTATGATATTGCAGTGCATTTTCAGGGCGTTCGTAGTGAAATCCAATGCGTATCGGCTGCACCGGGACGGGAGTATTCGCCGTTGCCCAGCTTGGCACGGCAGCCATTACCATATCCAACGTGAACCTCAGCCCGTCATTCCAGGGAACCCATTGATCCACCCAGATTGTTGTTGTGTCGGCACCTTTTTCAACCACGTATCCCATGGAATCGCCGATCACGCGTTGATATGCGCAACATTTGTCCAACGCGATGCGCAAAGTCGGCGCATTGGCCATGACATAGCCCAGCATATTGATCATTTGCGTGGTGATACGTGACCCACAGACTAACCCGATATCCTCACGTCCGGTTTCCTGCGCAATTGCGGCCCAAATCCGTTGTTCCAAAGCGATATCAACATAGTCGGGGCCGTCCGCCATCAGGTCGTGTGGGGCATCGGCGAGTTTGAGGATAGTTGGGATATCGCCCCCCTCTTGGGAAGCGATTGAAAGGCGGTAACGAACAATATCGGTCAACAGCAAGGCCATGCCCGGAAGATACATCGGAGATGTACATCAGAAAAGCCATGACTTCTTCGATCAACTGGCCTCGCCATCTTGCGCTGCGCGATACCATGCTTTGACTGCGCGGCGTTCTTCTCGCGTCATCCAGCTTACGTTGGCCGGAGGCATCGCATGACTTACACCAGCCTGTAGAAATATCGGGCGCGCTTGCCGGGCGATTTCCGAACGCGTTTCCAACAGGACATGTTTGGGTGCGCGATTGATACCCGGCCAAACCGGCTCGCGTGCGTGGCACATCGAACACCGACCCAGGACGATATCCTGCACACTTTCGAACCCGGCAGCGTCCGCATAGACCTGTTCGCTTGCGCTTAGGGTTCGTGCCTCTGCGGTTTCAAGGTCGTCATGTCGCAAAGGGGCCGTGCTCAACCACATGATGGTTATGAACAAAATCACCGTGACCGCCCATGTCCAGTGCGGGTTGCCAATTCTGGCATGGAGCGAATTGAAATAGTGGCGGATCGTAACGCCCATCAGGAACACCAAAGCCGCAATGATCCAGTTGTATTCTGTCGCAAATGCCAATGGGTAATGGTTGGTAAGCATCAGGAAAATGACCGGCAGCGTCAGGTAGTTGTTATGGGTTGATCGTAGTTTCGCGATACGGCCGTATTTCGCGTCGGGTGTTCGTCCGGCCTTGAGGTCCGCAACAACGATACGTTGATTTGGCATAATAATGAAAAACACGTTGGCCGTCATAATTGTGGCGGTGAACGCGCCGAGGTGCAACATCATCGCACGACCGGTAAACACCTGATTGTATCCCCAGCCCATTACGACCAGCAAGACAAACAATAGCACCATCAAAGCTGTTGGATGTTTGCCCATGCCCGACTTGCACAATGCATCGTAAACCAGCCAACCAACACTAAGTGACGCCGCTGAAATCGCTATGCCCTGCCAAATTGCCAAATCAGCTTTGGCACTATCAATCAGGTAAAGTTCTGCACCGGCCCAATAGACGATCATCAGAAGCGCGGCGCCCGACAACCATGTGACATAGCTTTCCCATTTGAACCAGGTCAGGTGATCGGGCATATTTTCAGGGGCAACCAGGTATTTGCGAATGTGATAAAACCCGCCGCCATGGACCTGCCATTCTTCACCATGTGCCCCAGTCGGCAAACCGGGGGCTTTACGCAAACCCAGATCAAGCGCGATAAAGTAAAACGATGCGCCGATCCATGCCATTGCAGTGATGACATGCAGCCATCGAACGGCAAAACCCAACCAATCCCAAATGATCGCTAATTCAAACATGCGACATCCCCTTTGCGGTGCAGGCTAGTCTATTGACCGACTTTATTGTATCAAAGGAAAAAGGCAATCAGCTTCAAATTTATCCTGAAGATCACACCCCATGGCTTATCTTGACAATATCCGAACTTTTGTACGCGTCTACGAGTTGGGCAGCATGTCCGCCGCGGCGCGTGATCAACGGATTTCGGCCGCTGTTGCCTCTGCGCGGATTTCTCAACTTGAAGACCATCTCAACGTGCGGCTTTTTCAGCGTACCACTCGGCAATTGAACCCCACGGAACAGGGTGAACTTTTTTACCCCGGTGCTTGCAAGGTTCTGGAATCGATTGAAGTGGCCGAAGCGGAAATCAATTCGGTCACGAAAACCCCGCGTGGGTCGTTGTTTGTGGCCGCCCCCCTTGGTATTGGCCGTCGGTTGATTGCACCCCATGTGCCTGCGTTTCACGAAGAATATCCACTTATTACGATCCGATTACGTTTGTCAGATCGTGAGTTGGACATCGCTGGTGAAGGTCTGGATGTGGCGTTTTTTCTTGGGCTTCCCCGCGATTCTGCCCTGAAACTGCGCAAAATCGCGGATTGCCCGCGTATTTTGTGTGCGGCGCCCGAGTACCTGACCAAACACGGCACACCCACCACGCCATCCGATCTGGAAAAGGGCAAACACGATTGTTTGAACCTGCGATATCCCGGTGCGCCGGAATTCCAATGGCCACTACAAACTAAGGAATGTGTGCAACGGATTGCGGTGCAAGGTCCGTTTGAGTCCGATGACGGTGATGTGCTGACGGCCTGGGCTTTGGCTGGGCACGGGATTATCCTTAAACCGGTGTTTGAAATTGCTGACCATCTGGCGTCAGGTGCATTGGTTCCGGTTCTTGCAAAAACCCCGCCCGTACCTGTTCAACTGGGATGCCTTTATGCGCATCGACGTCATCAGGACCCGAAAACCCGGTTGTTTATTGATTTTATGGCCAATCGGATTCGTGAAAACCTGACCGGCAACAATTGATTACGGTTATCAACTACCCCGATACGTCGAATACCCAAATGGCGACAACAGCAGGGGAACATGGTAATGGGCGGTCGGGTCTGACATACCGAACCGGATTGGTATTTCCGACAAAAACTGCGGTGCATCATCCCCAGCTCCATGCTCGTCGATGTACGCGCCACAGTGAAATACCAGTTCATATTGACCTGTCGCAAAGTCTTGTTCCGGCAAGATTGGCGCATCAGTTCGCCCGTCGTGGTTGGTCACAAATTGAGCGAGGTGTTCGCGTATCGTTTCAGACACCCGATAAAGGTCGATCTGGATACCGGATGCGGGCACTCCACGTGCCGTATCCAATACATGTGTTGTCAGATAACCTGCCATGATCGCTTCCTTTGTTAGTGTCGTGTCATGATGACGCTAAGTGGCGCGCGTGACACGCACCTGATTTTCTGTAACTCTTTATGGAAATATCAGAAAATCCTGCACAACTCACGCGTCTAAAAGGGACGGCAACTGACAAAAGGAACACCAAGTGACTCGTTACCCTCGTGATATGCGTGGCTACGGCCCCAAAGATCCCCATCCGAATTGGCCCGGCGGCGCAAATCTGGCTGTGCAATTCGTGGTGAATTACGAAGAAGGCGGCGAAAATTGTGTGTTACATGGCGACGACGCGTCCGAAGCGTTCCTGTCCGAAATCGTCGGGGCCGCCCAATGGGAAGGCCAACGCCATTGGAACATGGAATCTATCTATGAATATGGCGCGCGCGCCGGGTTCTGGCGTTTGCACCGTTTGTTTAGCGAATACGAAATGCCTGTCACGGTATACGGCGTCGCCACCGCATTGGCGCGCAATCCCGATCAGGTGCGCGCCATGCTGGACGCAAGTTGGGAAATTGCCAGCCATGGGTTGAAATGGATTGATTACCGCGATCACACACCCGAGGCGGAAGCGACAGACATGGCCGAAGCGATCCGCCTACACACCGAAGTGACCGGTGATGCCCCGCGAGGTTGGTACACAGGCCGATGTTCTGGCAACACTGTCGATCTCGCTGCGAAGACCGGCCAGTTTGAGTATGTCGCAGACAGCTATGCGGATGATCTGCCCTATTGGCACGAAGGACCGGAACAGGCGCAATTGATTGTTCCCTATACTTTGGATTGCAACGACATGCGTTTTGCGACGCTGCAGGGGTTCAACGCGGGTGACCAGTTTTTCAACTATCTGCGCGACAGCTTTGATACGCTTTATGCCGAAGGTCTCGCCGGCGCGCCCAAAATGCTGTCGATCGGGTTACATTGTCGTTTGATCGGCCGTCCGGGGCGCATTATGGCGCTACGACGATTCCTGGATCATGTTGCCGCGCATCAAGGTGTCTGGGTCGCGACACGACTAGATATCGCACAACATTGGGCAACACAGCACCCCTATCAAGCACGACGTCGGCCATCGCAAATGGCGCGTGACGAATTTGTCGGCGCTTTCGGAGGCGTTTTCGAACATTCTGAATGGATCGCCGAACGGGCCTATGATCTTGAACTCGGCCCTGCACATGACAGTGCCATTGGTGTCCTCAGCGCTCTGTCGCGCGTCTTTCGCAGCGCGTCGCAGGATGAACGCCTTGGCGTATTGCGCGCGCACCCTGACCTTGCGGGTAAACTCGCGCAGGCCAAACGGTTGACCGAACATTCCACCAGCGAACAAGCCGGGGCCGGTCTTGATGCGCTGACCGATGCCGAACGGGAAGATTTCACGCAGCTGAACAACGCTTATACTGACAAGCACGGGTTTCCATTTATCATCGCTGTACGCGACCATGACAAATCATCGATCCAATCCGCGTTCGCGCGCCGGTTGGAGAACGACCAGGACAAGGAGTTTTCTGAAGCCTGCCGTCAGGTTGAACGGATCGCCGAATTCCGCCTGCGTGATCTATTGTCATGACCCCGATCATCGCGCAGCCTTTGACCACACATGCATTCGCACCGTTTGGGGATGTTATCGCGCTACGAAATACACCCGATAAACTGATCAATCAGGGACGTTGCGGGCGGCATCACGATTTGGCGCAGCTCGATTTTGCAGACGGGCGGGCCGGGATTAGCCTGTTTGACGCAGAACCCGTCGCCCTGCCCTTCGATGTGGACATGATGGAGCGTCACCCACATGGATCTCAGGCCTTTATACCCATGTCCATGACGTCGTTTCTTGTGATTGTTGCCCCGGACAATGCGGGACAACCGGGGCAGCCCAGCGCCTTTCTGACGGCTGTAGGTCAAGGTGTTAATCTGCATCGCGGGACATGGCACGGTGTGCTGACGCCTTTGTCAAAGCCGGGACTTTTTATGGTGGTTGACCGGATCGGCCCCGGTGACAATCTTGAAGAACACTGGTTTGATGTGCCGTGGCGCGTTGAAACCTAGGGTCTTGCCCCTAATATCTTTTGCGCAAATCTTCCGGTGAAACGCCAGCGAAGTATTTCATCAGTAACCGGAAGTTTCCAATGCTTCGGCGTATCCAGCCATCTCTGACATAGCGCGCAGCGCTTGTTTTTACCTCCAGCGGAATTTCCGTCAAACGAGATCCGATACGGCGCGCCATCGCAACGTCCTCCATCAAGGGGGAATCGTCGTATCCACCAACAGCCTCGTATTCCGCTCGTGAAATCAACAATCCCTGATCCCCATAGGGCAGGTGAAACAATTTTGAACGCAGATTAGCCCACC
>Ga0209344_10006113_pt1 | contig 10043 bp, 7 predicted proteins | sample Cruoilmetagenom6_FD_187293 | JGI IMG/M metagenome (GOLD analysis project Ga0209344, IMG submission 187293) | Oil polluted marine microbial communities from Coal Oil Point, Santa Barbara, California, USA - Santa Barbara Oil Seep Sample 6 (SPAdes)... | ecosystem: Environmental > Aquatic > Marine >...
ACGCCTGAACCTTATGAGTCCACCGGAGAAAAACCTGGCTCATTACGAAGCTTTATTGCCTTATGCCGTGGCTTTGGGTCTACAAAACCGCTGGGCAGAGAAATTTAGTGCGGTATTCAGTGCAGAAAAAGCGGCCGAAAAAACCACCGGTGATTTACCGTTGAGTTGGTACCAAGGCGATGTACTCAGCGGCCAATCCTTCACCGAACAGTTATCCGCCATATCCGGGCAACTGGACAGTACAATTCAAAAAGCCGCCGATGTTCCGGCGTCAAAACAAAGCATATCGTCTTCATCAGACGGTTATGGCAGTTATTCAAGCTCGTATTCATCCTCTTCATCCAGCAGCAGTTTTTCCTCCGGTGGCGGCTTTTCCGGTGGCGGTGGAGGCGGTGGCGGTGGCGGTGGCTGGTAAACTCTGATTAAAAAGCAATTCAGCAGTTTTCCTTAGCTGTTGATAGATAAGACAGTAACACCCTATCTATATATACTTTATAAAATACCGGATAAAGTCACTTTGCTCACTAAGTTTTCATGGGTGCTGCTTAAAACATATTTAAAATTAATTGAGAGAATCTATAAAAATTTGATAAGCGTTACTTCGAATTATTTGATAATAATATCAAACAGTTACCAAGATCCAGTTGTGGATGTTTGACTGCTTTTCTCGATTAAACTCATGATAATTAGTTAAGGGGCCTTGTAAACATTGTTAAAATATTGTAATGACGGGGCTATAGGAATAAAATAACATCGTACAATCGCTAATTAGGGGAGCAAAATTATGATTAATCACAAACATCTGTCCATCATTTTATTGATGGCATGCAGTGTCTGTTTAGCAGGCACTAAAGACAGTCAGTCGGCGCAATTAACGCAACTACTCAACCAAATCGATGGTGGTAAAGCGCATCTCAATCAAGCAGATTTAGCTGACTTGGTAGAACAATATGACGTCATCTCCATATCGCTTGGTGGTGATCAGGGTCAAATAGGATCTGGTGGTATGAGTCAATTTCAAAACCCTCGTTCAGCACCGCCTATTCCTGTTAATACATCATCCAGCACGACCAGTGTTTCCGGTAGCCCGGGTTCTGCCATATCTGATGCTTTACCGGTTCAGGAACAGCTTAATGTTTCTGCTGCAGATACTTATATCTGGGATGTTGATTTGACGCTAGAAATTACCCACACCTGGTCCTCTGATTTGGATATCACCTTGACGTCACCCAGTGGTACTGTGGTTATTATCACTACAGACAATGGTGGTGGTAATGATAATGTTTTTAATGGCACTTTATTTGATGATGACGCGGTTGATGTCACACCGACTAATATCGTAACAGATTTTACCTATACAAATTTAACGACGGCCACACCCCTTGGTATAGAGTCCGCTTTGGGTGCATTTATTGGTGAAGATCCTAATGGTGACTGGACCCTGGATGTTGTGGATGATGCCGGTGGTGATAACGGTACTTTGGTCAGTTGGGGATTAGATATTGTCACTTTAGACCAAATACCCGTTAATGATCCGCTTGTCAGTGCAACCAGCTCGCCCGGTTCAGCCATTAGCGATGCGGCTCCTGTGCAAGATGTTTTAAACGTGGCGGGTGCCGGGGATTTTCTCTGTGATGTTAATATGACCACTGAAATCACCCATACCTTTTCGTCTGATTTGGAGATTTCATTAACTTCACCTACAGGTACAGTGGCAATCATAACAACCGACAACGGGGGTGGCAATGATGACATCTTTAATGGCACCTTGTGGGATGATTCAGCCACTAACTCAGTCACTGATTATGGCCATGTTAATTTAGTCACTTCAAGCCCATTGGTGCCGGAAGCATCAATGGCGGCTTTTATTGGTGAGAATCCAAATGGTAGCTGGACGCTGGATATCGTCGATGATGCCGGTGGTGATTCAGGCACGCTCGGCAGTTGGGGGTTAGATATTACGACCTGTGCCGGTCAGGGGCCTGTGCTTCCGGCAACCCCTGTGCCATCACTAAACTATTGGGGAATCCTGTTTTTAATCTTGATGGTTTTAGGGTTTACCTTAAGACAAGCTAATTTGAAGTCTTAATAGCATCTCGGGACAATTTTTAAGCATAGATGTCATTGATGACATCTATGGAAATTTTAACTATTGGCAAAAAAACGCCGCAGGGTACTGCGGCGTTTTTTCAGGCTCAATTATTTCTACAGCGTTTCTTCCAACCATTTAAAGAATTCTTTTTGCCAGATTAAGCCATTTTGTGGGCTGGCAATCCAGTGGTTTTCATCCGGGAAAAACACCAGGCGGCTTTTAATGCCTTGCAGTTGCGCAGCCTGGAAGGCGGCTAAACCTTGGCCAATCGGCACCCGATAATCGGTGTTACCGTGCATCACCAGAATCGGTGTGTCCCATTTATCCACAAAGTTAACCGGATTAAAGTCTTTCAGGGCTTTTTGAGCGTCTTTGTTGTCATTATCCCAGTATGCGCCACCCATGTCGTAATTAACGAAGAACAGTTCTTCGGTGGTGCCGTACATACTGCGTAGATCAAAGACACCGGCATGGGCAATAAAGGTTTTAAAGCGCTTGTCATGATGACCGGCTAAATAGAACACTGAATAACCGCCGAAACTGGCACCAATGGCACCTAAACGGTCTTTGTCCACATAAGACTCTTTGGCCACATCATCAATGGCATCGAGATAATCTTGCATCGCGCCACCGCCCCAATCTTTACTGATGGCTTCATTCCACTCAACACCATGACCGGGCATACCGCGGCGATTCGGTGCCACAATGATATAACCTTGTGAGGCCATCACCTGGAAATTCCAGCGGTAAGAATAAAATTGCGATAAAGCTGATTGTGGACCGCCCTGGGCGTACAGAATGGTTGGATATTTTTTATTTTTATCAAAGTTCGGCGGATAAATGACCCAAGTCAGCATGTCATGGCCGTCTTTGGTTTTGACCATGCGCTTTTTCACCGTGGGCAAATCCAGCGAATCATAGAGCGCATCATTGACATGACTGAGTTGCTTAAAGGATTGCTTGTTTAAATCAAAGCGATAAATTTCCGGCGCGTGGTTCATATCGGTGCGGGTGACGATTAAGGCACCGTCAACCTCGCCAACAATGCCGGTGACATCAAATTGACCTTCACTGAGTTGTTGTAAATCCGGCATGCGTTTAGTTTTATCCGGATCATCGACACTGAATAATTGAATGGTGCCATTGACCGGTGCCGTGAAATAGATTTTCTCACCATCTTCGGCCCATTTGAAACTGCGAACAGTCCCATCCCAATGGGCGGTCAGATTATTAGTAAAGCCTTTATGTTTTACGATAATATCGTTCTTATCGGCTTCATAACCCGGGGTTTTCATTTGTAACCAGGCTAAAGTGCCGTTCGATGAAAAAGCCGGACTGGTGTCATAACCGGGATTATCCGAGGTGATGTTTTCAGTCTTTTTAGACTTTAAATTATATTTGTAAATGTCGGTGTTGGTGCTGTTGGCATATTCGGTACCGGCCAGTTTTTTACTGACATAGTAGATGTTCTCACCTTTAGGGCCCCAAACATAATCCTCATCACCACCGAACGGCATTTGCGGTGTGTAATAGGGCTCATCCGGCATAATATCGGTTTCTTCCTCGGTTGCTAAGTCACGGTAAAAGACATGATTAAACTTGCCTTGGTTATAGGTAGACCAATGCCGATAATCTAAAGAATCATAGACATTCACTTCGGCCTTATCCATGCCTTCATAACGGTCCTTGCCGGCCACTTCATTCACCAAAACCGCCTTATGAAACAGTTTTTTGCTGCCGTCAGGCGATAGATTTTTATCTTTTAACAAACCATCAAAGGCTTCAGTTAACAGCGCAGGACCACCATCCACTGAAAGTTGATAGACTTTTGAATTAAAATCATTGGCATCCATATCCGGTGTCGTGACCTTAAAAAAGACTTTGGATTTATCCTCAGACAACCCCAATGCCGAGACCCGCTCAACCTGCCATAATTTCTCCGGGGTCAGGACATCAGCCGAAGCCGATAAACCCGTGAATACCAATACAAACACTAAAAATTGTTTCATAACAAACAGCCCATTAGAAAAGGCTTATCAGGTTACCTAAAAAACAGCTAAAAAGAAAGGTGTTCGATTGATTGTGAGTCTCAATAACTAAAATAAGTGCATAAATTGATGACATGTGAATTTAAAAAACTGTGATTAATTGCACCAAATACGTTCTTCTGGTTTGTATAATGGAAAAAAACTAATCTTTAATACTATGAAAACATGTTGTTTGTTCTTATTTATGGCGTTATTAATATCTTTTGATTCAGCGTCTTCATCCAAAGTCATTACCAAAAATCAGGTATTATTACCAGACGTTCCAGGTGTCACTAATTGTTGTTACGGTAAAGCTTTTGACTTTAATGCGGACATTATTGCTTTAGGCAATGGGAATGAATATGCTCAAGGGAAAGGTATTATTATTTTTGAGCAGGAACAAAGTGGGTGGGAAGAGACAGCTTTCTTAGAACCTAATGACCCTCAGGGATATGCCAGTTTCGGACATGAAGTGAAAATAATGGGTTCATTTGTGGTTGTTACTTCGGAAATTGACAATGGCGCGGTCTATGTATTTAAGAAAATTAATGGTGTTTGGAGTCAAACTCAAAAAATCACCCCACAAAATCCGATTGTAAATGAAATTTTTGCCACTTCTATTGATGTAACAAACAACAAGCTTTTTGTGGGTACAAGTCATTATTCCACAAACGAAGTGCCTGATAGAGGCGTTTATGTTTATCATTTGAATGGTCAGCAATGGATAGAGAATGACAAACTTAAGCCTTCGGAAGTCGCCTCTAATAATCTATATGCTTACAACATTAAAGCACATGACAATAAAATACTGATAAATGATTCTTATACTGACAATGTTCACTTATTTACTTATAGTTTGCAGTCAAACGAATGGATTGAAAGTCAAATTTTTTCAAATGCCTGGCGTTCGTTTGGAGATTCTTTAGCCATAAATAATCAACATCTGTTAATCGGCTCACCTGAGAAGCGTTTAAACACCCAAGGAGATGGTGTTATTTCGGCCTATAAATATGATTCAGGTAATTATGTATTTACCGGGCATATATATCCAAATGATCATCAGGAAGGGGATGATTTTGCGACAAACATTGCGCTTGAGGGTAATCACTTTATGGCTACACGGGCAAAATATTTGTTCGTAAGACATGAAGGCTTTTATCATTTTCAATTTGAAAACGGTGGATGGAATGAAAAAAGCTTTCAATCATCACCCACTGATTTTCCAGAAAGCACCTATTATTTTGGATTTGAAGTCGGAATACATGGTAATCAGGTTTTAACAACGGCGCCAGGTATTGATACAGGAACGGTGTTTATGTATCAAATAAACAATGGTTCTCTAAGTAATTCAGAATCTTTTAGACCTGATTATGGCGCATATAAATTATTTTTTGGGAATACATTTTCTGTTCATAATGATCATTTAATGGTTGAGGACTTCACGTTGGATAGTGAGGGATATCCATTCAGTGTTTCGAGTTACCGAGAAGTAGGTTTAAATGACGATCAAATCGTTGATTACGTTGATATGAGTTGGACAGGAATTAAATATTTTAACGGAGGCTTTAATTATCAGTACGCTTTAAATGATAACAATGCTGTAGTTAGTTCGGGAGCTGTTAAGGTTTATGAAAAAATAAGTGGGGAATGGTTAGAAAGTGAAACACTCATACCGTCACTTTACTATCAAGAAACCGGACGTTTTGGAAGTGCATTATTTTTGGCAGGTGATTATATTTTTGTTGCAGATTCTTCAGAAATGCTTCAGACATCATCCACCGGTAGCGTTTATATTTTCAAGAAAGAGAATAATACGTGGGTAGAAAAACAAAAAATTATTTCTTCTGATTACAGTAAAAATTTTGGTAAAAATTTGTTTTATGATGACACCCATTTATTTATTGGTACTGCCTCAAATGCAGTTTATGTGTTTGAAAATGTATTAGGTAATTGGCAAGAAACACAAAAAATTGTGCCATTAGACATTGCATCTGGTATGCATTTTGGGAGCTCGTTAATTGGCAATGGTACGCAATTATTTATAGGTGCTAAAGGCGATTTTAATCCAGTCGAAATACCCGGAGCTGTTTATAATTATGTAAAAATCGGCAACCAATGGGTTGAGCAACAAAAAATATTGCACCCAGTCGTTAATGAGGTGAATAAATTTGGACAGTCAATTGCCATTAACAATGATCAGTTATTTATCGCTGCACCATTAAAAAAAGACGTAAACGAAAATCGAATCGGTGATGTGTCTTTATTTAGATTCAATAATAATACTTGGGAATTTGAACAAACCATAACAGAATCAAATCTTGCAAATGCAAATTGGTTTGGATTTAAGGTAGCCGTTGATAATTCTAAGCTATATATTTCCGCGCCATATACGGGGCAGCAGGGTGAAAATTCAGGTTCAATATTTATTTATGATATTAAAGATGATTTAATTTATAAAAACAGTTTTGAGTAATTAGACTATTATTTACACAATTTAATGTATTTACAAATAAATTAGTTAAGTTTACAGGCTTTAAAATTTCTGGCTCGTTTAAATGATAAATAGCTTTAACAGTCATGGCAAAACCCAATAAAAAAGGTCCGACCAGAACAGTGGATGTGTTTTGCGGTCAATGCAAAACCCAACTGTATAAATACCGCAAAGGCGGTAAAGGTTCGTTGGTGAAATGCTTTAAAGAACGCATCAGTGAAGATTTTACTAAAAAACCCTGCACTTGCCCTGAATGTGGTCAAGAATTCGCTCGCGAAATGATGATACGAGGCGCGCCGGCGTATAAAATGATTGGTGGAAAGGTATATGCTAAATAAAATACAGTTTGCACCGTTTGTAGGACAATTCGTGTTAAACGTCACTTGATAAACCCACTCACAGAACCCAAAATTAAACAATTATTCAACGAGACAAACCATGACACAAGAACGCATTATTTTGGCCGGTGGCTGCTTTTGGGGGATGCAGGATTTATTTCGAGCCCAACCCGGTGTGGTTTCAACACGCGTGGGTTACAGCGGCGGTGAAGTGAAAAATGCCACGTATCGCAATCATGGCAATCATGCCGAAGCCATCGAAATTGTCATTGATACGGACAAAACCAGTTTTAAAGAGATGTTGCGGTTTTTCTTTCAAATTCACGATCCCACCACCGAAAATCGCCAAGGCAACGACATCGGAGCAAGTTACCGCTCGGCTATTTTTTACACCTCTGATGCGCAAAAAGAAACCGCCGAAGAGGTCATCAAAGCGGCCAATGAATCTGGCTTTTGGAATAGTGAAGTGGTCACTGAATTGGCACCCGCCGGAGATTTTTGGGAAGCTGAACCTGAGCATCAGGATTATTTAGAGCGCTATCCCGATGGCTACACCTGTCATTTTGTTCGCAATGACTGGCAATTACCTGAGGATTAGCGTCAACAAATCTCGACCATATTTCAATTAAAAAAATTAAATGGCGCAAAAAAACATGAAATAGCGCCATAAACAACATAACCGTCATTTGGAGTGCTGCTGAGCAGCATGACCCGCCGAGTCGGTTGGTGAGCGAAGCGAATCAGAGGCGAAGAGCGCGAAGTTATAAGAAGTGTTCACCGTGGCCGCTTTCACTTTTGTCGGGAACAACAGTGAATGAAGTCCCAAGAACACACCTTTTTGGAGGAAAAATCATGCGTACGGGGTTGTTGTTAAGTTTTATTTTAGTCATCAGTTTGGCCAGGGCACAGGTGCTGCCCAGTGTCGAATTTTCAAGAGATTTTATCGGTGATCAAAATCTGCAAGTCACCCAAATCAGTGGGCGATTAGAAGATTGGGTGGCGGTGGCTTCCACCACACCTGTCCATTATGTCAATCAAGCGGGTGACTTAAGCTGCCCCATCCTGTATCACATTAAAGATGATCAATGGCAACTATACGCCACCGGCATGTTTGATCAAGCCGGTGGTCAGCGCAAAGTCTGAGGCTCATTAACACGATGGTTTTTGGTTTAATGCATTTGCGTGATTAACCAGGCACGGGCGGCGGACCATTGGCGATTGACTGTACGGGGTGAGATTTCTAACAGCTCAGCCACTTGGTCAATGCTGAGTCCTGAGAAATAACGCAATTTGACCACCTGCGCCATAGTCTGATCTTTGCGCTCCAGGGTGGTTAAGGCGGCATCTAAAGCCACCAGGTCATGATCGCTGCCAGATTCATCGGCAATATCAATATTGACCAGGTGCGGTTGGCCGGCGCCGCGCTTGAGGGTGTTTTTGGCACGGGCAGATTCCACTAAAATACGGCGCATCGATTCGGCAACGGCGCCGTAAAAGTGTTTTTTAGATTGCCAGTTGATGCTGTGTTGATTAAATAAACGCAGAAAAGATTCATGTACCAAGGCCGTGGGACTTAAGGTGTGATTGGGGCGTTCATAGCGCATTTGCTGGTTGGCGAGTTGTTTTAATTGATTGTAAACCAAAGCCAACAACCGATCTTGCATGCCCTGTTGATTCAAGGCACCTGAATTGAGCAAGTCCGTGATTTGTGTTAATGCGGTGTCATCTGGCTTCATCAGACTATTGTAACCGACTGAATAGACATTGGAGTACAATGGATTAAGTCAGTCTTAAAAAAAATTGTAACCACTTCATGAATCCAATGAATGAAATAGGACCGGACCAATTAGATCAGCAGCAGTGGCAGCAGCTGTGGCAGTGTTTCTATCAGCTGCTGGAATTACCGGTGCGTGAACAGCGGGCTTTTAAAGATCAATGGTGTGCCAAGAATCCTGCCTTAGCCAAGGCGCTTAAGCAACTGGTGGACGCACACCAGAGTCAACACAGTGTCTTGGATCAATCATTGTATTCACAGCAGGTGGACTTGTCCTTTTCACCCCCTGAAGAAATTGCCGGTTTTGTTATCCAGGAACATCTGGGTTCAGGTGGCGTGGCTGATGTTTTTAAAGCGGTTAAACAGGAAGCCGGTTTCGAACGTACGGTGGCTATTAAATTCGCCACGGTGGGGCGTTTTGCACCGTGGGTGATTGAACGATTCAACAATGAACTACAGACCTTATTAAACCTCCATCACAACCATATCGAGCGATTGTATGAAGGTGGTGTCACCGAAGATGGGGTGCCGTATTTGGTGGTTGAATATATCGAAGGTCAGCACATCGATCATTATGTCAACCACCATAAACTCGATTTAGCCGCTCGTTTACGCATGTTTCAACAAGTCTGTGAAGCGGTGGCGGTGATGCATGAATCATTATTAATCCATCGAGATATCAAGCCGGCCAATATTTTAGTGACCGATCAAGCGGTGCCTAAACTATTGGATTTTGGTCTGGCAAAATTTGAAGAGCCCGACAGTCAGCGAAGTCAAGACACCTCAACCCTGTCTTCGCATATGATGACCTTGGCCTATGCCAGTCCGGAGCAGATTAAAAACCAGCCGTTAACCACCGCCAGTGATGTCTATTCCCTGGGTGTTTTGTTATACCTTTTATGTTGTGGCCAGCACCCCTATAAAACCACAGAGATGTCTTTATTGGCGATTGAAAAAGAACTGTCCAACGGCGAGGTTCATAACGCCAGTCAAAGAATTAAGGCACAGTCGGTCATTGCCCAAGAAGAACCCCGCTTAAAACAAAAACTGGCCGGTGAATTGAGCGCCATTATTGGCAAAGCGATGCACACGGATGCCCGTTCTCGTTACCGTTCTGCGCAACAATTGCTGGAAGATATTCAACGCCATAAGAATCACCAACCGGTGCAAGCCAAACCGGATTCCAATGGGTATCGTTTTGCCAAGTGGGTACGCCGACACCAGGCGGTTTCGGTGCTGTCAGTGGTGATGATTGTGGCCGTCGCCAGTTTAATGTTGATGTTATTTAACCGCACCACTGAATTACAAACTGCATTAGACA
>Ga0209344_10006114_pt1 | contig 10043 bp, 10 predicted proteins | sample Cruoilmetagenom6_FD_187293 | JGI IMG/M metagenome (GOLD analysis project Ga0209344, IMG submission 187293) | Oil polluted marine microbial communities from Coal Oil Point, Santa Barbara, California, USA - Santa Barbara Oil Seep Sample 6 (SPAdes)... | ecosystem: Environmental > Aquatic > Marine...
CCTCGAGCCCGTCGATCCCGGGCATGGCGATGTCGAGCAGGATCAGGTCCGGTTCGTGATCGGCACAGGCCTGCAGCGCCTGGCGTCCGTCGGCGGCTTCGGCCACGACCTGGATCCCGCCGATCTCGTGCAACATCGCGCGCAAGCGATCGCGCGCCAGCGGTTCGTCATCGGCGATGACCACTTTCATCGTCCCCTCCCTTTGCGACCCCTGCCATCCAGGCCCTGTCCCGGGCCCGTACGCCAGAGGATACCCGCAGGCCGGGACGTTTACCCCTTGAAGCGGGCGCCCAGCCAGGCGGCCAGGTCGGCGATCTGTGCGGCGCAGACCTGGTGGGCCATCGGATAGGCGTGCCACTGCACCTGCATGCCCAACGCACGCAGGTGGGCCGCGCTGGCCTCGCCCGCGGCGTACGGCACCACCGGATCGTGGCTGCCATGGGCCATGAACACCGGCTGCTGGCGTGCAGCCGCCGGCACCGTCTGCGGCAGCTCACGCAGCACCGCCGGCGACATCGGCAGGTAGGTCGACAGCGCCACCAGTCCGGCGAATGGCTGCTCACGGCGCAGCCCTGCAGCAAGCGCCACCGCGCCGCCCTGCGAGAACCCGGCGAGGATGATCCGCGAGGCGGGGACGCCACGCTGCGCCTCGCGCTCCACCAGTGCCTCCACCTGCTGGACCGATTGCGCCACCCCGGCCTCGTCGGCGCGGTTGGCCAGGTCCATCTCGCGGATGTCGTACCAGGCGCGCATCGACGCGCCGTTGTTGATCGTGACCGGCCGTACCGGCGCATGCGGGAACACGAAGCGCAACGCCGGCCAGTCGCGGCGCACGAGTTCGGGAATGATCGGGACGAAGTCGTTGCCGTCCGCGCCAAGCCCGTGCAGCCACAGCACGGTCCATTCCGGGGAGGGGGCGGTCTCGTGCTCGACCGCTTCGAGCAATGGGCTATCAGTATTCATCCGGCCATTGTCGCCGCTGGCCCGGCACGCCACCAGCCACGGGGCGCGCTTCAGCCACCCCGGCGCCTGCCCAGCAACAGCGCCGCCGCACCGAGCGCCGCAGCGGCCACGGTGCCGCGATGGGTGGTGAGCCAGAATTGCGCACTGTTGGCGATGGCCTGGGCGTCGAACCGGCCGTGGGTGCGGTGGGGTTGCCGCACCGGGGTGTACAGGTTGTCGTCGCGGCCCTCCGGCAGCGGCTCATCGCTTTGTTGACCCTCGACCGCGTCGGCTGCCAGCTTGCGGTCCAGCAACCCGGGGATCACCTTGTTACCCAGCATCGCCTGCAACGCCGGCCAACCCACCACCAGCTCCCGTCGGCGGTGGGTCGCGGCCCAGTACACGCCCCGGGCGGCGAGTTCGGGCTGGAAGATCTTGCCCATCGGCCGGGGGCGGCGGTCCATCGTGGTGCGGCCCCACTCGAACTGCGGCGTGTTGAAGGCCGCCAGTTGCACCATCGTGATGTGCACGTCGCTGCGGGCGTGGATCAGTTCGGTGCGGATGGAGTCGGTGAAGCCGCGGATCGCGCTCTTGGCACCACAGTAGGCCGCCTGCAGCGGGATCGACCGGTAGGCCAGCGCCGAACCCACCTGCACGACGGTGCCACGATTGCGCAGCCGCATCCGGGTGAGCGCCGCGCGCGTCCCCCAGACCGTGCCCAGGTAGGTGACCTCGGTGGCACGGCGGAAGTCTTCGGGGGCTACGTCCATGAAGTCGGCGAATATCGTCGCCATCGCATTGTTGACCCAGACGTCGATGGCGCCCCACTCGCGCTCCACCTGGTCGGCGGCAGCATCCACCTGCTGGTGGTCGGCGACATCGACCTCGATGATCATCGCCTCGCCGCCGGCGGCCTCGACTTCGGCCTTCGCGCCTTCGAGTCCGTCACGGCCGCGCGCGAGCAGGGCGACGCGCCAGCCATGGCGGGCGAACTCGATCGCGCTGGCGCGCCCGACGCCGGCGGAGGCGCCGGTGACCACCGCGATCCGGCTTGTTGGCTGTGTCCTGTCCATGCCGCGGACTCTACGAGCGCGGCATCGACATCGCGTGATGGGTTGTGGCCGGAAATGTCCTAGAGTCGTGCCAACCCCGGCAGTCGGAGCGGTGCGATGGAACCCACAACCCGGATGCCGGCCGCGTTCCTCGGGCACGGCAGTCCGATGAATGCGTTGGAGCGCAATCGCTACACCGATGCATGGCGGGCGTTCGGTGCATCGGTCCAACGCCCACGCGCAATCCTGATGGTATCGGCCCACTGGTACGTCAATGCCACCGCGGTCACGGCCATGCCGCGGCCGCGCACCATCCACGACTTCTTCGGCTTTCCCAAGCCCCTGTTCGACATCCAGTATCCCGCGCCCGGCCTGCCCGAACTCGCCGAGGAAGTCGCCGACGCGGTGGCGCCCGACCATGTCGCGCTGGACCGCGACAGCTGGGGGCTCGACCACGGCACGTGGTCGGTGCTGGTGCATGCATTCCCCGGGGCGGACGTCCCGGTGGTCCAGCTGTCGATCAACGCGGCCAAGCCTGCCGAATACCACCTACGGATGGGCGCTAAACTCGACGCCCTCAGGGACCGCGGGGTGCTGGTGATGGGCAGCGGCAACGTCGTCCACAACCTGCGCGCAATGGATCGGCACACCCCCGATCTCGGCTTCGACTGGGCGCGCCGGTTCAACCAGCGCGCGATCGAGCTGGCGAGGAGCGACCCAGGGGACGCCGCGTCGCTGGTCCGCCACCCCGACTTCGGCATGGCCGCCCCCACTCCCGAACACTTCCTCCCGTTCCTGTACATCGCGGGCGTCGCCGCCCGGGCGGAGCGAACCATGGACGTGCTGGTCGATGGCTACGCCTACGGGTCGTTGTCAATGACGTCGTTCACCGTGGGCGCCCGGTGCGTCGGATCGGATGCGGACGCGGGACCCGCAGCGCCGATCGAAAGCACTGCGCCGGCTGGGAACACCAACATCTGATCCCGATTTCCATGTCACCCGCCCACTCCAGGACTGCCGACCCGAGTCGGCTGGCCCGCAAGCTCCACATGTTCGACGCCGTCGTGGTCGGACTGGGCGCGATGCTGGGCGCTGGCATCTTCGCGGTGGTCGGACCGGCCGCGGCGGCCGCCGGCGCCGGACTGCTGGTGGCGCTGGTGGTCGCGGCAGTGGTGGCCTACTGCAACGCGCTGTCGTCGGCCCAGCTCGCGGCCCTCTACCCCGAGTCGGGCGGGGCCTACGTCTACGGCCGCAAGAGGCTCGGCGATCTCTGGGGCTTCCTGGCAGGCTGGGGCTTCGTGGTCGGCAAGATGGCCAGCTGCGCTGCGATGGCTCTGACGTTCGCCAGCTATGCCGCGCCGCAATGGACGCGCCCGCTGGCCGTGGTGGCGGTGCTGTCGATGACCGCGGTGAACTACTTCGGCATCCGCAAGACGGCCCTGCTGACCCGTGGCATCGTTGCAGTCGTGCTGGTTGCGCTCGGTGTCGCGGTAGCCGCGTCGCTGGGCGGCGGGGAGATACGCGTGGAGCGCCTGTTCCCGGTCCCGGGCATCGGCCCCTATGGGGTTCTCCAAGCTGCCGGGCTGTGGTTCTTCGCTTTCGCCGGGTATGCACGGCTGGCGACGCTCGGCGAGGAGGTGGTCGATCCCGCGCGCACGATCCCGCGGGCGATTCCGGTCGCACTGGCAATCACGCTGCTGGTCTATGCCGCCGTCGCGGCAGCGGCCGTGCTGACCGTCGATATTGAAGTGCTCGCGCAATCGACCGCGCCGCTGGTCACCGCGGTCGAAGCCGGCAGCCTGGCAGGCTGGTCCCCGGTGGTACGGATCGGGGCAGCCGTGGCCTGCCTTGGCGTGCTGCTGTCACTGGTGGTGGGCGTCAGCCGCACCACCTTCTCGATGGCTGCCAACCACGATCTGCCTCACGTCCTCGCGGCGGTACACCCACGCTATCGGGTGCCCCACCGGGCGGAGCTCGCGGTCGGCCTGGTGGTGGCCCTTGCCGTCGTTTTCGTCGACCTCCGGGCTGCCATCGGCTTCAGCGCCTTCACCGTTCTCGGCTATTACGCGGTGACCAACGCAGCGGCGCTCACACTCAACGCTTCCGAGCGACGATGGCCGCGCTGGATCCCGGCGCTCGGCCTGGGTGGATGCGCGACCCTCGGTTTTGCGTTGCCCGTCTCGTCCGTCGTCGCCGGCACCGCCGTCCTGCTCACGGGCGCCTTCGTCTTCCGGCAGCGGTCCCGCCGACCCATCTGACGCGCCACCCGCTGGAGGGGAGGGGCGAATCGTGATGGATGATCGGGGTCGTTGCGGGCGCCTCAGCTACAGGTGGCCGTGGTCCCGCAGCAGGCCGCGCGTGGACCAGCGACGACGGCTGCCGAGGCGGCGGCCAGCCTCGCCGCGGCAAGATCGCCCTTGCGCTCGCTATAGCGGTCGGTGAGGTAGTCGCTGTGTCCGCGCACCAGCAAGGTGAACTTCACCAGCTCCTCCATGACGTCGACGACGCGGTCGTAGTACGACGATGGCTTCATCCGGCCGTTATCGTCGAACTCCTGCCATGCCTTGGGCACCGACGACTGGTTGGGGATCGTCACCATGCGCATCCAGCGACCGAGCTGGCGCAGCGCGTTGACCACGTTGAACGACTGGGAGCCGCCGCAGACCTGCATCACCGCCAGCGTGCGGCCCTGGGTGGGGCGCACACCCCCTTGTTCCAGCGGCAGCCAGTCGATCTGGTTCTTGAAGACCGCGGTAATGGTGCCGTGGCGCTCCGGACTCACCCAGACCTGGCCCTCCGACCATTGCGCCCACTCCCGCAGCTCGCGGACCTTCGGATGGTCCGCGCCGACGCTGTCGAGGATGGGCAGGCCATGCGGATCGAAGACCCGGGTCTCAGCACCGAAGTGGCGCAGCAGCCGCTCCGCCTCCAGCGCCAGCTTGCGGCTGAACGACTGCGGCCGGAGCGATCCGTACAGGATCAGGATGCGCGGGCGATGCCCGGGCGCTCCAGGGGAGAGCGCTTCCGGATCCGGCATGGCGGCGGCGCCGGGCATCAGATGGGGGAGACCCGGGAATGGTTCCGGCGTCGATCGCGAGGTTGCTTGTTCGTTTTCCATTCGACTATTCTAGAAACATGGAATTGAATGATGCAACCACCGCACTCGCCGCGCTCGGACAGTCGACCCGTCTGTCGGTGTTCCGGTTCCTGGTCGAAGCAGGCCCCGAAGGGCGGACTCCGGGAGACATCTCCGGCGCGCTCTCATTGCCGGGGGCGACTTTGTCGTTCCACCTCAAGGAGCTCGCAGCCGCCGGCCTGATACAGGGTGAGCCTCGCGGCCGCAGCATCTGCTACCGCGCCGACTTCGACGCCATGCGCGGCCTGATCGAGTTCCTGACCCGGAACTGCTGCGGTGGCGACCGTGGCCAATGTGACCCTGGAGACTGCGCATGACCATCCGCGTTGGCATCAACGGCTTCGGCCGCATGGGCCGCCTCACCCTTCGCGCCGCCTGGGACCGGGCGGACATCGAGTTCGTGCAGGTCAACGATCCGGCGGGCGATGCCGCCACGCTCGCGCACCTGTTGGCCTTCGACTCGGTACACGGCCGCTGGGACGCAGCGATCTCCGTCGATGGAGATGCGCTGGTCGTCGACGGCCGACGCATCCCGGTGACCCGCAACACGGAACTGGCGGACACCGACTGGTCCGGCTGCGATGTGGTCATCGAAGCCTCTGGCAGGTTCCGCAAGCCCGAGGTGCTGCAGCCCTACCTGGACCAGGGCGTGAAGCGCGTGGTGGTGACGGCTCCCATCAAGACCGAGGGCACGCTCGACATCGTCATGGGCGTCAACCACGGGCGCTTCGATCCGGCGACGCATCGCATCGTTTCGGCCGCGTCCTGCACCACCAACTGCCTGGCGCCGGTGGTGAAGGTGATCCACGAGGGCATCGGTATCCGCCACGGCAGCCTGACCACGATCCACAGCCTGACCAACACCCAGACCATCGTCGATGCGCCCCACAAGGACCTGCGCCGCGCGCGCTCGTGCGGCAGCAGCCTGATCCCCACGTCGACCGGCTCGGCCACTGCAATCGCGGAGATTTTTCCGGAACTGCGAGGTCGGCTCGATGGCCTTGCGGTGCGCGTGCCACTGACGAACGCCTCGCTCACGGACTGCGTGTTCGAGGTCGAACGGGCGACCACGGTGGAAGAAGTGAACGGCCTGCTGGAATCGGCGGCGGGCGGCGCGCTGTCCGGCATCCTCGGATACGAGACGCGGCCGCTGGTGTCCATCGACTACCGGACCGATCCCCGCTCGAGCATCGTCGACGCGCTTTCCACGCGGGTCATCAACGGCACCCAGGTCAAGATCTACGCCTGGTACGACAACGAGTGGGGCTACGTGAACCGCACCGCGGAGCTGGTGCGGCTGGTCGGCGGCGCGGATCTCTGAGCGATGTTCGCCCGCCTCCCGCCCGAGGTGCGCCAGTACCTGCTGGTCACCGGCAACTACTGGGCGTTCACCCTGACCGATGGCGCCCTGCGCATGCTGGTGGTGCTGCACTTCCACCAGCTGGGTTACAGCCCGCTCGAAGTCGCGATGCTGTTCCTGTTCTACGAAGTGTTCGGCGTCATCACCAACCTCGTGGGCGGGTGGCTGGGCGCGCATGTCGGGCTCAACCGCACGATGAACATTGGCCTGGCGCTGCAGGTCGTGGCGCTGGCGATGCTGCTGGTGCCAAGCGCCTGGCTGCTGGTGCCCTGGGTGATGGCGGCACAGGCGCTGTCGGGCATCGCCAAGGACCTCAACAAGATGAGCGCCAAGAGCAGCATCAAGCTGCTGGTACCGGGCGACCGCCAAGGCACGCTCTACCGATGGGTGGCGGCGCTGACGGGTTCCAAGAACGCGCTCAAGGGCGTCGGGTTCTTCCTCGGCGGCGCGCTCCTGACCACGGTCGGATTCGCGCCGGCGATCGCGATCATGGCCGCCGGGCTGGCCGTGGTCTGGCTGCTCAGCCTCGCGCTGCTGCGGAGCGATCTCGGCCGGGCGAAGGTGAAGCCCAGGTTCCGCGATATCCTCTCCAAGAGTCGCGCCATCAACCAGTTGTCGGCGGCCCGCATGTTCCTGTTCGGGGCGCGCGACGTCTGGTTCGTGGTGGCGCTGCCGGTGTTCCTCTCGGCCTCGCTGGGCTGGGACTTCTGGCAGGTCGGCGGATTCCTCGCCGCCTGGGTGATCGGCTACGGCATCGTGCAATCGGTAGCACCCTGGTTCACCCGGCGCCGGGACGGGCACGCACCCGACGGCCGCAACGCGCTCGCCTGGGCGAGCGTGTTGGCGCTGGTGCCCGCAACCATGGCGGCGCTGCTGGTGCAGGGCCAGCCACCACAGCTGGTGCTGATCGCCGGGCTCGCCGTGTTCGGCGTGCTGTTCGCGGTCAACTCCTCACTGCACAGCTACCTCATCGTCAGCTACGCCGCTGAAGACGGCGTTTCGCTGGACGTGGGCTTCTACTACATGGCCAATGCCATGGGCCGGCTGCTCGGCACGCTGCTGTCGGGCTGGGTCTTCCAGCGCTTCGGGCTGGCCGCCTGCCTGGGCGTGTCGGCGGGGCTGGTCGCCGCGGCCGCACTGGCGTCGATCGCGCTGCCGCGGCACGGCAGCGCGGGCGCCGCAGCAGAAAATTGATCGGACACGGCGCGATCGATTCCGACCAGCCACTCCCCGCCGCGCCCCACCCGGAGACAGCACACACCGATACGGCGGCACGCCGGGCCTTCACCTTGCAGGCGTTAGAGCATCATCTCGATCGTCCTGCACTTGCCATCGGAGTACCAGTGACCATCTGACCAGAAACGTTCGAGTTCTGGACGCACGATGTCGAGCGCAGACGAAGCGCGACCGCCAGAATGGAAACGCCGACGGTTCCCGGCCTGCGCTCGGAGCATGCCCGCGTCCTGATCGTTGACCCTCTTCAGGAAAGGCCATACGAGCAGGCGCACAGCCCATTCCGGGGCCCAGCGACCCTCCACGTGCAGCGCGACGTGCACGTCGGTGGCGTCTTGGGAGCGCGGCGTGAAGTGGAGGTCGATCAGTATCCGGCTGCCATTGGCATAGACATACTCCAGCCGCGTGCTTCCCGGCGCCGCGAAATAGGCACGTTCCGCGGTCCGCTCCGACTCGAACAAGCGGTAAAGCAGGCCAGATTGTGCCGAAGCACCTCGGTAATCAATACGAAATCCTTCGTCTCCAGGTTGAAATTCGGCCTTTACCGGCCGCCTTTCGGTTTCGCGCCGCACGAGGCCGGGGTGTATGAAATGGGTGTGCATCGGATCGAGGAAGTTCTCGATCGCGTCCACGATATTCGCGGGCCAGCTCGTTGACCATTGGAAGCGGCGGGTGGCGGGGTCGGTAGCGCGCACCATCGCATTGGGTCTCTGCGCGCCCGCATCGCCGGGGCGCAGCCACGCGAATCCGTCGTACTCGCAAGTCGCATAGGATCGGACACGTACATTCGGCACCGGCGCATCCGCAGGCAGGCCCGGGATTGCGCACAGGCGTCCGTCAGACCGGAACGACCACCCGTGGTAGGGACAGACGATGCAGTCACTTTCCATCCGGCCGGCCGAGAGCGGTGCGTGGCGATGGGGGCAGCGATCGTCCAGCGCGATCAGCTCGTTGGAAGGCAAGCGCGCTAGCACGACGTGGCGGTCCAGGATGGACACTGCTAGCGGTGACGAGTTCACGTCACGCGAGAGCGCCACTGCATACCAGTGCCCGTAGAGAGCGGGTGCCCAGCGACTCATAGTCGATATCTGCCAAGCAGGGGGGCGCCGATGCGGCAGGTCGCCGCCGACAGCAGCGCAACGGCGTGGCGCGTGCGACGCGGGAGATGACGGGCGTACACCGCGCTGTATTCGATCAAGGGATGGCCACCTCGCAGGCGCTTGAACTCGGCGGCGCCCGCGCTGAGGTTCAGCCGCCAGCCGTGCTCGATGCAGGCACGGTAGGCGCAGCCGGTCGCCAGCCGGTAGAGACCAGCGCGACGTGGCTGCGCAGTGTCGTAGCCCACGATCGGCGCGGTCGCCGTCTGTCCCAATCGGAATATTCCGACGACGGATGCCAGCCTTCCATCGCCATCCCGGAAGCCCTCGAACGCGAGCAGTCCTGCCCGGTGCCAGCGCGCCAGGAAATCGGCGCTGTAGACAGGATTGAAGCCGGAGTACTTCCTGATGTAGAGCATGTGGTAAAGCTCGGCGATCCTTGGATAGTCGGCTTCCGTGATGGAATGATCCGGGCTGTGAGTCAGTGACGTCTGTCGTAGCAACGCTAGGTCACGCCTGAGGTTGTGGTGCTGATCTACTGCTGAGGCGACATCACTGTAGAAGTAGACCTGTCGGGCAGCGACCAGGTTGCAGCCTGCCGCCCGAAGGGCTTCAAGCCAGCCAGTGTTGTCCTCTGTATTGAGCGAGCGGAACCAAAGCGTGTACCCGGGCCAACGTTTAACGGCTTCGCTCATCAGGGACGAGAGGTCGATGGAGCCGAGGGGCGGGTAGAGATTGGTCGACAGCAGCCAGTTGTTCAGCGCTACCGCGCGGTCGAGACCCGACCATTCGACAGCGGTGCCAATCGATGCAATGACGCGTGTCGTCCATGGCCCCAACCCAACATGCATGTAGCGCTGGGCCTCTTGTGCGGCGTAGTCAACGTAGGTGGAACGCGGCGAACAGATCCATGCATCGCCTGCACCTGCGTCGTGCACGGTCGCGGGGAGTGGTCCGGCCGCCGTCGACAGGGTCTCGACACGTGCATGGACGTTCGGGATCAGTGCATGTACCCCGCAACCGTCGTGGATAGCGGCAAACGACCGCATGCACTGCGATAACCTCTCGCCATCACACGCTACCGCGGTCACACCTCGAGCTCCGGTAGCGGCTCACCATCCCATTCGATATCGCGCGTGCCGGCTTCGCGCAGGCTGCAGTGGCGCTGCAGCGCGAGGCGGGCATAGGCCCCAAGGTCGGCGAGGGCGCCTGCAAATGGCAGG
>Ga0209344_10006115_pt1 | contig 10043 bp, 10 predicted proteins | sample Cruoilmetagenom6_FD_187293 | JGI IMG/M metagenome (GOLD analysis project Ga0209344, IMG submission 187293) | Oil polluted marine microbial communities from Coal Oil Point, Santa Barbara, California, USA - Santa Barbara Oil Seep Sample 6 (SPAdes)... | ecosystem: Environmental > Aquatic > Marine...
ACGACGCTGAAGCCCTCTGCCAGCAGCAATGTGGCAAGGTGGTAGCCGATGAATCCGGCCGATCCTGTGACAAGGACTTTGCGCATGGGCTTAAGGTTCCATCCGATCAGATGTGCGGGCAGCTATTTTGCGCCAATTCCGCCGATGATGACGCGGATGGTCTTCAGCCCGATGAGGATGTCCAACCACAGCGACAGGTTTTTAACATAGAAAAAGTCGAACCGCAGCTTTTGCTGGATCGAATCCAGATCGGCGACATGGCCCTGATTCACTTGTGCCCAGCCGGTGATGCCGGGGCGCACGATGTGGCGATAGGTATAAAAAGGGATTTCGCCTTCATACCATTCGGCCAGTTGGCGCGCTTCGGGCCGAGGGCCAATCCAGCTCATATCGCCAATCAGGACATTCCACGCTTGGGGCAATTCGTCCATCCGGGTCTTGCGCATAAATTTGCCGATGCGGGTGATCCGATGATCATCATCCTGCGTTATCGCATCGTCGCGCTGTGCATCGGTTGTATCGGCCACAATTCTATCGCGCATGGTGCGGAATTTGACCATCCGGAAAGTGTCTCCACGATAGCCAATCCGGTCTTGGAAAAAGAACGCCTTGCCGGGCGAATCGAGGCGGATTGCCAGTGCTATAATGGCGCTTGCGAACAACAGTATGGGGCTCAACGCAATCACGAGCATGACGTCAGAAATGCGTTTGGCCGACCGGTAGGCGGTGTTGGGGATGAGCGACCCCAGTTCATTTTCGCGCAAATGGTTGATCCGCACCTCGCCGGTCAGTGCCTCTTCGATCAGCCGATAGTGGTAAACGGGAATGCCGCGCAGCGCTGCTGCTGCCAGCAACCTCTCCCATTCCGGAGTATGATCGTAGTGAAGATCGGCCACAATCGATCCGGTAATCTTTCCGCCCTCGATCAAGGGTTGCAATTGCTCGGGTGTATCAACTTCTGAAAAGCCTCGATTGCGCAGAACCTCACCGATATCACCGAACGGAATGATGATGTGGGTCAATTTGGGATTGGCATGGCGTATCTTGGCGGTGACCAGATAGCTCAACACCACAGTTGCGCCCAAACAGGTCAGGTACAGCGAATAGGATAAGCTTGCGCGCAGCAATGCGTTGGAAGAAAAGATCACGCCGAATACCAGCAAATTCACCGGCAGAACATAAGACAGCAATCTAGCTCGGGCATAGGTGCGTAGGCGGCTAAGCGTGTACCAAGCCACCATATTGGCCACGAATGTATGGGCCAGGGTGATCAAGGAAATGGGGGCGTCGATATTAATCCCACGTATCGCCGACCATGCAAGGGCCGGAGCTACAATTCCGCCGATGATATAGGCGGTGATTTGCCTTATCGGCCGCATCACTTGGGCGCGTTTCGCCGTGGCAAGCGCCATTGGAGGGCGGTTCATCGATGCAAATCCAAGACGATCATCTCCTCATGAAGTATCCTTAAGCTGACAAGGGTTTTTGCACAAAAAGTTTGTCAAAATGCTGAACCCAAAAGCGTAACACCCTAAAAATAAAAGTTACGGTGATTAAGGCTAATATGTTGGTTGGTAGATCATACATGCTCGGCTCTATCCCTAACGCTGGGGTTGTCTCCATAATTTCAGTGCGGTTCCCTAGCGAAAATAGAGCTGCAAGTGCGCACTACACCTGCGCTTTGGGATAGGCTAGTCTCCAGCAGTCGCAGATATCGTTAGATACGAGAAAGTGCAGCGATTTGTCTGAAACTTTGATGGATAAAGTGTCTGGTTGAAGCAATGGCGCGCCAATTCCTGACACAATTGCAGTCTTCCATATTGAATGTGGATATGGATGCGCCTTGCAATGTAATGGCATGGTGCTATCCCCCAGATATAGACGTTGCAATCATAAATTGCTTCTCTATTTGAAGCGCAAAACCCCAAACTCGAAAGAGACTTGATCGCCGCGAACAAGGTGCCGCGCGAGAGGAAGGGCTATAGGTCTAAAATGCTACCTGCATACCTTTTGACGCCTAAACAGGTCATAAGGCCATGGGGGCGATCCGACTTGCCGAGGCCGTTTAAGTCGAGCAGCAACGGTCCTGTTGGCGAAATTTCGTTTGGCACAGATGGTAGACCGCTTGATTTGATGGTCAAATATCTCTTCACTAGTCAAAAGCTCTCCATTCAAGTCCACCCGAGCGATGATCTGGCCGTTGCCAAAGGGTTGCCTTCAGGTAAGGACGAGTGTTGGCTGGTGCTTGATGCAGGGCCGGATGCTATGCTGGGGATCGGTACTCGCTGGCCACTAGCGCAGGATGAATTGCGCGCAGCTTCAATAGATGGCTCTTTGGATCAGATTATTGATTGGAAGCCCGTCAACAGGGGCGATTTTTACTATATTCCCGCTGGAACGGTGCACGCGATTGGCGCAGGTGTGACCCTAATCGAGGTTCAGCAGAATGCCGACATCACCTACCGGCTTTATGACTATGGCCGCCCGCGTGAACTGCACCTTGATGAAGGGCTCGAGGCAGCGCATGCAGCGCCCTATCCTGACGAGCTTGGCGGCAAGGTGGATTTCGGAACCGATCAGCAACTTGTAGCCGGCCCCAAATTCGATCTGTGGCTCGGCAGCGAATGGCCTTCAGACGGACTTTCTGACGAGCTGGTGCATTGCATTCCGCTCACTGGAAGCATGAGCGCGGGCGGTGTAACCGCGTCAGCTGGCGAGTGTCTCGTCTGCGCGCCCGGATTAGAGTTCGTGCTGGCGGAAGAGGCGCACCTTCTGATTGCGCAGGCGCGCCAATGATGGCCGCAGCTGAACATTTGAGAGTTTGCGTTACCGAGAGTATTTTTGGAATGGTATTGATTTGTAAAATGCTCAAAAGTTCTCGAGCATATTGGGGGGGTGCTGATTGGGAAGATTGTTGATCCATATCGGCCCGCACAAAACTGGCACGACATCGATACAGGAGTTCCTGGTCCAAAAAAGAGCGCAGATGCAGAGGCTTGGAACGGATGTTTATTTGGAGCGTGATATTAAAGGAGGGGTTCGAGCCAATGCATGGGCCTTGGCGCATTGCCTCATCAGATCCAGCTTGCCTACCCCGATGCGCCTCAATGGTTCGGAGATGCGCGAGCAAAGAGATTGCGAGCAACATATTGCCGCGTTTCGGCAATGGGCTGATGAGTCTTGCGCTTCATCGATCATAGTCAGCAGCGAATCTTTTTCCTTTTTGCGAACAAAGGAAGAGGCGGAAGGGCTAGATCGCTGCTTCAAAGGTCTTTTTGAAGAGATTGTGCCAATTATCATCTTTAGGGATGAAGATAAACGACGACTCTCCTGGGCGAAGCAACTTGACAACATGGGCGTAAAGGAGTGCATGGCCAAGCTTGACCAGATCGATCGGGTCGACGCAGAATGGTATTTTGACTGGAAGGACTTACTGGGCTTCTGGGCGCAGTTCGGTGAACCATTGACAATCGATTACCGTTCAGCTCTCGATGAACACAGCTCAATTTTGCCAGCATTCCTTTCCACCGTAGACCTAGATTCGATTGATTTGGAGGGCGATTTCTTCTTGAATGAGACGTTAAATGGCTCCAGCGGATGGTCCCGCTTACTCGGGCGAATGAAGCGCTTTCTATTTAAGCCCTAGTGGCCGCTAGCGCTCCTAACCTCCTTTGTTTTCAAAATTGCCTCAACCAAGCCTTGATCGCGTCCACGCTTTCTGAACTGAGCATATTTATGATGAGAGCTTTCCTATCAGTGGCGGTCGTCTACGCGATAGGTGTACCGCTTTCACTTCTTGTCAACATCCTCCTCGCTAGATGGATGTCCGTCGAAGAATTTGGCAACTACAGCTTTGCCCTCTCATTTGCGATATTGCTGGCGCTTCCGGTAAGCGGAGGCCTCGTACTGTTGCTCACGCGCGAGGTGGCAAAGAGCGAAAGCGCCAGAGACCCGGAGCGTTACGCTCGATTGGTCAATACCACTGTGTTGTGGGTCTTGCTGGCATCAGTTGGTCTTGGTGCCGTATCCCTTGGTGTCTTCCAGTTGGTATCCACTGAGTTGGATACCTTGTTGCCGCTTGCCTTGGCGCTAGTACCCGGGCTGGCATTTGTCGCCTTTGGCGAAGGCATTGCCAAGGGGTTCGGAAAGCCAGTCTATGGAGAGGCGCTACGTCAAATTATCGCGCCATTTCTCCTCCTGGCGGGTGCTACCCTATTCTGGCTCTCAGGGAGCATCGATGCTGAGAGTGTCTTGATCACCCATATCGCCGCGCTTTCTTTGGCCGGCTTGTTGGCGCTGTTTGGTGCGATTCAAGCGGCACAAAATTCGCTGAAGCTCAAGTTTGCGTCAGTTGAAGAAATTAAGGGTTTGGCGACAGCCTTTGTCTCCTTCGGCATGATTACAGGTCTTGGTCTTCTTATATCCCAATTCGCGACGATTGCGCTGGGCGTGCTTGGCGATGGCGAGCAGGTGGCCTATCTAAAAGTGGCAGAACGAGGATCTCAACTGGTCGCTCTGCCGCTTATGTTTGTAAACGCAATCCTCGGCCCCAAAATCGTACAAGCCCATGATTTCGGGGATCGTGACGCTTTGATTCGGCTCTCCCGCTCAGCGGCGCGCCTGGCGCTTGCGGTTGCAATGCCAATTGCGGTAATTTTGATCATCTGGGGAAAATTGATAATCACAATCAGCTTTGGAGCCGATTATGCCGATGCAGCCTATGCGCCCATGGTGGCTTTGTGCATTGCCCAACTCCTGTTCGTTGGATTGGGCATGCCCGGGCTGATACTTGCGATGACTGGGCATGAAATGGACAATCTGATTTCGCGCGTCATGGGTTTTTTCGTCTTGGCCGCATTGGTCTTGTGGCTGTCAGCTAGCTACGGCGTCTTTGGGGCGGCGCTGGGAGTTGCATTCGGCATCGTAATCATAAAAGTTCTGGCGACGAGTTTCCTGTTTTGGCGCTTGCGCTTCTTGTCGGGGCCGATTTGATGGGCCAAGGCTCATTAGTCACTCAATTTGGAAAGATAGATGCAGGGCCCTCAGCGAGCGTTGGCGCGTTCATTGATGAAGAGAGTGCAGCCCTGCGTGGAGAGGTCGGGCAACCACTATGAACAGTCTTTTACTAGCGCTCACGGTGCTGATATTCGAGTTCGCACCTGCCGAATTCTATTCGTGGCTTGCGATCGCAGCAGCTGGCCTGCTTGTGTTGGCGATTCGGCCGAAGTTTTTTTTCAGCTTAAGAAACCCGGCAGCGCCCTTGGTCGGGCTTCTGCTGATTGGCATGGTCTTTTCATTGAACAATCCGTTAGGTGCGGCAGCAAAGGACATCTGGTACCTATTGAAGCCGATTGCGATTGTGTCGCTGGGATTGATGTTTGCCTATATGTTCAGAACAGATCGCCGCTGGATCAAGAATATCTCGGTGGTCTTACTTATTGTTTCGCTCGCGAATATTGTTACCGCATTTTCTTCTGACCAGTTGGAGGGGATCACTGCGCGGCCAACATCGTATGCTGTTGCCTTTTTGGCCCCATTCATCTGGAAGTACTATCCGACTAAAACAGTCTCGGCTCTTCTCTTTCGAGTAGTGATTGTCCTTCTTGCCGCGGCGATGATCCTGATCAGCGAGTCTCGAGCTGCCTTGATGACCTTCGGCGTGGGCTGGCTGGCAGCGTTTGGCACACTGGAAAGGGGAGGGCGGACGTTGTTCGTGTTTGGCCTTTTAGTCTTTGCAATTACGGCATTGTTTCCGCTTCTTCCACAGTATGATTTTCAGGGCGCACGATTCCTTGCAAAACTGCAGAACTCCATCAACGAAGTGATGTTTGAAACGGGCGATACTCGACTGAGTATGTACCGAAACTGGCGTGGCTTTGAGGCCCATCAAGCGTATATGACGTGGATCGAGGCATCACTGCCGGAAAAGATTGTTGGGCTTGGTCACGGAAGTGAGATCAATCTGGCCAGGTTGGTTACTTTCAACGAGGAAGATGTTGAAAGCCTTCATTCTATTCATAATTCGTATTTCGCGCTCTTGGTCAAAACGGGCGTTTTGGGTGTCGTCGCCTTTCTGGCCTTCATGATCCGTCCTTTTTTTGCAAAACGGGGAGTACAATCGGACGATGTTGAGATATATTCGCGGGTCGTGCGCGGTGGAGCTTTGGTGCTCCTGTTGACCTCTGCGCTCATCTCGGGGCCGCTCAATAAGACCAGTCTTGATGGATTGCTCTTAATTTGGAGCGTAGCATATGGCACCATGCTTTTTAGAGTGGACAGCCTCAGCAGGGGCCGTCGCTAAAACACAATAGCGGATTTTCTGTCTCCACTGCTTAGACCTAGGGTATATGCCATGATATCGATCATCACAGTTTGTCATAATTCTAGCAACATTATGGAGGCGTATGTCTCGTCTTTCCTCGCGCATCATAACGATGCACAAAGCCGCGATTCCGTTGAGTTCGTATTTGTTGAAAATTCGGGAGACAAGAGCATTCGGGTCCAGGCTGATCGCCTTCGTGCGGTCGGGTTCAGCGTAAACCTCAAATATACCGAAAATCGTGGTTTTGGATCGGGTTGCAATGAAGGAGCGCAGCTCGCCAGCGGGGATATCTTGGCCTTCGTCAATCCGGACATCGAATTTCGTAGTCCGATTACCACGCTCGAACAGAGTTTCGGGCTGGAAAAGTGGGGTGGGCCGCTTCAGTGCCATGATAATAAAGCTACTACCGTACTGAACTTGCGTCCGGAATATTGCAATTTGCTCACCGATCTTGCGATGACACGCCGATGGCTGCACCTTGTAAAACCACTTTACCGATATTCTTATCCGAGTGGGTCGTTTTTTGTCGTTCCGCGCAGGGTGTTTTTGGATTTGGGCGGCTTTGATGAACGGTTTTTCCTTTACCAGGAAGAGGTCGAATTGAGTCGGCGGCTTATTGAGCGCCTGGGCCCGCCAAAAGTTTGGCGTAACATAACGGTCGCTCACGAAGGTGGGGGAACGCAACCCTCCAAGGATCAAATGCTTGCACATGAGGCGCGCAGCACCGTCCTTTACGGGCAGATAATTGGCGATCTAGACATGGCGTATCGTAGGCTTTCAACCTTGCGGATTCTGGGGCGCTTCATGCCGATCAACGCCAAACGCGCCGAACACCTCAAAAAGGCAATCGAGGAGGTCATCGGATGACGTCGGATGAAAGGATTAGGCTTGATTTTGTGGTGCTGGGTGCACAAAAGGCGGGGACGACAACGCTGCATAACTGGCTATCTTCCCATCCCAAGATCGCTCTGCCGATTTTCAAGGAAACGCATTTTTTTAGCCACAAGAATATTCGTGCTCGCGGGGTGAAGTGGTATTTGCAGCAGTTCCCCGATGCCAATGATGGAACATTGATTGGCGAGGTTGATCCAGAATATCTATTTGCGCCTTCAGCGCCGAAAGAAATTGCTTCGAAAACGACCGCGAATAAATTCATTGTGCTATTACGGCACCCGCTGGAGCGCGCCTTGTCACAGTACTTTATGTCTTTTCGGCGTGGATATGAGCGAAAGAGTTTTGCCGATGCGCTCTCGCTCGAAAATACCCGCCTAAGCGATGATCCTGACGGGTTTGCAGCAGATAACCAAAGCTATACGGTGCGCAGCCTATATACCGATCAGATCGCACGATTTCAGGATGCCTTTCCGACTGGGAAATTCCTGTTCCAGCGGTCAGATTCGCTAGACGAACACGGATATCGCCGGATTTGCGAATTCATTGGTGTCGAACCGGCGGTTGAGAACATCGATTTCGAGGCTCGTTCTAACACCGCCAGCGGCGTTAGGAGCAGTTTCCTGCGCGACGCGCTTTATGCACCCGATGGCAAATCGGCGCTTCGTCGCTTGCTCGTTAAAGCAATTCCGGCAAGCGCCAAGCGTCAGATTTTTCTGACAATTGATCGGGCCAACCAGAAGGGGCTCGACGATGACAGGGCGGCTATGCTGGCGACAGCAGCAGATGCTGTCCTGAGGGCGATGCTTGATGATCTGGGGCGTCTCGAACCAGTCGTTGGCCTTGATCTTGCTGATTGGCGTAGTGACATAGAAAGGCGTTTGAAACCGTGAACCTTCCCGCGGAGCCTGAGTCACGCAAAGTAGATCCACCCGGAAGGAGGGCTTCCTGATGGTCAGAGCTGCATTCGTCATCGGCGCAGGAGCCGTCGTCACAAAATCTTTTCTGCGGGTAGCATTATCGTCGGAAACCCGGCCCGCCAGATCCGCAATCGGTTTGCTTAATCGAATAAAGATCAAAATGAGAGCACAAGCTAAAATAGCAAGGAACCCTACGCCATGACCAAGACGGCAATCATCACTGGCATCTCCGGCCAGGATGGAGGATATCTGGCGAAGCTATTGTTGGAGAAAGGTTACCGCGTGATTGGTGCCGACCGGCGTAGTTCACGACAATCTGCGCGGCTCGACTATCTCGGGATTTCAAATGATATCGAAACCATTGATTTCGAGCTGACCGAATTCACAAATATCGCGCGCATGATCCAGGATTTTCAGCCCGATGAAATCTACAACCTTGCAGCACAAAGCTTCGTTGGAACATCGTGGGAGCAACCTTTGAGTACCACCGACGCCAATGCCAACGGGGTCTTGCGGTTGCTCGAGGCGATCCGGACATTCAGCCCGGAAACTTGGTTCTATCAGGCATCGACAAATGTGGTGCACCATTAATGCTGATCCGCAGAATGATTATGTTTTGGAAACCTGCACGACCCGCGTTTGCAACGCAGACAGGCGCTCAGCTAGACTGGAAAGCAAGCTAAAATGACGAAGCCAACAATTCTGGTCGATGGCCATGTGCTCGATGGTACTCCGCAGGGCAGCGGAGCCTACTTGGCGGGCCTCTATGGTGCCGTAGCGCGCGAGGGATTGGCGCGAGTTGTTCTGTGTTGCCACCACGAGGCCAGTCTTGATCGCTGGTTTCCCGATGCACCGGGGATTGAGTGGGAGCCTTTGAAAGCCACCGATCGCGTCACCCGGCTCGCTTTAGAACTGCCGAAACTGCAATCGAAGCTGAAGCCAGATTTTGCGCAGTTCAATTACATTTGTCCGCTGCGCAAGACTGGCCGGTGGGTCAATGTGATCCACGACCTGCTGTTTCTGGATCACCCACAACACTTCCCGCTTAGTTATCGCTTGAAGAATGGCGCGCTGTTCCGTCTTAGTGCGATGCGCAGCGAGAAGATCGTGACCTGTTCACATTATTCGCGGGCCTCAATCAACAGGCATTTCGGCATTGATCTAGAGCGCATACATGTGGTTCCCGCTGCGCCTGATGCTTTTGTCGATGCACCAGATGACCCTGTGCCGGGCTTGGTCTCGGGACGTTTCGCGGTCTATGTTAGCCGGTTCGAGCCGCGCAAGAACCAGCATTCTCTGGTGCAGGCATTCCATGATCTCGGTGGCGAACTCGACCCGGATTTGAAGCTCGTCCTCGTCGGCTCGCCGGCATTAGCTTATCCGGAGCTAGACCGCGCACTGGAGCGTGCCGGCCCCAGGGTTAAAGTGCTCTCCAACCTCAGCCATGCGCAGCTGACTTGGTTGTATCGCAATGCATCCGCGTCCATCTATCCCTCCCATGCGGAAGGCTTTGGCATGCCAATTATCGAAGCAGTTGCGGCTGGTGGGCGATCCTATTGTGCGGACAATACTGCCATGTCCGAGCTGGTGCCTTTCATCCATGGTAGCTTCGAGGCGGCGAATCAGGATCAGTTGCGCGGCATCATCCGTCAGGCGTTTGCCGAACACGATAACGCGGTGAAGTTTGCGGTTCGCGACCGGACGCTCAAATCCTTTAGCTGGAATGCCTCTGCCCATGCACTGATGAAGGCTCTTCGTGACTGATCCCGGGAAGCGCAAGGTGGCCATTTTAGGCACCGTCGGTGTTCCGGGCAATTACGGCGGGTTCGAAACTCTGGCCGATAATCTGGTGGTGTATCACAAGGAAACCGACCATCCATTGGACCTGACGGTTTACTGTTCGTCCAAAG
>Ga0209344_10006116_pt1 | contig 10039 bp, 9 predicted proteins | sample Cruoilmetagenom6_FD_187293 | JGI IMG/M metagenome (GOLD analysis project Ga0209344, IMG submission 187293) | Oil polluted marine microbial communities from Coal Oil Point, Santa Barbara, California, USA - Santa Barbara Oil Seep Sample 6 (SPAdes)... | ecosystem: Environmental > Aquatic > Marine >...
TGTCTGGTTTGATTCAGGGGTGTCGCATGCCTGTGTATTAACCCGTCGTGATGATTTGCAACGTCCTGCAGATTTGTATCTTGAAGGCAGTGATCAACACCGTGGCTGGTTCCAGTCATCATTATTGACCTCAGTTGCCACTACCGGTAAAGCACCTTACAAAGCGGTGCTGACCCACGGGTTTACTGTGGATGCCGAAGGCAAGAAAATGTCCAAATCCAAGGGCAATACGGTATCACCGCAAAAAGTGGTCAATAATCTTGGTGCCGATATTATCCGTCTATGGGTAGCGGCTACTGATTACAGTGCTGAAATGACGGTATCGGATGAAATTCTGAAACGCACAGCGGATTCATATCGCCGTATTCGTAATACTGCACGGTATTTATTATCGAACCTGAATGATTTTGATCCTGCTTCCAATCTGGTCGCCACGGAGAAGTTATTACCACTGGATCGCTGGGTACTGGATCGTGCCTATCATCTGCAGCTGGAAATCCTGGCGGCTTATGAAAGCTATCAGTTCCATCTGATTTATCAGAAAGTACATAACTTCTGTGCCAATGAGCTGGGCAGTGCTTATCTGGATATCACCAAAGATCGGCAGTACACGATGCCAGCTGACAGTCTTGGACGACGTTCATCGCAAACAGCGATGTACCATATCCTTGAAGCGTTAAGCCGCTGGATTGCACCGATACTGAGTTTCACTGCGGATGAGCTTTGGGAGTTTATTCCGGGTCAACGTAATGCGTCGGTGTTATTGAATGACTGGTATCAATTTCTGGAACCCTTATCGCATGACAGTGCTTTGTCGGTGGCTGATTGGCAACAGTTGTTTTCTGTACGTGAAGCTGTAGCAAAAGAATTGGAAAACAAACGTAATCAGGGTGAAGTTAAAGGCGGATTAACTGCTGACGTTAATCTATATGCAGAAGATAAGTTGCTGGAAGTATTAAATAAAGTTGGCGATGAGTTGAAGTTCGTATTGATTACATCTTCGGCCAGACGTTTTGCAATGGCAGATAAACCTGGAACAGCTATTAATACCAGTCTGATGGGCCTGGCAGTCGATATTCAAGCTTCTGTAAATACCCGTTGCGAACGTTGTTGGCACCAGACTGACGATGTAGGCAGTCACGCCGACCACCCTGAATTATGTGGTCGCTGTGTTGAAAACGTAGATGGCGATGGCGAAACCCGCCGTTTTGCCTGAGGCTCATATTATGATGAAGTGGTTATGGATTAGCGCCCTGGTTATCGTGTTGGATCAGCTGACTAAAGTTGTCATGGCAAACTGGCTGGAGCTTTATCAAACCGTCGCCGTGTTGCCGTATTTCAATTTCACTTTGGCACATAATAGTGGTGCGGCATTCAGTTTTCTGGCAGGTGCCGGTGGCTGGCAACGCTGGTTCTTTATTGGTCTGGCGGTCTCCGTTTCAATAGTGTTAATCATTTGGCTGTCACGTTTGAAAGCGCAGGCAAAAGTCGAAGCGATAGCGATTGCTTTGATTATTGGCGGCGCCATCGGCAATGTTATTGATCGGTTTATCTATGGCTATGTTATTGATTTTATAGATGTCTATGTTGGAAGTTATCATTGGCCAGCCTTTAACATAGCCGATGCGGCAATCTGTATCGGCGCTGTATTGTTGATTGTGGATAGTTTCAGAAAACCAGCGGAGCAAAAATGAATCTGTGTGATTTAGCGGTAGAAAGCATTGCCGGTTTGCAGCCTTATGTACCGGGAAAACCAATTGAGGAATTGCAACGTCAATATGGCGTAAGAGATGTCATCAAACTGGCCTCAAATGAGAGTCCGATTGGTCCATCACAAGCAGCACAAGCTGCAATTGCGTTGGCAACTCGCGATTTAACCCGTTATCCGGATGGTAATGGCTATGCATTAAAACTGGCTTTATCTGAAAAGTTTCAGGTTGATGCCAACCAGATTACTCTGGGGAATGGTTCTAATGATGTGTTGGAGCTTATCGCTCGCTGTTTTGCTTCACCTGCGGATGAAGTCATATTCTCCCAGCATGCGTTTGCAGTATATCCATTGGTTACCCAGGCAATAGGCGCCACCTTGGTGGAAGTGCCAGCCAAACAGTATGGGCATGATTTAACAGCCATGCAGCAGTCCATCACTGAAAAAACCAAGCTGATTTTTATTGCCAACCCTAACAATCCCACCGGAACGCATATTCCGGCAGCGGAAGTTCATACTTTTCTGCAGTCCGTTGCTGATAACGTGATAATCGTATTGGATGAAGCCTATATTGAATATGGCGATGAAGACGTAAATAGTATTGATTGGCTAAAACAATTTCCTAATTTAATCATTTGCCGTACCTTTTCCAAGGCCTATGGTCTGGCGGGTTTGCGGGTTGGTTTTGCTCTATCAAGTCCAGATATAGCTGATTTATTAAATCGTCTGCGCCAGCCGTTTAATGTCAATCATTTGGCGATGAGTGCTGCGATTGCGGCGTTAGGCGATGAGGATTATCTGCAACGTGCCAAGCAGGTTAATACCGAGGGGATCCAGCAATACATAGATGGCTTTGAGGCGATGGGATTGAATTACATTCCTTCAAAAGCCAATTTTATTTGTGTTGATGTAAACACCAATGCTGCTGATATTTATGAAAAGCTGTTACAACAGGGCGTTATTGTCAGACCGGTTGCAGGGTATGGTCTGCCAAACCATTTACGCATCAGCATCGGTCTGGAACATGAAAACCAGCGTTGTCTTGAAGCATTGGCAAACAGTTTGTCAGAGGCCAAATGATTAAGCATCTGGCGATCATCGGCGTTGGACTGATTGGCGGTTCACTGGCTTTAGCTTTAAAAAAAGCCGGATTGGTTGAACAGGTGACAGGCTACTCTCGCTCTGAGGCCGCGCGTGAAGAAGCTTTGGCGTTAGGCATTATTGATAAAACAGCAGAGTCGCTGGCGGAGGCCGTTACAGATGCCGATATGGTATTTGTGGCAGTGCCAATGGGGGCGATGCAGGCAGTATTTGAACAAATAGCGCCGCATCTCAAACCTCAGACGATTGTCACTGATGGCGGCAGTGCCAAACAACAGGTTATTGATGCGGCTCGCCAGGCATTGGGTAATAAGTTTGATCACTTTGTGCCAGGCCATCCGATTGCCGGCACTGAGAAAAGTGGCCCTTCAGCTGCGTTTGCTGAGCTATATCAACAGCATCGTGTAGTCTTAACGCCAGTGGCTGAAACCAATAAATCAGCTCTGGAACAAGTGCGTCATATGTGGCAGCAGGCCGGTGCAGATGTATTTGAAATGGAGGTTGAGCATCATGATGTGGTGCTGGCTGCCACCAGTCATTTACCGCATGTTTTGGCGTTTAATCTGGTAGGAATGTTAGCCCAGCGCGAAGATTGTGATGAAGTATTGCGATATGCCGCTGGTGGCTTTCGAGATTTTTCCCGGATTGCTTCAAGTGATGCAGTGATGTGGCGGGATATCTGCCTCGGCAACCGCAGTGCGATTCTGGAATTATTACAACAATATCGCAGTGGTCTGGATAAGATTGAACAGGCAATTCGGCAAGATGATGGTGATTATCTTATTGATATATTCGGGCGAGCAAAACGGGCCAGAGATACCCGTTTTGCCGATCCTGATCTGAAAGATAACAGTGAAGTGTAAAGTGGGAGTGAACAGTAGCGTGAGCGGGCAGCAGGATCGTAAATTTATAGTACAGGCTGGTGGTCAATTAACAGGCAGCTTCCGTGTGCCCGGAGATAAATCCATTTCACATCGTTCTATTATGCTGGGATCACTGGCAGAAGGTGTGACTGAAATCAGCGGTTTTCTGGAAGGTGAAGATGCACTTGCGACTTTGGCAGCTTTTCGTGCCATGGGTGTCAAAATTGATGGTCCGACGGATGGCAAAGTCACTGTGCATGGTGTCGGTATGCATGGATTGAAAGCCCCGGAAAACGATGTATATGTCGGTAACTCTGGCACGTCGATTCGTTTATTAAGTGGTTTACTGGCAGGACAAAGTTTTGATGTGACGATGAGTGGTGATAAATCTTTATCAGGTCGTCCCATGCGTCGGGTAACCGATCCCTTAGCCCTGATGGGGGCAAATATCGATAGTGCTGATGGTAAACCGCCTCTGACTATTCATGGTGGCCATAAATTAAAGGCTATTGAATATGACTTGCCAATGGCAAGTGCTCAGGTCAAATCCTGTCTGTTACTTGCCGGCATGTATGCTGAGGGAACCACTAGCGTGACGGAACCTGCCCCAACGCGCGATCATACTGAACGCATGTTGCAAGGCATGGGATATCCAGTCGAGGTTCAGGGTAACCGCATCAGTATTCAGGGGGGCGGAAAATTAACCGCAACCAGTATTGATGTGCCCGGCGATATTTCTTCGGCCACATTCTTTATGGTGGGGGCCGCGATTGCACCGGGTTCGGATATTACTCTGCAACATGTAGGTATTAACCCAACGCGGACTGGTGTCATCAATATTTTGAAGCAAATGGGTGCGGATATAAGCTTGAGTAACGAAGCTGTAACCGGTGGTGAACCGGTGGCAGATATCCGGGTTCGCTATGCACCGTTGACCGGAATTGAAATTCCTCAGGATCAGGTGCCATTGGCGATTGATGAATTTCCGGCAATATTTATTGCCGCTGCTTGCGCAGAAGGCCGCACAGTATTGACGGGTGCTGAAGAATTACGGGTTAAAGAAAGTGATCGAATTCAGGTCATGGCTGATGGATTACAGGCACTCGGCATAGACGCTCAGCCCACGTCTGATGGCATGATTATAGAAGGTGGAATTATTGGCAGTGGCGAAGTGGATGGACATGGTGATCACCGTATTGCGATGTCATTTGCCATGGCGGCATTACAGGCTGGTGGCGCCATACAGATTAATGACTGTGCCAACGTTGCCACCTCATTTCCGAATTTTGTCGAATTAGCGACTAACTGTGGTTTGCAGATTGATGCCTTCGATGTCTGATATACCTGTATTAACAATTGATGGTCCAAGCGGCTCCGGAAAGGGCACTTTGGCCCAGCGTATGGCCGAAAAGCTGGGTTGGCACTACCTGGATAGTGGGGCAATTTACCGTGTCCTGGCTCAGGCGGCATTAAAGCATCAAATTGATTTAACTGATGAAGCAGCGCTGGCATCCATAGCGGGTCAGCTGGATGTGCAATTTGTGTTAAAGGATGGACAGTTGCAGGTTGTTCTGGAAGGTGAAGATGTTTCATTACTGATTCGTTCTGAACAGGCGGGCAATGCCGCATCAAAAGTTGCCGCATTTCCGGCCGTTCGCTCAGCTTTATTACAAAGACAGCGTGATTTTTGCCAACCGCCAGGGTTAGTCACAGATGGGCGCGATATGGGCACGGTGGTGTTTCCAGATGCGCCATACAAAGTCTTTCTCACAGCCAGTGCCGAGGTTCGGGCGGAGAGACGATATAAGCAGTTGAAAGAGAAAGGAATTGATAGTAACCTTTCCGATCTCGTAGCCGAAATATCAGAACGTGATGATCGGGATACGCAACGTGAAGTAGCGCCACTACGGCCTGCCGATGATGCCGTTATTCTGGATTCAACACAACTCGGTATCGAAGCTGTTTTAGAAAAAGTCAGTGCGTTAATCGGCTGATTTATTAGGGTACTTGTCTGGGTGTTCCAGGCAGGTTTTTTGTTAATTTCCTGCAAGCGCAGGACTAACGGGCGATTCTGTTATCTGAACAGGATCAAGGATATTTATAATGAGCGAAAGCTTTGCTGATCTCTTTGAAGAGAGTCTAAACGCAACCCCAATGCAACCAGGCAAAATTGTTACCGGTACGGTAGTCAATGTTGGTCCTGATGTTGTTATGGTTAACGCAGGTCTGAAATCTGAAGGCGCTATCCCAGTTGCCGAATTCATGAACGAAAAAGGTGAAATCACCGTTTCTGTTGGTGATTTGGTCGATGTTTCTCTGGAAACACTGGAAGATGGATTTGGTGCAACACAATTATCACGTGAAAAAGCCAAAGCCGCTGAAGCATGGATTAGATTGGAACATGCATTTGAAGCCAATGAAACGGTTATCGGTATTATTTCCGGTAAGGTTAAAGGTGGTTTCACTGTAGATCTGGAAAACATCCGAGCGTTCCTGCCGGGTTCACTTGTTGATGTACGTCCTATTCGTGATACTTCACACCTCGAAGGCAAAGAGCTTGAGTTCAAACTGATTAAGCTGGATCGCCCACGCAATAATATCGTTGTTTCTCGTCGCGCCATTATGGAAGCTGAGAACAGTGTTGAACGCGAAGCCCTTCTGGAAACATTGGAAGAAGGCAAAGTGGTTAAAGGTATCGTTAAGAACCTGACCGATTACGGCGCGTTTGTTGACCTGGGTGGTATTGATGGTCTGTTGCATATCACTGATATGGCATGGAAACGTGTTAAACATCCTTCAGAAGTTGTTGCTATCGGTGACGAAATCGATGTACAGGTTCTGAAGTTTGATAAAGAACGTGAACGTGTATCGCTTGGCCTGAAACAGTTGGGCGACGATCCATGGAAAGATATCGCACGCCGTTATCCAAACAGCACCCGCATCCAGGGTAAAGTCACTAACATTGCCGATTACGGTTGTTTTGTTGAAATCGAAGATGGTGTTGAAGGTTTGGTTCACATGTCTGAAATGGACTGGACCAACAAAAACGTTCACCCTTCTAAACTGGTTACTTTGGGTGATGAAGTTGAAGTTATGGTTCTGGATATTGACGCTGAACGTCGTCGTATCTCACTGGGTATCAAACAGTGCCAGACTAACCCTTGGGAAGAGTTCTCAATGACTCATAACAAAGGTGATAAAGTCAGCGGCGCTATCAAATCAATCACTGATTTCGGTATCTTCATTGGCCTGGATGGCGGCATTGACGGCCTGATCCACTTGTCAGATATCTCCTGGGAAGAAGAAAACGAAGAATTAATTCGTGACTTCAAAAAAGGCGATGAAGTAGAAGCGGTTGTATTGGCGATTGACCCTGAACGTGAACGCATTTCACTGGGTATCAAACAATTGCAGGACGATCCGTTCTCAGCCTATCTGTCTGAACACCCACGTGGCACTGTTGTGAACGGTAAAGTCATTGCCGTTGATGCAAAAGGTGCAACGATTGAATTGGCTGAAGGTGTTGAAGGTTATGTTCGCGTAGCTGATATCGCACGTGAGCGTATCGAAGATGCCAGCAAAGTGCTGAATATCGGTGATGACGTTGAAGCTAAATTTACAGGAATGTCTCGCAAGGATCGCACGCTGACTCTGTCAATCAAAGCTAAGGATGATCAGGAAGAATCTGAAGCAGTGAAAGAGTACAGTAATGTTAGTTCCGGCAATACCACTTTAGGTGATTTGCTGAAAGAACAGATGAATCAGAAAGATAGCTAATCTGATCATCGGGTGAGCATCCGGTCAGGCCGGATGCTCATTTTCTTGTTATACAGCTGCCTTTTTATTTAAGGCATAACCAAAAAGTCTACTGCCGGGAATCTAGGAAATTATGACCAAGTCTGATTTGATAGAAATACTATCCGAAAAACAATCTCTATTGAATTACCGAGACGTTGAACTAGCGGTGAAGTTAATTCTTGAACAGATGAGCGATTGTCTGTCACGTGGTGATCGTATTGAGATCAGAGGGTTTGGCAGTTTCACCTTGCATCATCGTCCACCAAGAGTAGGACGTAATCCAAAAAGCGGTGAATCCGTTAAACTTGATGAAAAATATGTACCACACTTTAAACCCGGAAAAGAATTACGCGATCGCGTTAATAATGCCGCTGGTTTTTAACAAAAATGAAAATTAGTCAGGAAGCCGTTACTGACGCTCTTGTAGTTAAAAGTTATGGCGACGGCTTTCTACTGATTCAAGCTCCAAATCAAACTCCACAACAAATAACGCATGACTGCGTTTTATCCCCTGAAGGTGTATTCGATGCACTGGATCTTCAAACTCTCGCTGAACAGTCTAGCGATTCTCCAATTGAAACCATAAAATCCTTCAATGCTGACGTTGTCATTATGGTGAATAACGAAGGTATTACTCCCAATATATTACAAATTACTGGCAAACTGGCACGGTATGGGATCTCACTGGAAACCATGTCACTTGGCGCTGCTTGCCGCACTTATAACTTGCTGTTGAATGAAGGCAGAAAGCCAATAGTATTGATTTACTTTTACAATTAATGCGGATGACGACTAATGCACCGCAATTGAACAAGTAAATAACCATATTAACCATATGGATTAAATCATTGTTTTTACGCTACTTATTAGCATCTGCTGAAATAGCTTTTTTGCTAATACTTGACCCCGTCAGATGAAGTCAGGAAAATTCTCCTATTTGGATAACTTCAAGCCAGTGGAAGTAAAAGCAAAACCAGCAAAATTGATCTGGATCACGGATTTGAAATCATCAACATAGTTGTTTTGCGGTAAAATTCATTAGCTGGAATGTTAGGCAGAATGAAATGAAATGGGGTTCTGTTTCCTTAATAAAGAAACAGTGAAAGAGTTTTCATGAAAGAGAAGGTGTGATCGCTATGCAGGCGAAACAACAGTACAACTTTGAAGTGGTCAAATGGTTCGCCTATATGGCGTGTGTCTATTTGGTTGCCGGAACGGGTATGGGTGTATTTATTGCATCGCAGTTAGCCTGGCCAGATTTGAATTTTGATAATCCGTATATCAGTTTTGGTCGACTTCGCCCATTACATACCAATACGGTCATCTTTGCGTTTGGTGGTTCAACTTTGATGGCGACAGCATTTTATGTTGTTCAACGCACCTCTGGCGTCAGATTGTGGAGTGATAAATTGGCATGGTTCACCTTTTGGGGTTGGAACCTGATTATTCTCGGTGCCATCATTACTCTGCCTTTAGGTCTGACTCAATCAAAAGAATATGCTGAGCTGGAATGGCCGCTGGATATTTTAATTGCGGTGGTTTGGTTAGCGTACATGTTCAACTTCATCATGACCTTATCGATCCGCAAGGTTTCGCATATCTATGTTGCCAACTGGTTCTTCCTGGCAATGATGATCATGATTACCTACCTCCATGTGGTCAATAGTCTTTCTATTCCGGTCAGTATGTGGAAATCCTATTCCATTTTCTCCGGGGTTCAGGATGCGATGATTCAATGGTGGTGGGGCCATAACGCTGTCGGTTTCTTCTTGACAGCTGGTTTCCTCGGCATCATGTATTACTTTGTACCTAAACAGGCAAACCGTCCGGTTTACTCATACCGCCTGTCAGTTATCCACTTCTGGGCGCTGGTATTTGGTTATGTCTGGTTGGGTGCTCACCATCTTCAATATACCGCTCTGCCAGATTGGACTGGTTCACTGGGTGCAGCCATTTCCCTTGCGATGATTATTCCTTCATGGGGTGGTGCGTTAAACGGTATGTTCACACTAAGCGGTGCGTGGGACAAATTACGCACGGACTATATTTTACGATTCCTGATTGTTTCTCTAGCGTTCTATGCGATGTCAACTTTCGAAGGCCCGGTTATGGCTTCGAAAACTGTAAATGCGTTGTCACACTACACTGACTGGACCATCGGTCACGTTCATTCAGGCGCACTTGGTTGGGTTGCGATGGTTTCTGTAGGGGCCTTGTACCATATGGTCGAACGTATGTGGGGAACAACCATGTATTCGGTCAAACTGGTCAACCTGCATTTCTGGATGGCGACTATTGGTACCGCAATTTACATCACCGCAATGTGGGTGTCAGGCATTATGCAAGGTTTGATGTGGCGCGCTTATGATGAGTATGGCAACCTGGCTTATACCTTTGTTGAGTCTGTAGCACAGATGCATCCTTATTATGCGATGCGTGCAATTGGCGGACTGATCTTCTTCCTGGGTGCGGTCATCATGTTGTTTAATGTAACAGTGACTATTCGCCGCGCGATTGCAAAACCGTCTGCCGAAATGGCAACTGCAGCGAATATTTGAGGATATCAGCA
>Ga0209344_10006117_pt1 | contig 10038 bp, 7 predicted proteins | sample Cruoilmetagenom6_FD_187293 | JGI IMG/M metagenome (GOLD analysis project Ga0209344, IMG submission 187293) | Oil polluted marine microbial communities from Coal Oil Point, Santa Barbara, California, USA - Santa Barbara Oil Seep Sample 6 (SPAdes)... | ecosystem: Environmental > Aquatic > Marine >...
ACATGGCTGCGCCATGTGCTGGAGCATCTGCCAGCAGCCCAAACTGCGGATGAAATGGATAAGTTGTTGCCGTGGAATTTCCATGCGGCAACTTTAACCAAAATCACACCTCGCTGAATACCCTGCTGTTCCTGAAGCGCTTACGAACTAGCGAGTTGGAGAAATCCGCAGCCCCGACCATCGGAGCCCTGGATAGCCTTCAAGAACGTCAGGCCGATGCGGTTGCAAATGCAGTTATGGCAGGAAAGCGCGTGCCGACGATCACCCCCTTGGGGCATGGCCTGAGTCGGTCCTGCGAAACATGCGAAGTCAAAGATGATCTACAAAGGAAGGCCGCAGGACTGTATACTCAAGGCCGGGCCCCGGCCTCAGCCCCAGCGTGGGAGGCTGCGGCTGCGGTGGCGAACGGTGGGCGGCCGTTGTCGGCTTCGGAACTAGCTTTCTTCGAGCCACGCTTCCAGTATGACTTTTCCCGCGTGCGTGTCCACGATGGTTCTCGCGTCGGTAAAGCGGCACAATCCATCAACGCCCGTGCGTACGCGCTCGGGCAAAACATTGCCTTTGCTCCAGGCGAATACCAGCCTCATAGCAGTGAGGGGCGTAGGCTCATGGCCCATGAACTGGCGCACACGGTGCAAAGCGGGAGCCAGAGCACGATACGGCGCACCTGTCCTTCGGGATATCAGTACGACATCTACGAGGACGAAGTAAACTTCGAGGACAGTGTGGATGCAATCCGAGCCTTGCCGGAGTTTGGCGCGTTGAAGGATAAAGATTGTGGTGATGGAAAAAAATTTACCAATGACATCATTGACGGGGCTCGGGCGAGTGCTTGCCCGGGCTTCTATATAGAAAAGCTCCAGCCGATCTTTGCAAAAGATACTGCTGAACCGGAAATTATCAAACAATCTCAGCAAGAGGTCATCGATACAGCTGCAGTTGAGCACGGCTCAAAAGATTGGCTCGAAATATTGAATGAGGGTTGGGAGGCAAGTAAGCGGAAAAAAATTACTGAGGACTCGCAGCGTCAATATCGATCGGTACCTGCCAACTTCGGCATTGTCGAGGATAATTTTGTCGATAGTTTCCGTATCGACAGCAGGAATCCGCAAGATGTCGTGGTCAAGCTGAAGATTCGATTGATCCCCAGGGGCAGCGGGTCGCAAGACGATGTCACAAAGACCAAGCGGCTAGAGAAAGCAATTGAAGAGCATGCAACAATTAAGGGCTATACACTCGATCTTGAGTTTGTCGATCGAGAGGGACCCGGCGTGGTGACCGTGGGCGTTGATACGGGGAGTCGCACAGTCGCTGATAACTGGGTTGGCGATCCAAAAATAATCGCCCACGAGTTGCACCATGTTTTGCGCCTGGAGGATAGATATAGCCATTTGACACATGCCACCAACGAACTGATGACGCGCGAATGTCGTCTCTTCTGGTTCCGTGAGCAGATGGTCCGGGCACCGGATCCACTCGCGAAAGAATCGTTCATGAAAGACAGCTACTCATCGACCAAAAAACTTCAAGATTTGGATGTCTGCGCGCTGGTTGTGGGAATTCCCAACGATCCTAGCAAGTTTCGGCAGTGTTTATCGGACCGCGCTGCTCTCTTGACTTCTGCTGGACTCGCGGAAAGAGGAACTTTGCTCATGGCCGAGTACGAGCCACGTCTTGCCCCAATGGTTCAGCTATTACGTGAAGCGTGGAAGCGCAAACAACGCGAGGAATGCCAGGGCGATCCGTACTGTGAGGAAGAGCCCCCTGTTAACGCATTCGGGGTAGAGGCAACGATTGATGCTGACGCCAGTCGATTCAACGGCGTGATCCCGAACCCTCACGTACAACCCCCCGGCTCCTCCTTGACCCGGAAGTCTCGCTAAGAGCCGCTAAGCCCTGGGACTGAATGACTGCTGAACTTGGGTGGTTTGTCACATTGCTTCTCGTCTGGGCGGATGTCTACCCCGTTGCGGCGACCGGAAGAGCACGCGACCTTCTAGTCGGCCTCGGCTTTGAATAACGCCGAGCCAGTTCAAATGGGCCAGGAATTGAGCTCGCCACCATGGGCCTCCCAGTTGACATGTCTGCGTGCATCCAGTCGAGGTTGGGGCTAGTCTGGTCGGCGAAGCGTAAATATTGTTTATTTAATGAGTTTTTTTGATGATTTTGGCGATATAGGACCTAAAATGTGGCAGGAAGTGAGCCTTTCGGCTCACCCTCTCCCAACGGAACGGCTCGTACCGGCCAGGTAAGCCGTTCTTCGAACTGCGATTGAAATTGAATTCAGAGCTTAAAGGGGCAAAGCAGAATGCCACTAAGTTAAGCTTTTTTAGCAAGGTTAGACTATCGTGAAACCCGCACCAATACTGGTTTAACTTATTGTTTTAGCTAAGCTGAAGCCCTTTAACTTAGTGGCATTCTGGTCAAAACCCTTTAAGTATTGTCATTATTCTCCAAGTGCCGGTGCGTCAATGGGTGCTCTCACTGCCGGTCTCAGTCGCGCTCATTTCTGTTGGATGGCGCTTGCCATAAATATAATGTATTGTTTAATCCACGACACATAGGTTTTTTTTGTGCTTAGTATATAGTGCTTGAAGCGAATATTTTCTCGCAGCACTTGATCAAGCAATTATTTGGCGGGTGGTAATGTCTTATTTTATTTCCACAGTTTGTCCGCTCACTCTATAATTCAATTGTATTAACAATAAGATAATTCATCATGGCCATGATTATTCGACATTTAGCAAATATTATTGGACTAATTATGTCGTAAATATTATGTTGGGCGCGCAATTACCAGTCCTGCTTTTTGAAACCCCGATAGGAGGAAAAGTAATGAGAATATTGAACGTATTAGCCGGCGTATTTACCGTGCCGACCTACCTTTTCGCAGCCGCTGCAATGCTGCTTTCCCCGACAGCGTATGCGGTCGGAGTCGATGGATTCGATTTGCCTGGTTCCGACTATGTCAACTTCGGCGCCAGTTCGGCATTCGTCTGCAGAAATACATGCGGGGGCGACTCCAGATGTAAGGCTTGGGCATGGGTCAAGCCGGGTATTCAGGGGCCGACCGGGCGCTGCTGGCTAAAACACAGACTGCCGGACCTAGTAAAAAATGCTTGCTGTGTCTCTGGACCACGCAAATACATTGAAAAGCGTGACCTAAGAGCAGAGGATCGTATAGATCGCCCTGGATCGGATTACCAGAATTTTGTTACGGATACTTGGAAGACCTGCGAGGCTGCGTGTGCGGACGATCGAATGTGCGCGGCTTGGACATACGCTCGGCGAGGCTTTCAGGGACCGCGCGGTCACTGCTGGCTGAAAGCCAACGTCCCCCATCCGGTGGATAACCAAAACACGGTCTCTGGTGTGAAGTTCAAACCAGCATCAGTACCGATCGATCCAGGAACTAATCTAGTTCCTGCTTCCGAGTAACGACAATGGTGCCGCTTAAGAAATTTAAGCAGCACCCCACTGACGCGGCCACCCCTTAATTGAGCGTTAAGCTTACAATGAAACAATAGCAATCCGCTGGAGTATATGATGAAAAGAATATTGCTTAGTGTGTTAATGCTTCTAGCTGCGTTTATGTCAACGCAGAGTGTATTGAGTGCTGAATTAGCAATATCAAGTTCGATTGCTGATAAGAATATAGCGTGGGGACCTTGCCCAGCCTTCTTTCCAGAGGGCTGTGAGTTGGCTGTACTTCATGGCGATCCATCCAAGCCAAACGCAGATATTTACTTTAAAGTACCAGGTAACTACAGCTTTCCAGCGCACTGGCATACATCGGCCGAAAGAATGGTGTTGATTTCAGGAGAAATGGATGTCACTTACAGAGGGCAAGCAACAACACATCTAAAAACAGGGATGTATGCATTTGGACCGGCAATGGCAATCCATGAGGGAAAGTGCATCAGCAAAGAATCCTGTATTCTCGTCATTGCATTTGAACAAGCGGTTGATGTTTTCGAAGCTCACGAGAAATAAAGACCAGCTTATCAAGTAAAGGCACAGGTGCGTAGCATCCTGTGCCTTTAGCATTATGTTATCTGAGACATCGAGCAAATGAAATACATATTCATCCTAATCATTTTTCTATGCACCAGCACGCAAGCGAACGACACTGATCCAGACCTACAATCTGCCTTTGACAAGCTGGCAAATAAAAGATGGGATGAAGCAGAAACACTATTGAAAGCATACTCAGCAAAGAGCGCTGAATTTTATTTAGTTAGCGTCCTTTGGTACGGTGCGCAGAACAATCCAGCAACGACCAAGTCAATTCAATCGAAGACCTAAAAAAATCATATTCTCCAGGTTCACTAGAATCACAGTTAATGCTTATCGGTACCTACCTGTTGGCAAAGGCTTACCCTCACTAAAACTACCATAAAAGCACGGAGCTTGCGTCGAATCTCATAACACACTACGAACACCAAATAGCGTAAGATAAGAATGGTGAGCTTCATCGCATAGTCGGTAAATTCTACTTATTTGGTATCGGTGTTGAAAAAGATATATCAGTAGGAATCAAACGTATAGAACAAGCCGTTGATCTTGGAGATATTGAGGCAAAAGGAATGTTCAGTGAATAAAAATATACAATGGGGTCGTGTGGGACTGCGTTCCGCTTTGATTCACTGGCCCCACACCCTAAGCGTTGGACCTCATGAAACACTTCGTTCTGCTGATAGCCTTATCGATTAGCGCGTGCGCAGTGGTTCATAGAACCTACTACGCCCCAGTCGACGCCAAGTTCCTGCGAGAAGGCACCACGTGCGGATGGGTGCCTTATGCATTCGCCCTGATTCCGCTGGATACGAACGTTTCCGCTTCCTTCAATATGGCCCCCACCGCGGCGAACGAAATCAGCCTCAGCGTGAATATTACACTCTCCAAAGGTCAAACTGTGAAATTTGAAGATTCTGCTCTCACGCTCGAAATGTCCGACAAGACTATAGCCTCGAAACTGGAACGATTCAAAGTATCTGTCTACGGGCGCAACGGTCGGCCTGGTTACTTCGAATATGTGGAGCCTACTGAAGTCCTGGAAGGTCACCGAAACTCGGACCTTGTCGTCAGCGACGACCCATACGCGAGTAACGATCTCTTTACATCGAGAGTACGGTTCGAGGCCAGGCCCGAAGAAAGAGTTAAGCTCCATCTTCCGCCAGTGAAGGTCAATGGTCGTCAACTCACGTTGAATACTGTTGAATTTAGTCTTGTAAGCAAGACGGGGGTAGAGGCGTGTGTCCAGTAGCACGAGGGTCAACAACGTGCTACACGCTTGGCTCGCGTGAGCGCGAACTCTAGGCCACCAACCCAGTATGACGTGGATCGAAGTAGCAGATAGCGCGACAAGATCGAACCAGGCGCCTTCTCGCCGGGCTGTTTGCCGTCCTTACAAGCAGGACGGCTCTGGAGCGTGATGCCAGGAAGAGATACGCCGAGCGAAAGCGAGATCTCATAAAACGTGCCGTTGACAAGCTCGTTGAGTACGAAAAATCCTATCGGCACCAGAAGGCAGTTTCGATACTTTAACTTAACTCCAGCCATCGACGCGCGAGGGAACAACAGAGAAACAGATCTTCGATGCTCTTGATGAGAAGCTTCGTGTAGCCGCCGAAATCTTTGCGGAGGTCACGGGAATTCTGCTTATCGTAGGCGAACCAGCCGTCAAGCTACAAACAGGAATAGCCAATTAACTATTAAAGGGATCAAAGTGAGCTACCCCTGCAAAAACGGACAGGTGAACTACCCTAAGCGTTAAAAACAAGCCAGAAATAAATAGATAACAAAAGGAAAAAGTTATGATTACTATTTCACAATTAACTGCGTTATTGGGATGGGCATCAGTAATAAATGTTGGCTATCTCTTACTAGCGACCATAATTCTTATGTTTATGAGAGGAACAGTATCTTCTATTCATAGCAAGATGTTTGATGTAGACGAAAAAGAATTAAGCTCTAAGTATTTTGATTTTTTGAGCAATTATAAAATAGTGACATTAGTTTTTATGGTCGCACCCTATATTGCTTTAAAAATCATGGGTCAGTAAGCGTTTTACAAGGCCATCAATTTGACCCCTTTATGTACTAAATATACATTATGCGGAATTAAATAAGCCTGTAGCAATAGTAAGTTACGTATCAAGATTTTAGTTAGTTACAACACTTATACTAAAAATTACGCCAACGCCTTTTTGATTAAAGGTATCAATGGCTCGGGTAATTTGATGGCGCCGGACAAGGCAAATTGCTGGCCCTTCTCAGACATTTTTTTCCATGTCTTCTGGATAATTTCTATCCATTTTTCTTCACTGTAGTCAGGGTGCTTACCAACAAACGCCAGCAAGTAATGTTCGATAAACACGAGATTAGCAACATCTTCCAGTAATTGCGTGTCAATGTTGCTCTTGATGCCTTTTTTTTCGACCATTTCTTTGGCGCGCTCAATATCATCAGTGGCATAGCCTGCTTGTGCCATCAGATCACCCATGGTGTCAGCATGAAAATTATAGAGATCTTTGCGCCATTTCAGGTAGCCAATACGATCCATAGGATAAGCATTGCGGGGTGATTTCCAGCGCTGAATGTGTTGCGAGCGTATAGCAAGTTTACAAATATCATCTGCTTCAGGCGCAAAGCGTTGCAAGATGTCGGACATACGATGCGAATAGAGAAGCTCTTTAGACCACTCCTTGCCGTACTCATCAGTGTCCTTATTCGGATCTTCGTTATTGGCAGAATCAATTAATTTGATTGCTCTTTCGAAAATAGCTTGTGACATGTTATCTCTCCGGTTTTTGTTGTTGGCTACGACGTATAAATGACAATGGTTATTGAATGAGGGTTATTCATTACAGAATATAATCATATTATGTTATTGAATAATGGAAGCTAGTTATTCTTTGGACGTCCACAAGGCACGGACTTGCTTTGTGCCTACCCTGAATGACATGCCCTGCTCTTTATATGAGAGCGATTAAGCTTTAGTGTGTATACACTATATTAAACAACGAATGTTTTTGGCAAAATTACTAACCGGTGTTTTGATAAACAAATAATAATGATTCGACATCAGGCAATAGGCGTGTATTGCTCAGTTAAATCGTTGTTGGACATCCCTGAGCACTTCAATGAATATTTTACAATCGTATCGTCCAGGTAAATATCTTCCTGACCATTCCCGCGGGAAGTCACATGATATAAAACACTTGCAAATTCTATTCTTAGTGGTCTTGCTATGAATGTGTTTCAAAATCACTTGCTGAGAATGTTAAAGTGAAAAATTGCATTTGAGCCATGATGAAATGGTTTAAAGTTTGCAGCGGAGAATAAAAGACGATGCCACAAAATCTATATGTAACAGGTGCTGAGCGTGGCAGTGGCAAGTCGGTTATTGTACTGGGAATGATGGAGTTTTTATTGGGCCATGCTGGAAAGGTCGGGTTTTTCAGGCCGGTCATTTCAGCCAGCAATCAACCTGACCAGCTTATTCATTTAATCGCAACACATTACCAGCTAGATATTCCCTATGAATACATGTATGGCTGTAAGGCTGATGAGGCGCGTGCACTACTGGCGGCTGATCGCCATGACGAACTGCTTGGCAACATTCTGGATAAATACAAGCGTCTCGAAGCCATGTGCGATAGCGTGCTTTGCGCCGGTACCGATTACGCCGATGCCGGGCGATCGGCACCGGAATTCGATTTTAATGCCGATATTGCCAATAATCTGGGTTGTCTGCTTATGCCTGTGGTGCGTGGCGATGATCGTACTGTGGCACAAATAGTCGACGCCACTTCTGCCTTTAAAATGGGTTTGCAGGAGCGCGATTGTGATATCGGGGCGATTGTGGTTAATCGCGTGAATCAGGCACAGGTCGAGGATGTTCGTCAAGCGTTACAGCGCTCACTACGCGGGCTAATTGCAAGCTATGTAGTGCCGGTTGAACCTATACTGGATCAGCCGACGATTTCCGATATTGCGCATATACTTGGTGCCGAACTTGTTTATGGTGAGGAGGAGCAACTTACGCGTGAAATAATCGGCTTCAAAATTGCAGCCATGGAGGTTCCAGATTTTCTCCAATATATTGATGCTGGTGACCTCATCATCACACCCGGTGATCGCGCTGACATTATTCTTGCAAGCCTGATATCCCATCCGTCTACCAACTATCCACAGATTTCCGGAATATTACTGACTGGAAGACCGATGGACGAGCCGGTCAGGCGTTTGATCGATGGACTCAGCACTCTGCCGTTTGCCGTACTTAGCGTGCCTACCGATACCTTTACCACGACCATGAATGTGAGCAAAGTGGAGGCCAGACTGGAGCCAGAGAATGAACGTAAGCTCGCTGCGGCCCTTGGGGTGGTTGAAAAAAGCATTGACCTGAATGCCCTGGGTCAGTTGTTGAGCACCGCTAACGTTACGCGCGTAACGCCGCTGATGTTCGAGAACAATTTAATACTCCGTGCCAAAATAGAGCGTCGACGTATCGTTCTACCGGAGGGTGATGATGAACGCATTCTCCGCGCCGCCGAAATTCTCACCTTGCGTGGCGTGGCCGAAATTATTTTATTGGGAAACGAGGCAAAAGTGCGCGAGCATATCGAGGCACTGGGCCTGCATCTTGGAGATATCGAAATCATCGATCCGCTGACTTCAAAACTGCGGGATGAATATGCCAGAACCTATTTCAAATTGCGCGAGCGCAAGGGTATCTCGCTGGAGATGGCCTATGACACCATGGCCGATGTGAGTTACTTCGGTACCATGATGGTTCATCTGAGTCACGCCGATGGCATGGTATCCGGTGCCAGGCACACCACCCAGCACACCCTTAGGCCCGCCTTCGAAATTATCAGGACACGGCCGGGCACCTCGATTGTTTCCAGCGTATTCATTATGTGCCTGGAAGATCGCGTGCTGGTGTATGGCGACTGTGCGGTGAATCCCAACCCTGATGCTGTGCAGCTCGCGGATATTGCTATCAGTTCAGCGGAAACAGCGGCCATGTTCGGCATTCAACCGCGTATTGCCATGCTCTCTTACTCTACCGGTGAATCCGGCAAGGGAGAAGCGGTAGACAAGGTGCGCGAAGCGACTCGCATCGCCAGGAAGCAACGACCCGATCTCAAACTCGAAGGCCCATTACAATATGATGCCGCGGTAAATGCCAGCGTCGCCAAAGCAAAATTACCGGACAGTGAAATTGCGGGTAACGCCACGGTATTTATTTTTCCAGATCTCAATACAGGTAATAATACTTACAAAGCAGTGCAACAGTCGGCACGTGCTGTGGCCATCGGCCCGATACTTCAGGGTTTGAATAAACCGGTGAACGATTTAAGCCGTGGTTGTACGGTAACGGATATATTCAATACCGTGGCGATCACAGCCATTCAGGCGCAAACAGGAGCAGTTATGTAGGGTGGGCACGATTTTGTGCCCACGCGGATTCTGCTTGCTGCCAAGCATTCGGCGATAGTCGTTTTGAGGAAGTCAAAACAAAACGCCCAATCGAGTCTGACCTATTGAAATTCCACGAGCAACTAAACTGACAGCACATCGAGGCGATCGAAAAAGTGAGGCATATAAAGATCAAGCTGGCTGACCCCTTGATCTGCTTTTGATTAAGAAACCATTGGCTAAGCTGGGTGGACTCACCGAGGTTCATGTTAAATCAAGTCGAACTCTATTTGTTTGTTTTTAATAAAGTAACTTGACCTGTTATTTTCAACTTTACGTTATGAGCCTCTAGAAAGGGAGAACAGTGGAACATTTTGACAGGGGGATATTTATCAAGTTACTTCCCGCGTGTCGGGTCGAAAATTTTTTAGATGGAAAAATATACTTTAATACTGACAAATACTTGTAAGCGCTTCAGGAACAGCAGGGTATTCAGCGAGGTGTGATTTTGGTTAAAGTTGCCGCATGGAAATTCCACGGCAACAACTTATCCATTTCATCCGCAGTTTGGGCTGCTGGCAGATGCTCCAGCACATGGCGCAGCCATGT
>Ga0209344_10006118_pt1 | contig 10036 bp, 5 predicted proteins | sample Cruoilmetagenom6_FD_187293 | JGI IMG/M metagenome (GOLD analysis project Ga0209344, IMG submission 187293) | Oil polluted marine microbial communities from Coal Oil Point, Santa Barbara, California, USA - Santa Barbara Oil Seep Sample 6 (SPAdes)... | ecosystem: Environmental > Aquatic > Marine >...
TATTTAAAAAATTTTAAAATAATAAAATGACAGAAGTAAAATTACAATTTGGCTTGGGTAAAGATGGAAAAGAGTTTTCAGTAACCCAAAAATCATACTTAAAGAATGTCGTTGAAATTCTAGAGCTTGCGTTGAATACTGAAGATTTTCGAAAAGAAGTAACAAAATATAGCTTCAAGACTAAAATTGGAATAAGAAGGTACTATTTTAGAATGAACAAGGGATATTCTAGAAAAGAAATATTCGAATTAATCATGGCTGGAAGAGACATTTTTGAAATAGAGGAAGACACTATTGATTTACTCATTAGTCCCTACAAAAAAGAAAAAAAATATCATGCTTACACAAAGCCGTCAATAAAAGAAATTTATTTGAACACAACCTATTTAGACTATTGTGTTGATCACTCTAACAGGATCAAAGCATTGTCAAGAGTTGCAAACACATTATTACATGAATACATTCATAATCTAGGTTTTGGTCATAAAACAAATAAGCCATCCGACTACAATGACACCACAGTTCCTTATGCTGTCGGTACAATAATTAAGATGATTATCCGTAAAAAAAACACAAAATGAAAATTATCCATTTCAGCGATTTGCAGTACCAAGCCAACCGCAAAGACAGTATTAGTAAATTCATTAACAAGATTATCGAGCACTATGCAGGTGTGAGTGAAAAACCTTTGATTATCAACACAGGCGACCTTGTTGAAGATGCGCTCAAAGACGAAATGACAGAGCACAAAGTCCAACTTCAAAAGCTTGCGAATGCAGGCTTCGAAATCCTCATCTGTCCAGGCAATCACGATCAGAAGAAGAATGGGTATACCCCTAAGCTTAATGATGCTAACCTAACCATGTTTAGTAACATCTTTAGCGATCTACTACCTCAAGGTAAACATTTATACAGTGAAGATAATAATCATCTACTGAGCTGGCCTCTAGTACACCAATACGGTTCCTACTTCTTTGTTGGGCTCGATTCAAATGAAGGCATGCACAATAACTACTCTGCCTGTGGTAAAATTGAGCGTAGGCAACGTTTAGCACTAAATAAGGCACTCAACGATATCGAGAAGGTCGAGAGCAATGCAGTGATTGTTGTTTACCTGCACCATGAGCCATTTGAATACCCGATAAGTACAGGTGTTCCTGGTCCATATGACTACCAGTTTATGAAACTCAAGAAGCGGGAAAAGCTGCTAAGAATTCTCAAAGGCCGCGTCAATGTGCTGCTGTTTGGACACAACCACCGATTCGAAAGGAGGAAATCTCGTGAGCAAAAGTGGGAAATTGATCTGGTACTACGCAATGCCGGGGCTATCATGAACATTAGTGATAACAAGTTTGCAGAGATTGACCTTGCAAACGATTTTGCTCTTAAGCACATCTGAATAACCGTATAAAGAAAGCCAGCACAAAAAGTTTAGAGAATTAGAGAGAATTGAATTGGTGGAAAACCGATAAAGAAAAAATAATGCAAGAAAATAAACAAGAGCACAACAATATTTATAGTGCGTAGCATCCTTGAGGATGCTACGAGACCATAAATATAACAAGTTGCCGGGACTGTATAATTAATAGCTCGGTTATATCGATTAGGAAAATCAAGCAAACTTTCATATGATTAGTTTGCTTTTACTAATTTTAGTTCTTGTTAATTTAACTAACCAAAAAATATACTGTTAAATTTTAACAATAGAAACATCTAACAACTAAAATAATTATGAATACAAATCAACTTAACAAGGTCGTTAATGTAAATCGGATTGGTGGTTTAATTGGTCTTTTTGGAGAAAGCTCACAGGTGATACTGGATAATGCAGTAAGAAAACAGAACATGTTGGGATATAGAGTTATTCAAGTGATTCCAGCCACTAGAGGTAATATATTATTATTGATTTTTCGTATTTTCTTGTTATTCATTACAATTTTTTTTTACACAACAAATGACGGTTATTACCTCATATTAGAAAGAACAGTAAGTGTAGATGATGCATCTATAAACCAAGGTGGAGCATTAGTAAATGCAAAACAAGAAAAGCCTAACGTTGATGATCTTTTTAACTAGTTATTATGTCGTTATCTAATCAAGCAATTATAAATTTTAATGATGGTAATAAGCTGTATAAGGTAAATTTATTTACTGAAGCTTTAGAGCAATATAAAAAAGCTGTTGAGAATGACCCTACGTTTTACAATGCACATTTCTGTTTAGCAAAAACCTTTTTGCGTTTGAAGCAATATGAAGATAGTGTAAACCATTTTAAAAAGTTTATTCATTTAATTCCTGTTGAAAAGCAAGGAGAATACGCTATCGCATTTTCTAATATATTAGCTGATGAAAAACAACCAGACAAGGCTTTATCAACAATAGAGGAGCTAAACATAAATTTTAACAAAAAACAAACATTGAGTTATGTTGAATTACTGTTAAGTATTGATGAAGTTTCTATGGCTATACATCATATAGTTCAGTTAAAAGCACCCAATTTTACAGCAAAAGATTACGAACATCTTATAGGTAACAAATCGTATTCCAAAACCACTATTCAAAACTTCAGCCAAGAAGATAGTATTCCAAGATTCTTTGGTTCACAAAATAGACTTGCGTTATTAAAAAAAGCAGAAATTAGAAATAAGGATTTAAAAGACAAGTTAGATAATGCTACGAGATTAATCGAACGTATTCAATCTAATGAGAATGTAGATTATTTCTCGAAGGTAGATGAACTTGAAAAGGAAATAACCCATGCGCAAGACATTGTCTTTTTGCATGCACAAACACTATTCAACACTAATAAAATTGATTTGTCTAAGCGTGTTCTTTTAACTCTTGAATCTACAAACTACGATTCTGTAAACATTCAAGAACTTAGAGATGAAATGGCTGCTTCAGAAAAAAGGAATGCAACTAATCGTATAAAAAAAGGAGCTATTGGTACATTAGTAATCCTTGTTATAGGAGCAGTATCCTATTTCGGATATAACTATTACCAGAAATTAGAAGCATTCAAAGGCACAGTAGATTCTGAACAAACAATTGATTCACAGGAAGCTTTAGAAGTTGCAGATTATAAACAGGACTTTTTTATCATTGGTGAAAACGACCAAGTCGAACTATATACTTATAAAAGTATAAATTCGTTTCTGAGTAAAACACACAAAGACATATCTCACGCACAACTTGCTAACATAAATGGTGATCTAAATACAAAAATAGGAGATACTATCTATTTGACTGAAAACGCCTATTTAAATCAAAAAGCAGTCACTTCTAAAACCGTTGTGTCTATTGATGAGGTTATGCCATTTGAATTTGTTGAAAATCCACCACTTTTTGGTAATTGTAATAGGACATCAAGTATAGCATTAAAAAAATGTTTTGCTCAAAACCTCACAAAATATCTGAACAAATATGCTAATCTAAAAGGGTATCAAGCTCTAGGTTTGAATGATGGGAATAAAGAAGTAAAATATAGTTTCACAATTTCAAAAAACGGAACTCCATCCAATGTTAAAGTTTGGGCAGACCATCGCGAAATAGAAGGAGACATACAAACTGTGATTGCCAATATTAATGGTATTGATCCAGGAACACATGAAGGAAGTAGTATTGGTGTCGTATATAATTCCATATTTAATTTTAGAGTCGGAGAAAAGCCTAAGCAACCAAAACCTCTGAATACTGTTGTGAAAAATGAAAAAGTTAAGGAGAAACAAAAAGAGTTAGAAGAAGAGGAAGATCTTGACTATGATGAGATTGATACTTATGATAAACCAATACCCATACCAAAAGAAATGACTTTCTATACCGTTGAACGAGCTCCTGTATTTCCTGGATGTGAAGGAACAGATGCGCCTATAATGTTTACTTGCACTAAAGATAAGATTAATAGCTATATTTTAGATAATATAAATTATAAAAAATTAGCAGCTGTTGAAGGTAAAGTCTATAATGCAAAAGTGAATATTAGTTTTAAAATAAATGCTACGGGAAATGTAATAAGCAGTATAGTTACCTGTGATTCTCTTATAGATTTAGCACTAAAAGCCTCAATTATTGAACAGGTAAAAGAAGCAGTTAATTCCCTTCCTAACATGCAGCCAGCGCTATTGAGAGGCGAAAATGTAGGGGTAAACTATAAGGTAGGGCTAAGTTTAAAAATTTAAATTAGAAATTTTCGAAAATAGTTATTTTTAAAATCATAACTATTATTATTAAATTCAACACTTAGTATTCTTAATTTCTTTAAGAGAAAGGTTTATTTGCTTTCACGCGATATTATGATAAATAAAATTCTATATATAGATTTAGAAACCACTAAACAAGGAAAAATTAAAGATGTTGGTGCTCTTTTTAATGGACAAGAATTGCATGAAAGTAAACTTGATAAACTCGAAGAATGGATCAATCAAGCAGAATACATCTGTGGTCATAATATCGTTGAGCATGACATGCCATTGTTAGAAAGGGTTTTAGGCAGTGAAATTTTTAGTAATAAAAAGATAGTTGATACACTATTGTGGTCACCTATATTATTTAGTGATAATCCATATCATAAGCTTGTAAAAGGCTATAAAATTGTTAATGATAGTGATTATAATAACCCGCTGTCAGATTGTAAATTAACAAAAGAATTGTTGAATGATGAACTAAATCGATTTAACGAATTAGATGAGGATATACAACAAGTTTATGCTAGCTTGCTGATGAGTTTCAAGGCTTATTCTGGGTTTTTAGAACTTATTAACTTTCAAATCAAATCAATTGACGTTACTAATCAAATAGTCAATTTATTTAAGAATAAAGTCTGTGATAGTGCTAACATTTTTAAATTAGTAAAAGAGAACCCTATAGAATTGGCTTATGTGTTTTCGTTACTAAATACCAAAGAAGATAAATCAATTTTGTCCTATTGGGTAGGTCATTCAAAACCTAAGACACAAGAGATACTAAATGGCATTAGATTTAAATGTTGTAATAGTGAAAGTTGCAAGTATTGTAGTTCTAATCTCAATCCTAAAAAAGCGTTGCATCGCTATTTTGGTTATGAAGATTTTAGAAGTTTTGATCAAGATGAAGACGTCAGTTTACAGGAAAGGACGGTTAGAGCAGGATTAACATTAAGTTCTTTTGTTGCTGTGTTTCCTACTGGAGGAGGGAAATCACTAACGTTTCAATTGCCAGCTTTAATGAAAGGCTCCTTATCTCGACAATTAACCGTAGTCATTTCACCTCTAGTATCGTTGATGAAAGATCAAGTTGAAAACCTTGAGAAACGTTTTGATATTACAAAAGCAGTTGCTATTAACGGACTGTTATCTCCATTAGAGCGACAAGATGCTATTCAAAGAGTTGAAAAAGGAGATGTTCAACTATTGTATTTGTCACCTGAATCTTTACGCTCGCCAACCATATTAAGACTATTAAACCAACGTTCAATTGCTCGATTTGTAATAGATGAAGCGCATTGTTTTTCTTCTTGGGGACAAGACTTTAGAGTCGATTACTTATATATTGCTGACTTTATTTTAAGCTTAGAAGAAAATAGACTATTTGGGAGAATACCTGTGTCGTGTTTTACAGCTACTGCTAAACCTCAGGTTATTGAGGATATAAAAAAATATTTCAAAACAAAGCTCAATATTGAGTTAAACGAATTTGTTACTAGAGCAAGCAGAACCAATCTTAGATATGAGGTCATTAACGTTAAAGACCCTAATCATAAAATGAAGTCCTTGTTATCTTTGTTAGAGCATTGTGAAAAACCAGCTATCATTTATGCTTCAAGAACAAAGAGAGTTGAAGAAATATATGGATTACTTGAAAAAGCTGGATTTAATTCTACTTATTTTCATGGAAAACTTGATAAAGAAGTAAAGAAAGATCACATGAATTGGTTCATGCAGAGCCATAAAGATATCATTGTGGCAACCTCTGCCTTTGGCATGGGAGTAGATAAGGATGATGTGAAGTCTGTAATTCACTATAATATATCCGATTCTCTAGAAAATTACGTACAAGAAGCTGGTAGAGCAGGTAGAGATGAGAAAATTCAGGCAAAATGCTATATTTTGTTTAACGAACAAGATCTAAACAAGCATTTTAGTTTATTACAACAAACCAAAATAAACCAAAAGGAGATTCAGCAAATATGGCAAGCACTTAAGAATTTATCTAAATATAGAAAATCAAAAAAAATAAGTAATTCTGCTTTAGAAATAGCACAGAAAGCAGGTTGGGATACAGAAATACTAGAATTAGAAACACGAGTTAAGACCTCTATTGCTGCATTAGAAGATCAAGGATTCTTAAAACGGAAGCAAAATTCTCCAATGGTTTTTGCAGATAGTTTGTTGGTGCCCAATTTAGCTAAAGCTTTAGATAAAATACATCAAAGTCAATTAATTACAGAAACTCAAATAGAACATTGTTCTAGAATATTACAACGTATAGTTAAAGATGAGGAGTGCCGAATTGATTACTTAGCAGATAGAACAGGGTTAAAACTTCGCGAAATTAGAGATGTCATAGATGTTTTAAGAGACCATAAGATTTTGGGGGATTCTAAAGACTTAACAGCTTTTATAAATCTAACTCAATCTGAAAAAGGGTCAAAAAAAACATTAGAACGTTATCGGAAAATTGAGAAAGCAATGCATGAGATTTTAAAAAATGATATTAAAATATCGATGCGACAGCTGAATCAAACCATTAATGATTTGGAAGTGAAATCTGAAATCCATGAACTTAGAAATATTCTCAATTATTGGGAAATAAGAAGTTTTATTTCTAAAAAACGTGTGGATAGAGAAAACGATTTATACCAAATAAAGATAAAAGATTATAAAGCTTTAAATGAAGATATTAAATGGAGGCATGAGTTAACATTAGATGTGTATGAACTACTCGAAAAATTTTATTTAGAGCAAAAAGAAAGCCGAGAAACTGAAGATAAAAAAGATTTACCTGTTAGTTTTTCAATGTTAGATCTAAAAAATTCGAATCAATTATTTGGACAAATAAAAGAAGAAGACATTAAGAGATACGAGAAAACTTTGTTGTTTTTAAATCAGATAAAATCTATAAAGTTAGAAGGCGGATTTATGGTGTCCTATAACAGATTAAATATTGAAGAGATTGATAGTTCTCTACCAAGGTTCACATTAGAGAACTTCAATAAAATGGGACAACATTATAATCATAAAACTCAGCAAATACATATTGTAGGAGAGTATGCTAAACGTAGATTACAAAATTACGAATCCGCTTTGGCTTATGTTAACGATTATTTCAGTCAGCCTTATGAAGAGTTTTTAGCAAAATACTTTCCTAGACGAAAAATGGAAATTAGCAGACCTTTAACATCTGAAAGGTTTAAGGAAATAGCTGGAGATTTAGATATTGATCAGCGTAAAATTGTTGATGATAATAAGTCTGATAGTATTTTGGTTTTGGCTGGTCCTGGAAGCGGAAAAACTACAGTCCTTGTGCATAAAATTGCCAGTTTATTACTATTAGAGGATATTAAACCAGAGCAATTTTTAATGTTGACTTTTTCTAAAGCCGCTTCTTTGGAATTTAGAGCAAGAGCTAGAAAACTAGTTCCAGAATTTACTGGGCTAATCAAAATAACTACATTTCACGGATTCTGCTTTCAATTATTAGGTCAATTAGGAGATTTAAAAAAGTCTGAAAATGTAATACAAGATTGTATAAAAGCCATTCAAAATGAAGACATCGATATTTCATCTATAGTAAACAAAAGTGTACTGCTCCTTGATGAGTTTCAAGATGTGAGTGATGTTGAATGGCAACTTATACAGACAATCATTAACAAAGCCAAGAACATTCGAGTTATAGCAGTAGGTGATGACGATCAAAATATTTATGGATTTAGAGGGGCATCTAATAAGAACATGCTAGAGTTTAAAGCTAAATATAATGCAACTCAATATTCATTAATTAAAAATTATAGGAGTAATTCGCATATCGTTGCTTTCAATAATAGCTTACTTAAAAAAATACCAAATCGATTAAAAACACAGGAATTAGAACCTATTGAGAAAAGCTCAGAGTCCAACATAAAACTTGTGAGATACAATACATCTTATCTCGAAAAGTCATTAGCTGTAAGTGTAGTTCAAGATAATTATACAGGAACAAGAGCAATACTGGTAAAAACCAATAAGCAAGCATTGATGCTCAATACCTTTTTAAGAGAATCAGGGCAAAGAACACGACTTATTACAGGATTAGAAGGGTTCGGCTTAGATAATTTATTCGAGCTAAGAACATTTACAAATCATCTTAAGCTCAACATTAATGATGCTGGTTTAATTTTTAATAACCAATGGGATGCCGCTAAAGATCATTTCATTAGGGAACATAATTCAAGTATTCATTTTGAAATTTGCTTAAAAATTATTGAAAAGTTTGAACTAAACTTTGAAAAACAAAAGCAGATCATAGATTGGTATGAGTACATCCGAGAAATTAAAATGGAGGATGCTATAGATGCAGATTCTAATGTTATAATAATTGCAACAATGCACAAGGCTAAAGGAAAAGAATTTGACCATGTGTACCTGCTTTTAGAGGATTATGATTTTTCAAAAACGGAATCAAAACGTGTCGTTTATGTCGGTTGTTCTAGAGCCAAATTAAGCTTACAGATTCACTGTAACTCATCCTTTTTTGACGAATTTGAAGCTAACGGTCTATCTATTGTAAATTTTGAAGGAACAACAAAACGACCTCAACATTTTGAACTCATTCTAGGTCATAAAGACATTTATTTAAGATCTCAAAAATATGCTAGAACTGCAATCAGCACCTTACAATCTGGAGAGCAACTTCGAAAGGACTCCGTGAAATTTTCTGATAATACAGCGCTAGGATTAGCAAAAGAAAACCATAGAAATGTATTGTTGTTTTCACAAGCTTTCATGACTAAAAAGTATGATATGTTTATTAAGGATGGTTATCAATTATCGGGTGGAAGTGTTGAGTATTTAGTGTATTGGTATGATAAAGAGGAGGGCAAAGAATATAAAGTGGTACTGCCAAAGGCGAGATTTAAACTAGAGTAAGTTGGTATATTTCGGCTTCTGTTATTCATATGATTTACAGTTTGTATTTCAACTAAAGTATGAGTGTCATTTATTACGGTTTTTAGTAATTTTAATTTAAGGAAATATCTTATTTTTAACTTCGATATTCAAAACCTTTTAATATCTTTAAAACCCTTAATTAATTCTAAGTTGATTGATTGTTTTGTTTTTTAACAAAACAAAATTACTAATGCTTATATATGACGAAACATTTAATAGATTCAGTTTCTAGATCTAATTTTATTTTTTTAAGGAATAATTATATTGAATTGCTGCAACTTGCAATATTAGCAGAACGTAATTGTTATTCGGACCCAAGTACTTCTTTATCCAAACTTAGAATTCTAGCAGAAAAACTAACTGGTTATTTAATTGATTTCGAACAATTAGAAGAACCTTATGATAAAAGGCAAATTAGTAGATTGGTTATTTTAGCTAATAACTCAGATACACCTTCCGAAATAATTTCTATTTTTCATACGATTCGAAAATCTGGTAACAAAGCTTCCCATACAGGAGAAGGCACGCAAGCAGAAGCAAGATATATGCTTAGACAAGCGTTTTATTTAACCAAATGGTTTGTTGAAGTTTACGAAAATGAAGAGGTATGCGTAGATTATGAAACACCACAAGAATCTTGGTTTGTAAAAGAGGATGCTAAGACTGCCGAATTAGAGCAAGAATTAGAACTCTTAAAAAAAGAAGTTGCCAACTATAAAGAAAAAGTAAAAGAACATACACAAATAACAGAGGAAGCCAAACAGCAACGAAAAGAACGTGCTTATGCAAAGGCTAGGAAAACAGAAGAATCTGAAATAGAAACAAGAGACCGTATTGATAAACAGTTACGAGACGCAGGTTGGGAGTGTGACACACCAACTTTAAATTATAAATCAAAGAAAACCCTTCCTCAA
>Ga0209344_10006119_pt1 | contig 10034 bp, 8 predicted proteins | sample Cruoilmetagenom6_FD_187293 | JGI IMG/M metagenome (GOLD analysis project Ga0209344, IMG submission 187293) | Oil polluted marine microbial communities from Coal Oil Point, Santa Barbara, California, USA - Santa Barbara Oil Seep Sample 6 (SPAdes)... | ecosystem: Environmental > Aquatic > Marine >...
CCGGCGACGCTCATAGCCGCTGAAACCACGCCATCCCATCGCCGCGAAGGCCATGTAGCTGCCGATTATGTTGAACAGATCGAGCCACATCAGGGTGATGTTCAGCGGTGTTACCGGTGGTGCGGCGGAGCTCGTGAGCCAGATCAGTGCCTGGCCGACAAAGACCAACATCAGCGGATGTGCGAGCGTCGAGACCAGCATTCCGGCGATCATCAATTGAAAAATGGCAAAACCACCCACTCCCAGACTGCGGCAGGTTTTCAGCGGCCTTCGCATGATCACCAGCCATGTCTGCGCCCAGCCCTTGAGCCAACGGGTGCGCTGCCGGGTCCATGCATCAAGCGCAACCGGCGCAGCTTCCACCGTGGCGCGGGCGATCGTCTCTGTGCGATAGCCATGGGCGTAAAGCCGCAGGCCGAGATCGGCATCCTCGGTCACATTGTGCGGATCCCACCCGCCGACAGCTTCCAGCGCCGTGCGACGAAAGTGATTGGACGTGCCACCAAGCGGTATCGGCATGCCGGCGCGGGCAAGAAACGGGATAAGTACCCGAAAATGGCCGCTGTACTCGAGCGCGAACAGCCCGCTGAGCCAGTTTGAGCGCATGTTGGCGATTACCAGCGGCGCCTGCAGACATGCAAGCCGCTCATCTTCCTGCGCAAATCGGGCGGCGGCTTCAAGCAATTGGCCCGGTGCGGATTTGTCTTCCGCGTCATAGATGGCGACCAGCGAACCGCGCGCGCCCTTGAGCGCGTATTGCAGCGCCTTTGGCTTGGTGCGCGGCCCGAAATCTGGAACCATGACGATTTCGCTCTCTGGACCGAGCGCCTGGGCTTCAAGCGCCGCTATCGTAGCCATGTCCCCGGTTTCGCAGATATATTTGATGTCGAGCCGGCTCTTGGGCCAGTCCAGCGCGTCAATCCGTGAAACGATCGCCGGCACCATCTCGGCTTCATCCAGGAGTGCGATCAACACCGTATAGACCGGCGGCGGCCTGCCTTCTGGCGGGCGCGAGAGTCGGGGGGCGGGCTTTAACGCCGACGTCGCCAGCGCGACCAGCCGCAACAATATGCCACCACAGAAGAAGAGCGTCAGAACCACGTGGGCGACGAGCAGAGCGGTGCCCGGCCGAAGCAATATTCCGGCCACGCAGAAACACAGCATCAGTGCCAGCACAAACCCCTGCGCCCCGGTCAGCACCTGTCTGGCACTGGCATGGCGATGGTCCTGATCGAGCTGGAAGGTTGTCTGCCGTACGCGGTCATCAGCTCCGGCCTGCCAGACCGCCTTGCGGATGGTGGTGGGAGAGGCGACAGCCAGATCGCCGCGCAGCGTGGGCGTTGCGGCAAGCCGCGCCTTTTCCGTCTCGAGCCGTCGTGCTTCGGGAACGATCACTGTCAGTTGCCGACCGTCGCGCCACAGCCGAATCGGCCCGTTGCGATGAAGCAGAGTGTCTATCGAGGGGGGCCGTACTACTTCCGCGGGATCGATCTGGTCGATGAAGCTCAACCCCAATTCGCTCGCCAGCCAGCGATAATACAGTTCCGGATCAATTAGGCCTTTAGCCAGCAGCTCATTTTCAACGGTGGTGGCATTGGCTCTGGCCGCGCCCAATGCGCCCTGGACATGGGGCTTGCCGATGCCGCAATCGAGAAAAAACCGCGCTTCCCGCGATTCCCTCTTGCCGACTGTGGCCGGGACTGGCAACCGGATCAATCCGGTGCTGATGTTGCGGTCCAGGATCAACCGCAAATGTTGGCCCGGTTGGTTGGAAGCTTGGGGGGCGTTGGTTTTGCTTGAAGCCATGACTCTGATAAACACATGACGATTGCAGCGAGGCGATAAATCTATGGTAGTGAATACACGTCTGAATGCATCTCTGAAATTCAAGGGTGTTACGCGCGTATTGCACGTTTTACTCGTATTTTTGATCTGCGTTCAGCCGGCTGTAGCTGCCGGAGAAGTTGTCGTTCCCAATTACATGGATCCGCGTGAACGGATTCCCGCGCCGGATTCCCAGTCCTTCACCCGTATCCGTTTTGTCACCACGGTTGACTTCCCGCCGTTCAATTTTCTCGATCAGACGGGCCGTCTCGCCGGTTTCCATATCGATCTCGCCCGCGCCATCTGTACGGAAATGGATGCGTTGCCCAAATGCCAGATCCAGGCATTGCCCTGGAATGAACTGGCCAGCGCTCTGAAAACCGGGCAGGCCGAAGCCATGATTTCGGGGCTCGCCATGACCGCCAAGAGCCGGGCCGACTACCGCTTCACCCGTCCCTATCTGCAATTGCCGGCGCGGTTTGCTATCCGCAAGGACGCCGCCCCCGGGGGCACCAGCGCCAAGGCACTGGCCGCGCAGCGCGTCGGGGTCATGGTCGGCACCGCCCACGAAGCGATGTTGCGCGACTGGTTTCCCGCGCTCAAGCCTGTCACTTTCTCGCGCTCGGACTGGATGTTCGACGCACTCAAGTCAGGCAATCTCGACGCTGTCTTTGGCGATGGGCTGCAATTGTCGTTCTGGTTGTCGAGCCAGGCCGCGGAATCATGTTGCCGTTTTTTTGATGGGTCGTATTTCTCGCGCGCCCATCTGGGCGAAGGCCTGGCAATTGCGGTGGCGCCGCGCAATGCAACTCTGGCGGAGGCATTCGACAACGCGCTGGCCGCGCTCAACCGCGATGGCCGGTTTGCCGAACTCTATCTCCGCTGGTTCCCGAACGGGCTCTACTGAGCGTTCTCAGCCCCATCGCGATCGCTCCGGTCGCGCCGGGCAGGCGTTGGCAAGAACGGCAACGCCAGTCCCCAGCCAAATTTGGCGGTGCGCCCGTCGCGCCATTCCGACAGCCCGATCTCGATACCTGTTTCGCCACGCCGCGGCGTTTCCGTGTAGGTGGAAAACAACCGATCCCAGATCGCCAGGTTGAACCCGTAATTCGAATCCGTTTCACGCTGGTCGGTGGAATGGTGGATGCGGTGCATGTCCGGGGTCACGATCAACCGCCGCAACAGCCGGTCGACCGGCTTTGGCAAACTGATGTTGGCATGGTTGAACATTGCCGCGCCATTGAGCACGATCTCGAATATCAAAACTGCTGCCGGCGGTGCGCCGAGCGCGATGATGACGGCGGCCTTCCAGAACATCGACAGCACGATCTCGAACGGGTGGAACCTCAGTGCCGTCGTCAGGTCAAATCCTGTGTCGGCGTGGTGCATGCGGTGGATACGCCACAGCCACGGCCATTTGTGGCTGACCAGATGTTCAATCCAGACGGCGAAATCGAGCACCACGAACGAGATGATGGCGGCAAGCCAGAGCGGCAATTGGGCGAGCGGCAGCAGCCCTAGCCCCTGCGATTGGGCCCACAGCGCGGTGCCGACGGCGGCGAGCGGAAACACGATTCTCAGCACCACCGAGGAGAGCACCACCATGGCCAGGTTGGTTATCCAGCGGCGCGATTTCAGCGCGCCGCGCATCTCGTCACGTTCGAGCCGCGGCGCCAGCAGTTCAACTGCCGCGAGCGTTACGAAAATCAACGAGAATGCGAGCAGCCGTATCACCGGCTCGGATAGTCCCAACAATGTCATGATTGTCTCCTGCTTGGATCATGGTGTGATGCCACAAGCTGTGCTGTCTGGCGAAACACGATCTGGTGAGCAGGGTAGACCGGCCCTTCGCGCGCGGCCGGTAACAGGCTCAGTTGCTGCGGAACCGCGCCATCGCGCCGCGTTCGATTGCAGCGCATGTGAGTTTGTCGAGGCCCAACCGGTCGCGCAGCATCTGCAACAGCCGGATCTCCTCCTGCTGGATGTTGTAATCCGCCGAGGCGATTTCCACCGCCAGCGCGTAAGCTGTGTCATAGAATTTATGCGGCACTGCGTCGCGCACCACTTCCAGTACGATGTCGAGACCTTCCGGCCCCTTGAGCAGTTCCGCAGCCGACCGCGTCACCTCGATCAACCGCTCTTCATCAAAGCCTTCGAACACAGGAAGGAAAGTGACAAGGCGGCCGATGCGCGCCAACTCCGCGTCGTTCATGGTCTTGTCAACGGCTGACATCGTCACCATCAGATAGATCAGGGCGTCGTGGGCGGTAATGCGTGCGGTCATGGGCAATATTTCTCCTCGATTATCTTCGAAAGATAAGAACTCCGGTCTCCCGGCACAAGCGGCAACCGGTGGCATCCGCCAATCCACGGTGCCTGGCCGGCCACTTACTGACTGGCCCAGATGATCCGCGCCATCCAGTCGATCTCGCTCAGTTCGAAACTGCGGTTTGGATGATCGGGATTGAGCGACATCAGTTCGACCGATCGCGCGCTCTGGCGGGTGAGTATCTTGGCCATCACCTCCCCCTCGCACGAGCGTACCACCACCCGGTCGCCCCGACGGATTTGCCCTCCTGGCTCGACAATCAGAATGTCACCATCGCGGTAGAGCGGCATCATGCTGTCGCCCTGAACCTCCAGTGCATAGACCCCGGGCCGTTCCGATGGCTGGGTCGGAAAATCGACAACGTCCCAGCCCTGGCCCGCAGGGAATCCGCCATCATCGAAGAAGCCCCCCGAACCGGCCTGAGCAAACCCCAGCAATGGAATCGAACCTGTCTGTGGCGGAAACGTGCCTTCGGGAATAGGATTGTCGGCCCCCGAACCAGTGCCGGCGACAAGGCTCATGAATTCATCAAGTGACGAGCCTGTCGCGCCGAGCACTTTGGAGAGCGATTCCGTGGACGGCCACCGGTCGCGGCCGTCGGCGCCGCGGCGCTTGGACTTGTTGAAAGAAGTGGGGTCCAGACCGGCACGGCGCGCCAGTCCAGAGGCCGTCAGCCCATGGCGTTCCGCAAGCGCGTCAAGCGCTGACCAGATGCGTTCATGCGAGAGCATTGTCGAGTTCCCGCTGTTAAAGGACATGGCCTTGGCACGTGCTGACAGGCCCGGAAGAGCCTTTTCTACATGAAACGAGGCCCCTGCGTAAAGTCGGTTAGGAAAAATATCCTCACGCCATCGCTCCGTAGATCGGAGTGTCTGTCCGCTCAGGCCGGTCGATAAGGCTGCCGGCCGCTCAACAGTGCCTGTTCCAGCAATTCGATCCGGTCCTGCCCCCAGAACGGCTCGCCGTGAAACACATAGGTGGGCACGCCCACTGCGTCGGCAGCGATTGCGTCACGGGTGTTCTGTTCGCGAATCGCGGCGATCGCCTCGGTCTTGGCATCGGCGAGCGGCGGCCCCGGATCGAGTCCGACCTGCGACAGGTACGAGGCCAGCACTGTCTCGTCGGCGATGTCGTCGTCATTGGCCCAGACGCCGGCCAGCACCTTGGCCATGAAATAGCGCGGGTCGTGCCCGTCCTTCCACAGCGCAACGACCACCTTGTCGGCCAGCGCCGGATCAACCGGAAAGTATTTCGGCGTGGTCTTGATCGGCAATTCCCGCCAAGCCGCCAGACGCTGCAACTCGATCAGCCGCAGCCGCTGCCTGACCGGAGGCCGCTGGCCCGGGGGAACCGCACCGGATATGTCCCACAGCGCCTTCAGATTGACCGGCTTGTAGTTGAGCGAGACCTTGTGCCGTTCGGCCAGATCGCAGATCTTATTGTGGCCGAGATAGGTAAAAGGCGACGCGCAATAAAAATAATAGTCGATCACTGACATTGGCCCTAGCCTCCTGTTTGCACCACAGTGCAGAAGCGAACGCGTTCGGGCAAGCTCATTTATCCCGATTGCCGGATCAGTATTGCAAGTTGTGGTGCCGGAAATGCAAAACGGGCCCGAAGGCCCGTTCATGATCGCGTTTTTCGCTGGTATGCCGCGCGTTATGCCGCAGCCTTGTCGTCGCGGTAGGGATTGAACCGTCCGTAGAAAGTCTCATCCTTTTCGGCCATATCAAGCAGCAGTTTGGGGGCGCGGAACTGGCTGCCATATTTGCGCGCCAGCACCTTGCACATGGCCACAAAGGCCTTGGCGCCCATGCTGTCGATGTAGCTCAGCGCGCCACCGGTATAGGGTGCAAAACCAAAGCCGAGAATGGTGCCGAGATCGGCCTCGCGCGGATCGGTGACAATACCTTCCTCGACCGTACGCGCGGCTTCCAGTGCAATCACCGCCAGATAGCGATTCTGCAATTCCTTGACGTCGACCTTGGCCGGATCGAGCTGTGGATAGAGCGTCTTCAGGCCAGGCCAAAGATGCTTCTTGGCGGGCTTGGCCGGATAGTCGTAGAAGCCCTTGCCGTTCTTGCGGCCGAGACGGCCTTCCTTTTCGACCATCCGCTCGACCAGCGCCAGGTGACGCGGATCGACTGCTTTTTCACCGAGATCGGCAACCGCAGCGCGGAGGATCTTGAGCGACAGGTCGATGGCCACCTCGTCATTGAGCGACAACGGCCCGACCGGCATGCCGGCCATCTTGGCGGCATTTTCGATCATCGCCGGTGGCACGCCTTCGGCCAGCATGTTGTAGCTCTCGTTCATGTAACGAAGCACGCAGCGGTTGACGAAGAAACCGCGGGTGTCGTTGACCACGATCGGCGTCTTCTTGATCGCCGCAACATAATCGAGCGCCACGGCCAGCGCCTTGTCCGAGGTCTTGCGGCCGAGAATGATCTCCACCAGCAGCATTTTGTCGACAGGCGAGAAGAAGTGGATGCCGATGAAGTTTTTCGGCCGCTTCGAGTTCTTGGCAAGTCCGGTGATCGGCAGCGTCGAGGTGTTCGACGCATAGACCGTTGTTGGCCGAATCTGTGCTTCGATGGATTCTGTCACCGCCTTCTTGACGTCGCGGTCCTCAAACACGGCTTCAATCACCAGATCCGCATCTGCCAGATCGGCATGATCCATAGAAGTGGTGATCAGTGACAACAGCTTGTCGCCATCTTCCTTGGTGGTCTTGCCCTTCTGGATGCCCTTCTTGACGAGCTCTTCGGAGTGGGCCTTGCCCTTGGCGGCGGCCTCGAGATCGCGGTCGATTAGCACCACCGGAATGCCGGCCTTGGCCGTCACATAGGCAATGCCCGCGCCCATGAAGCCGGCGCCGACAACGCCGATCTTGCGGAATTTGGTCGGCTTGAGGCCGTCGGGACGGCGTGCGCCCTTGTTGATCTCCTGCAACGAGACGAACAGCGACCGGATCATCGACTGGGCTTCATTGGTCTGCAGGATATGGCTGAAATAGCGCTGCTCGATCCGCAAACCGGTGTCGAACGGAACCTGCAGGCCTTCAAACACGCTTTGCAGGATCGCCTTGGCGGCGGGGTAATTGTTCTGGGTTTCGCGCCGTAGGATGGCGGAAGCCGCAGGCCAGAGCTGTGCGCCCTGCGCCGACCAGATCTGCCCACCCGGCAGCTTGAAACCCTTGACGTCCCAAGGAGCGACCGGCGAAAGCCCGTTCTTGATCATTGCCTTTGCAGCGGCAACCAGCTTCTTGGGTTCCACCACTTCGTGGATCAGCCCCATCGCCTTGGCGCGCGCTGGCGTCAGCGACTGCCCGGTGGTCATCATCTGCAGCGCGTCCTGCGCATTGGTCAGGCGCGGTACTCGCTGGGTGCCGCCGGCGCCCGGGAAAATGCCGACCTTTACTTCCGGCAGTGCCATCTTGACCGACGGTGAATCTGCTGCGACCCGCCCGTGACACGCAAGTGACAGCTCGAACGCGCCGCCCATGCACACGCCGTTGATCGCCGAAACCCACGGCTTGCTGCAGGTTTCGATTTTACGGAACAGCTGGCTCATCCGGCCCACCTGGTCAAACAGCAGCTGCTGCGCCTTGTCCGGGTTGTTGCGCTTTTCTTCCGCCATGCTTGCCAGCATGGTTTTCATCATGGTCAGGTCAGCGCCGCCGGAAAAAGACGATTTCCCGGAAGTGAAGACCACGCCATTGACGGCGTCATCGGCGACAAACCGGTCAACCAGCCCGTCGAGTTGCTCAAGCGCTTCTTGCGTGAACACGTTCATCGACCGGCCGGCCATGTCCCAGGTGACGAGCGCGATGCCGTCATTGTCGACGTCTACGGTGTAAATCTCATTGCTCATATCGGTTCTCCGGTAATCAGACGCGTTCGATGATCGTCGCGGTGCCCATGCCTGCGCCGATGCACAGCGTGACAAGGGCGGTGTTGAGATCGCGGCGCTCGAGCTCATCAAGCACGGTGCCGAGAATCATCGCCCCGGTGGCGCCCAGCGGATGCCCCATGGCGATGGCGCCGCCATTGACGTTGATCTTGTCGGACGGAATGTCGAAGGCCTGCTGATAGCGCAGCACCACGGCAGCGAAGGCCTCGTTGAGTTCGAACAGATCAATATCCGAGATCTTCATCTTGGCGCGCTTGAGCAGCTTCTCGGTGACATCTACCGGGCCGGTCAGCATCAATGCCGGATCGGAGCCGATATTGGCGAAGGCGCGGATCTTTGCACGCGGCTCCAGTCCCATGGTCTTGCCACCGCGCTTGGAGCCAAGCAGCACCAGGCTGGCGCCGTCAACGATGCCCGACGAGTTGCCGGCATGGTGGACGTGGTTGATGATCTCGATTTCCGGGTGTGCCTGGATCGCAACAGCGCCAAAGCCGCCCATTTCGGCCATCATACCGAACGATGCATTGAGGCTGGCCAGCGTCTGCATGTCGGTGCCCGGCCGCATGTGCTCGTCGCGGTCGAGAATGGTCAGACCGTTGATATCCTTGACCGGCACCACCGACTTGTCGAAATAGCCGTTCTTCCATGAATGTTCGGCCCGCTTCTGGCTTTCCACCGCATAGGCGTCGACATCATCACGGGAGAAACCGTATTTGGTGGCGATCAGGTCGGCGGAAACGCCCTGTGGCATGAAATAGGCAGGGATGTTGACCGAGGGGTCCATGAACCAGGCGCCGCCCTGGGCACCGATGCCGATCCGCGACATCGATTCCACACCGCCGGCGATGACGATATCATCGGCGCCATAGGCAATTTTGCCTGCGCCCATGTTGATTGCATCAAGCCCGGAAGCACAGAAACGGTTGATCTGGATGCCGGGGGCTTCGGTGGCATAGCCGGCCTCGAAGGTGGCCGCGCGGGCGATGTCGCCGCCGGCTTCACCGATGGCGTCGACGCAGCCCATGATGATGTCGTCAACCTTGCTTGTGTCGAGCCCGTTGCGGTCGCGCAGTGCTTGCAGCATGTGCGATGCTAGGCGCACTGAAGGCACTTCATGCAGGCTTCCGTCTTTTTTGCCGCGGCCCCGCGGGGTGCGGGCGTGATCATAGACAAATACATCAACCATCGGTTTCTCCAGGGTGTTCGTGTTCGTATCAGGCGGTTGCCGTGGCGGGGTCGATCCCGCTCGGCATCAATTGTTCGGGACGTTTGAAGCCGGGCAGGGCGCTGATGCGGTCGAGCCAGGCTGCTATATTCTGGTAGGCGTTCTCGTCCATGCCGATCTGATCGGGCCAGAACAGGTAGCCGCAGATCGACAGGTCGGCGATCGTCGGATGGCCGCAGGCCACGAAATCGCGATCCTTGAGGTGTTCTTCGAGCACCTTCCAGGCATTGATGGCGCGGGCGTAGAAGAACTGGGCGACCGGGTCGTCGGTCTTGTTCTGAAAGTGGCTCATGAAGCGATAGGTGGCCACATAGCTTGTCTGCTTGTGATTATCCCAGAACAGCCAGCGCAGGATTTCCCGGCGTTCATCTTCGTTTGCAGGGCCGAACCTGTCGAATTCCCGGGACAGATAATCGAGGATCGCACCGGACTGGCTCAGCACCACATCGCCATCGCCCTTGTGATGGGTCAACACCGGCACTTCGCCCATCACATTGAGACTACGGAATTCCTCGGACCGGGTCTGGCCGGTGAAGAATGCCACGCGCCGGGGCGCCCAGTCGGCGCCGCACAGTTCCAGCATCAACGCCACCTTGTAGGCGTTACCGCTTTCCAAAAAACAGTCGAGTGTGAAATCGGTCATCAGATTACAGGCTCCTTCCGATCAACAGCTTCATGATCTCATTGGTTCCGCCATAAATCCGCTGCACGCGGGCATCGCGGAACATCCGCGCCACCGGGTAT
>Ga0209344_10006120_pt1 | contig 10034 bp, 10 predicted proteins | sample Cruoilmetagenom6_FD_187293 | JGI IMG/M metagenome (GOLD analysis project Ga0209344, IMG submission 187293) | Oil polluted marine microbial communities from Coal Oil Point, Santa Barbara, California, USA - Santa Barbara Oil Seep Sample 6 (SPAdes)... | ecosystem: Environmental > Aquatic > Marine...
CGAAAGGTGTGAAAGGAGTATTATAAGTCTGATGCATTAAACCTATAAACCCAATAAATCTACCTGTTTTTAATTCGTCAACTGCAAAATAACAGAACTCATGTTTTCTAAAATGTTTGCGCATCCTTTGAATAAATTCCTCAGTTTGTTTATGTGACCAAATATTAGGAAAAAATTCCATAACAGTTTTGTCAGCATTCATTACTTTTGCAGGAGCAATATCTTTAGTTTGCCAGTTTCTAAGCCCTAATCTTTCAGTTTTAATAATGTAGTTTGTCACCTTATTTTAGATAGTAGAGCATTTCGATTAAATTCTTTTTAAATCCAAGTTTTTCATATGCTTTAATAGCACTAGGGTTTTCCTCATAAACGGTCAATTTAACTTCTACAATTTTTTTGGTTCTAAACCAGTTAAAAATGGCATTAAAAATAAGTTTACTTATTCCTTGACCTCGATATTCATCTTTTACATAAATAAAACCAATATAACCATATTTTCGATAGGAAAACTTAGCATCGTTTCTTTTAATCAGCCCATAACCTGAAGCGATAATTTCATCTTTAATAGTGGCTACATATAATTCGGCCGAATCAGATTCTATAAAAGAGCCAATATCATAATAATTTATTTTTTTGTGTTGTTCTAATGATATATCCATTGGACGTTCAACAGCTATCAATCGCTGTTCGAAATCTAATAAAACCGGTAGGTCTTTTGGAGTTGCTTTTCTTATTTTAATATCCATTTTATAGATTTATCATAAATAATTATTGTTATAATACTAACGCTTATTTATTTTTCGTTTAATTTTACCATAGAGTGAGATGAATCCAACCATTTTAGGTAATTTTACCCTGCAATTGTAAATATATGAATTTTACAAATTTAAAGAAGAGTACAGCTTACAAGTTCAATAAAAAAGAACTTAAAAAATTAGTTAAAGCTGAACGTAAAAAACCGAGAGCTATTGAAACTGTAGGAGTTTTAGCAAGTTCAAGTCTATTTGGCAGTTATGATATTTCTAGAAATTTGAGTCAAAAGCTAAATAAGCCTCATAAAAATTTAGAAATTATTATTTTCGAAAACTTTAAAGATGATTTTGTAACGCAGCATTATAACACTTTTTCTGAAAAAGATTTTGGTATGTTTGGAAAGCCAAAAGCACATAATTTAGCTAATTTTATTGATAGCAAATATGATTTGTTAATTAATTATTGTAGTCCGGAGAGTGTATTTGCTAATGTGGTTGTATTACGTTCTAAGGCTAATTTTAAAGTGAGTTTTGCCCATGATACGATGGCCGATATTTATGATTTTACGATTGCAGTTGATACAAATAAAATTGATGTATTTAACGATGAGTTAGCAAAGTATTTACAGATTTTAGAACTAATTTAATGAAAGAAATTATTGGAACTGGCGTAGCCTTGGTTACTCCTTTTACTAAAGAAAACACCATTGATTTGACTGCGCTTGAGCGGATAGTAAATTTTCAAATTGATAATGGGGTAAATTATTTGGTTGTAATGGGCACTACTGGAGAGACAGCCACATTAACCTTATCAGAAAAAGAGGAAGTTAAAGAAACGATAGTTAAAGTAAATAATGGTAGATTACCTTTGGTTTTGGGCATAGGTGGCAATAATACACAGGCGGTAATTGATGAAATAAGATCATCTGATTTATCGGCGTTTGACGGTATTTTATCTGTTGCCCCTTATTATAATAAACCTACTCAAGAAGGTTTTTATCAGCATTTTAAGGCTATTGCTGAGGTTAGTCCCAAGCCTATAATTTTATATAATGTACCAGGCAGGACAGCTAAAAATGTTGAACCGGACACTATCATTCGGTTAGCAACGGACTTTGAAAATATTGTAGCTGTAAAGGAAGCTGGTAACGATGTATATCAATATTTGAAATTGATTCATAACAAACCAGATCAATTCTTAGTTATTTCAGGAGATGACGATCTAGCTTTAGGAATTGCTTTAGCTGGAGGTTCTGGAGTTATTTCGGTTCTGGGACAGGCATTTCCAAAAGAGTTTTCTAGAATGATCGAATTAGGGTTAGAAGGAAAGGTAAAAGAAGCTTATGAAATTCACTATAGCTTAATGGAGGCTATCGATTTAATTTTTGAAGAGAATAATCCGGCGGGAGTCAAAGCTTTAATGGCAAAATTGAATCTTTGTAGTAATACTGTTAGGTTGCCTTTAGTAGAAGCTTCAATAAAATTGCAAAAAAAAATCAATACCTTTATACAGGAATATAAATCTTAAAAAATTATCTCATGCTAAGTAAAGAAATTGAAAAAGCTTTAAATGGTCAAATTACAATAGAAGCTGAATCCTCGCAAGTGTATTTGGCTATGGCTTCCTGGGCAGAAACGCAGGGCTTTGAAGGAGTTGCGGCATTTATGTATACGCATTCTGATGAAGAGCGTATGCATATGCTAAAATTAGTAAAGTTCGTTAATGAAAGAGGCGGGCATGCAAAAATTTCTATATTAAAGGCTCCACCGGTCTCATTTGGCTCATTTAAGGAAATGTTTCAAAATTTATTTGATCACGAAGTCATGGTATCAGCAAGTATTAATGAATTGGTGCATATTTCGTTAGAACAACGTGATTATGCAACACATAATTTTTTGCAATGGTACGTTGCGGAGCAAATAGAGGAAGAGGCATTGGCACGTACAATCTTAGATAAGATTAACCTAATTGGAGACGACAAAGGAGGTTTATACTTGTTTGACAATGACGTAAAATTATTAACCGTAACTTCTGCGGTTGATCCGATTGTTTAATATATTAACAAATTTTTAGCATCAAAGTCGGTGCGAAAGCGAAGAACACGACTAATTTTGTCGCATAACTATATTAATAAATAGTTTCATAATCCATAATTAATAAGTAATTTTGCAAAATGCTAAAAATTGAAAGAATAATTTTTGCCGTAGTTATTTTTATTTCTCTATCTGCATGTAGTGAGTATCAAAAGGTATTGAATAAAGGTAAAGTTGAGGAAAAGTATAAAATGGCAACAGAGTTATATGAAGAAGGTAAATATAACAAAGCAATTGTTTTATTTGAGAAAGTAATTCCTTTGTATGAAAGGAAACCTCAAATGCAACGTATTCAGTTTATGATCGCTCAGTCTAACTACAAAACTAAAAGTTATGATTTAGCGGCTTATTATTTTAATCGTTTTATAGCAAACTATCCTGAAAGTTCTAGAATTGAAGAAGCTACATTTTTAGCTGCCCATAGTTATTATTTAGCATCTCCTAAGTATAGTAGAGATCAGAAAGATACTCAAAAAGCATTGCAGGCTTTTCAAAATTTCATTGATAAATATCCATCAGGCGACAGAACCGACGATGCCAACAAATACTACAATGAACTAACATTCAGACTTGAAAAAAAGGCGTTTGAGATCGCAAAGCAATATTACCGTATGGAAGATTATACCGCGGCGATAGTATCCTTTGAAAATTTTATGCAAGATAATATTGGAACTAGCTTAAAGGAGGATGCTTTGTATTATAAGTTTAAAGCTTCACACGATTTGGCTTTAAAAAGTGTTTTGCAGAAAAAAGAAAAACGCTTAAATGACGCGAAATTTGTTTATGAAAAATTTAAGAAGAGTTTTCCTGAATCAAAAAGAATTGAAGAATTAAATAGTCTAAATGATGACTTGACAAAGGAATTAAAAATAACCAAAGAATTAATTGCAAATATAGAAGTAATAAATACAAATAAATCGAATGGACTATAAAAATACTGAGGCAGCTTTAACAACTGTTACTTACGATAAAAATAGAATAGAGGAACCTACTGAAAACATTTATCAGTCAATTGCTATTATGGCAAAAAGAGCAACTCAGATAAATGAAGATTTAAAGCGCGAACTAATTGATAAACTAGAAGAGTTTGCTACACATAATGACAGTTTAGAAGAAGTTTTTGAAAACAAAGAGCAAATTGAAGTTTCTCGTTTTTATGAAAAACTACCTAAAGCAACTGCGATTGCTGTGCAAGAGTGGTTAGAAGATAAAATTTATTTTAGAGATCCAAAAGATACTGATAACAACGAATAAATGTCTGTTTTAAGCGGTAAAAATGTATTGTTAGGCGTTACCGCCGGAATTGCTGCTTATAAAACAGCACATTTGGTAAGATTTTTTATAAAAGCAGGAGCGAATGTTCAAGTAATAATGACTCCGGCTTCTAAAGATTTTGTAACTCCGCTAACACTTTCCACACTTTCAAAGAATCCTGTCCATTCTACTTTTTATAATAAGGAAGAAGAGAATGAATTGTGGAACAATCATGTAGAATTTGGTCTTTGGGCCGATTTATTGATTATTGCACCTGCAACTGCGAATACATTGTCAAAAATGGCAAATGGTACAAGTGACAACTTACTACTTGCAACTTATTTATCGGCAAAAAGTAAAGTTTATTTTGCACCTGCAATGGATTTAGATATGTATCAACATCCAACTACAAAAAAGACTTTAAATAAATTACAAACTTTTGGTAACATAATGATTCCTGCTGAGGAAGGGGAACTTGCAAGTGGTTTGATAGGTGAAGGTAGAATGGCTGAACCTGAACATATTATTGCCTTTATTGAACGTGATATACTATCTAATTTGCCTTTAAACAGCAAGAAAGTATTAATTACGGCAGGTCCAACATATGAATCAATTGATCCCGTTAGATTTATTGGAAATCATTCTTCCGGTAAAATGGGTTTTGAATTAGCAAAATGTGCTGCAAATTTAGGAGCAGAAGTATTTTTAATTACTGGACCTTCCAATGAAAATATCAACCATTCACTAATTAAAAGGATTGATGTTGTAAGTGCGCAAGAAATGTATGAGGCAGTTCATGAATTTTATAATGAAATTGATATTGCTATCCTTGCAGCTGCAGTTGCTGATTATAAGCCAGCTACTGTTTCTGATAAAAAAATTAAAAAGAAAGAAGCTAGTTTAAATATTGATCTGATTAAAACTAAAGATATTTTAGCTTCTATAGGAAAAATAAAAGAACATCAATTTTTAGTTGGCTTTGCTTTAGAAACTAATAATGAGATGGAAAATGCTAAAGCTAAATTAAACCGTAAAAATTTAGATTTAATTGTTTTAAATTCACTTCAGGATAAGGGTGCAGGTTTTAAAAAAGCAACAAACAAAGTGACAATCATTGATAAATCAGAAAATATTACTGAATATCCATTAAAGCCTAAAAATGAAGTAGCATCTGATATTTTCAATGAAATTTTAAAACGAAAAGATGCGTAATTTTTTATACATATTTATATATATTTTGACATTGCAAGTTTCTGCACAAGAATTAAATTGTACAGTCACAATAAATGCAGATCAATTGCAAAATTCAAATAATCAAGTTTTTTCTACTTTAGAAACGGCTGTTTCAGAATATCTGAACAATACAAAATGGACTAATAAAAATTATAAAGTTCAAGAAAAGATTAAATGTGCTATAACATTAAATATTTTAGAACAGCCCTCATCGAACCAATTTTCAGGTAATATTCAAATACAGGTTTCAAGACCAATATTTAATTCTACGTATCAATCTCCGATTTTAAATTTTAAAGATGATAATTTATCATTCACATACAATGAATTTCAACAATTGATATATAATGAAAATAGTTTTGAATCGAATTTAGTGTCGATATTAACGTTTTATGCATATACCATTTTGGGTGTAGATGCCGATACTTTTGCTTTAAATGGTGGTCAGGAGTATCATAAAAGTGCTGAAAAAGTTATGAATGTGGCTCAACAAGGTGGTTTTTCTGGTTGGAATAGAATTGATGGTAATAATACAAGGTATCAATTGAATGAAAATATTTTAGCGCCAATTTATCAGGACTTTAGAAGTGTTTTATATGAATACCATTTAAATGGTTTGGATACAATGTCTTCAAATAAAAAAGAAGCAAAAAACTCGCTTACAAAATCTATTTTAAAAATGCAAAATATTTATAATAGGCGTGCGAATGCTTTTTTATTACGCGTTTTTATGGACACAAAATCGGATGAAATAGTTGATATTTTTTCAGGTGGACCTCGAACTAATAATGCGAACTTAAAGGAAACATTATTAAGAATATATCCTTCATATACTACTAAATGGGAAAAAATTAAAATTTAATTATTATAAAAATTACGGCAATTTATTTTAAGTTTGATAAGAGTTTTAAAATTCATTCTTTATCATAAAATAGATTTTCATTAATGCTTCAAAAACTTTCCATTAAAAATTTTGCTTTAATTGACGATCTGACTGTTGATTTTAATACCGATTTTACAATTATTACAGGAGAAACTGGAGCCGGCAAGTCAATTTTATTAGGTGGACTAGGTCTAATTTTAGGTAAAAGAGCAGATTTGTCAGTATTAAAAAATTCTGAAAAAAAATGTACCATTGAAGGCGAGTTTTTTATCAAACAATATAATTTGACATCTTTTTTTGAAGAAAATGATTTAGATTTTGAAGAACTTTCTATTATCAGGAGAGAAATATTACCTAATGGAAAATCAAGAGCATTTGTTAATGATACTCCTGTTAAATTAAATATACTGGCTGAATTAAGTGAAAAATTAATTGATATTCATTCTCAGCATCAAACTCTTCAACTTGCTGATACTGGTTTTCAATTTAAGATATTAGATGCCTTGGCAAATAACATTAATTATTTAAATTCTTATAAAATAAGTTTGACGATATATGGCAAACTTAATAAAGAATTGAATGAGCTAATAAAAACCCATCAAGACGCGAAACAGCAATATGATTACAATCTATTTTTATTGAATGAATTAAATGACGCAACTTTAGAGATTGATGAGCAAGAGTTTTTAGAAAAAACATTAGCTAAACTAAACAATATAGAGTCTATAAAACAATCTTTTATTGAGGCTTTAAATACGGCTAATAATGATCAATTTGGCATAAAATCAAGTCTTCATAGTTTTAAAAATAATGTAGCCAAGTTAGCCTCAATAAGTAAAGATTATGAAAATTTGTTTGAAAGAATTAATAGTATAGATATAGAGTTTGATGATATTGCTAACGAACTGGAAAGGGCAAATGATGAAATTGCCATAAGTCCTCAAGAAATTGAGAGCTATAATGACAGATTAAGCCAGATTTACGGTTTACAGAAAAAACATAATGTTAGTTCAATAGCTGAACTATTAAAAATACAAGAATCACTTTCTCTTAAGTTAGATAATGTAAACAATGCTTATCAAATTTTAGAATCGAAAAAAAATGAAATTGATAAGATTGAAAGTCAACTAAATAAATTAGGCGTTGAATTACACAATAGTAGACTCAAAGTTATTCCCGATTTAAAAGATCAGTTAGAAGGTACTTTGGCTGTTTTAGCAATGAAGAATACCAGATTTAAAATTGAACTGAAAGAAAGTGATACTTTTTTGTCAAATGGTAAAGATGAATTACAGATTTTAATATCAGCAAATAAAGGTTCAAATTTTGAAAGTTTAAAGAAAGTAGCTTCTGGTGGGGAAATGTCAAGAATCATGTTGTCAGTTAAAGCCTTGCTTGCTAAGCATATTGATTTACCCACTATAATTTTTGATGAAATAGATACAGGTGTGTCAGGAGAAGTTGCCAATAAAATGGCTGCAATTATGAAAAGGATGAGCGCTAAAATGCAGGTAATTTCGATTACACATTTGCCGCAAATTGCTGCGAAGGGTAAGCATCATTTTAAAGTATTTAAACAAGAAATTAATAGTAAAACTATAACTGACATTAAACTGTTAAACGATAGAGAAAGAATTAAAGAATTAGCGGAAATGCTGGGTGGTAAAGATATTGCAAAATCTGCTATTGAACATGCTAAACAATTACTAAATTAATAATACATAATTCTAAAATAAGGCTTAAATTTGTTTTACTAACTAAGAACAAAAATTCGATTATATGTATAATTTATTAAAAGGAAAAAAAGGAATTATATTTGGAGCCCTCGATGAAAATTCAATTGCCTGGAAAACGGCAGAAAGAGCGCATGAAGAAGGTGCTCAATTTGTACTTACTAATGCCCCAATTGCAATGAGAATGGGTGCTATAAATGAATTGGCAGAAAAAACTAACTCCCAAATTGTACCTGCCGATGCAACTTCTATGGAAGATCTTGACAATCTTGTTGAGAAATCTATGGAAATCTTGGGAGGTAAATTAGATTTTGTGCTACATTCTATTGGTATGTCCGTTAATGTTAGAAAAGGAAAACATTATACAGAATCAAATTACGATTTTACAACAAAAGGCTGGGATGTATCAGCAGTTTCATTTCACAAAGTAATGAATGTACTATATAAGCGAGATGCGATGAATGAATGGGGTTCAATTGTAGCCTTGACCTATATGGCAGCTCAACGGGTTTTCCCAGATTATAATGATATGGCCGATAATAAAGCTTATTTAGAATCAATTGCTAGAAGTTTTGGATACTTTTTTGGAGTAGATAAAAAAGTTCGTGTAAATACAATATCACAATCTCCTACGCCAACTACGGCGGGGCAAGGCGTGAAAGGTTTTGGCGGTTTTTTAGCTTATGCAGATAAAATGTCACCGCTTGGTAATGCCACAGCTTTAGAATGTGCTAATTATACAATATCAATGTTTTCAGATTTAACGAAAATGGTTACCTTACAGAATCTTTTCCACGATGGAGGTTTTTCTAATATGGGTGTAAGTCAGTCTGTAATGGATTATTTTGTTGAGCAAGAATAAGGGATTAAATGCATTAAGGCCTTATTTTCAAATAAATAACTTTTGTTTATAAATATAATTTTTTCGTCAAATTGACGTTCTTATTATTGTGATTTGTTATATTTTTATAACAGCACGAAAAAAAAATTAACTGAAAAACTATTTAAAATAGAGCTAATGAAAGAAAAAGCTACCATATTATTCTTATTAGTCTTTGTATTGATGACAAATGTTATAAATGCAAATGATTACGGAACTAATTTTCTTGTTCCTCCCGCAAATGATGATTGTTCAAATGCAATGACCTTAACGGTAAATGCTGATTTTTTATGTGGAACAGTATCGCCGGGAACTGTGGCGGAAGCTACAGAATCCTCTGAAGTAAATGTTTGTTCTGGTTCTTCTACAAATGCAGATGATGATGTTTGGTTTAAGTTTGTCGCGACTGAAACTGAACACACTGTAAGTCTCTTAAACATTTCTGGTTCACAAACAGATTTGTACCATTCGGTTTTTGATGGAGGTCTTACAGGAGATTGTGGTTCACTAACTTCAGGAAGTATAGTTTTTTGTAGTGACCCGAATTCAAGTAGTTTAACGGGCTTAACAATTGGTAATACATACTTAATTAGGGTTTTTACAAAAGGAACTGGTCCTCAAGATACAACTTTTGATATTTGTGTTGGAACTGCTCCTATGCCCCCTACAAATGATGATTGTGCAAATGCTCAGAGTATTGGCGCATTTCCATTTTCTAGTTCTGTAGATGCCTCAACAGCAACTAATAATGCTGGTTTCATTGATGTTTCAGGATGCGGTAGTGCTATGAATGATGGAGTTTGGTATTCTTTTGTTGGAAATGGAGGTGATTTAACTTTTACAGTAACACCAACTGCTTGGGATGCTAAGATAGGTATTTATTCAGGCTCATGTGGGGCTTTTACCTGTGCAGCATTTTCTAATGATGGTTTAGTTGGAATTGCAGAATCAGTAACATTTACTTCTACTATAGGTACAACTTATTACATAAATATTGGGCATCCAGATAGTTCTACTGATTTGCCAGAAGGTGTATTTAGTCTAAATATTACATCATCTGTATTATCGATTGAAGAGTTAATTGAAAAGGGATTTTCTTTTTATCCAAATCCTGTAAATGATAGATTACAGTTAAATGCTAAAGAAGAAATAAGACATTTAGCCGTTTATAACGCCTTTGGACAGAAATTAAGATTATTTTCACC
>Ga0209344_10006121_pt1 | contig 10033 bp, 8 predicted proteins | sample Cruoilmetagenom6_FD_187293 | JGI IMG/M metagenome (GOLD analysis project Ga0209344, IMG submission 187293) | Oil polluted marine microbial communities from Coal Oil Point, Santa Barbara, California, USA - Santa Barbara Oil Seep Sample 6 (SPAdes)... | ecosystem: Environmental > Aquatic > Marine >...
GTGACGAGGGAGGGGGTCGCGGGTCTACGGACCCGTCCCCTCTACTCTACTGTTTCAAACACACCTTCGAGGGCACCACAGTCTATCCACTCGGTCGTTGAACGCCCCGGCTTAGCCGACTCACGACTCACGAATCGAGCTTGCTTTGGACGCTGGCGATCTTGTCGTTCCGGCTTTGCTTCTTGTCGGTGCGAGTGCCGAGGCGTACGTTGGTGGCGACGCGGGGCGCGCCCATCTCGTGCAGGACCTCGTGGCAGCGTTTGAGCGCGGCCGTGACCTCGTCCCACTCGCCCTCGACGTTGGTGCCGTTGGCATGCAGCTGGGGATCGAGCCCGGCCTCGGTGAAGACCCGCTCGCAGGCGGCGACATAGGACGAGAGCGAGTTGCCCACGCCCAGGGGGATGATGGCGATGTCGGCGATCAGGTGCATTGGATCGTTCCTCCTGCGACAGCATACCGCTCATTCAATTCGAGCCGCCGCTGGCGATAGCCAGCGGCGGCTCGAATTGAAGGGTCAGTCCTCCGATTCCCAATCCGCAATGGACAGCCCGGGAACCCGGTTGAACTCCGAGACGTTGTGGGTTACGAGGGTCAACGAGTGCGCCAACGCCGTCGCGGCGATCAGCAGATCATTCGGTCCGATGGGGCGACCTTCGCGTTCGAGGTCGGCGCGAATGCTGCCGTAGACGTCGGCGGCACGGTCGTCGAACGGCAGGCAGACAAATGGCTCGAAGAACGCATTGACGAGGCGGAGATTGGTTGCCACGTGCCTGCTTTTTCGGGCGCCGTACGCAAACTCAGCCTTCACGACCGCGCTGATGGCCACATCAGCCGGGTTCAGCTTCTCAAGCTGCTCGACGACCTTGGGCGACGAACCGTTCAAGACCCGAATGCACGCATTGGTATCGAGCAGGTAAATCACGGCAGAGTCTCACGGGATTCGACCTTCCCCTGCGGCGGTCGCTCCAGCGGCTCACCTTGCCAACCTCCCGGCACGTGGTCGAACCAGCCGTCCGGCCAACCGGACCGAGCTCTCTCCCGCACGAGCATTGCGAGAAAGCGAGACACGCTCATTCCGGCTGCCTCGGCCCGGCGCCCGATTTCGGCGGCAAGATCGTCATTCACGTAGAGATGAAGCTGTGGCACGGTACGCCTCCTGGGCAAAATATATGTGCACTATTTGTAGTTGTCAATCCAGTTTAGTGCGGGACCGAGAATGAGTAGAACGTCCGATGTGCGGTGCACATCGGTTGCAGCGAGTGCCGCCCGGTCCGGCGTAGCCGGGCGGTGAGCCGGTCCTTCAACGTCTCATACACCTCGCCCCGCTCCTGCCGGGCCGTGTCCTCTCACTCGGAGAACCACTCGTAAGGCGCGGCGCTCACCACCCCGATGGTCGCCTTGCCCGGGCACCGGTTCTGGAAGTCGGGGTCTTTGGCCGATGGGAAGGAGATAAAGAACAACAGAAATTATTACTATTAGCATTATTTACTGACATTTACGGCGTTTTTTGTTAATATTACTAAGGTGAAATCGAGAATAATGTGGTCATTCGGCATTCGGCATTCGGCATTCGGCATTCGGCATTCGGCGTTCGGTGGCCGATAATGACAGCGTCAGGCTCGCGTTTGAGTGGCCCCGGTGGGTTGCCGCAGGCGGAGATCACATCATCGCCTAGCTCCCCGGCCAAGCAGATCAGTTCGCGTGTTGAAGACCTCGACGTTCGTCGATCGTTGCTCCACGCCCGATCCTCCAATCCGAAGATTGTGGCCGCGCGATGCAGCCGTGGTCCTCCTGGCTGGATGGATAGGAATTCCCGTGACCGAGGCACTCGATTATAGGTCTGTGCTGAAGAGGCGACCACGCCGCCAGCAATCACTATTTGGAGGCACCATTGAACAACGAGTCGGCAAGATTGGTGAATCGTTTATGCACGTGTTCTTTCGTAATTTTGTGTCTGGTGGGCGCTTCGGTTTCGGCTACCGAGTTGGTCGTGAGCGAATCTGCTGAAGCGACCGGAGCGACCGAATTTCAGCTGGTTGTCCTTGAGGATGAGGCGGGTTTCGGTGACTTACTCTCGGGTGACGTCCGGAAAACGTACCCCTTGCCCGAAACCAAGAACGTTGAGGCCGGCGGGACCTCGTCGTGGAGCCGATATCAGGAGAAGGCAAGCCCTGAAGGGACGATTCACTCTATCTTTGAGCAGCGCTACACGCCCGGGAAGGCCGGTTCGTTCTTCGAGGATGGCGTCCCGGCTGAGGGTGTCAAGATCAGTGGTGGATACCTCGCCTACCATTCGACCAAGGAATTCGGAACGTATATGGTGGCGGGTTCTGTATTCGACAACATCAAGAGCATCCGCAAACCATCGATCGTTCGAAAAGAGGATGCTCTTCTCCTGGCTGCAGCTAAGGCGGACGCTACTGGACGACTCCAGGTGGCGCATGGATCTTACGGTCGGCGAGAGGTCGTCGCGGAGTTGCTGGAAAAATCTGAAATCTGGCTCCATCCGGTGAACGACAAAGGCAGGTTCGGATACGCTTGGCATGTGCCAGTGATGACCGACAATGGCGCTATGACTCCGGTTATCATGGATGCGGAACTCGGGGACATTCTCCATGTTTCGGAATCTCCTAGTTGGGGACCTGGATGCGAGCCTAGTAGTTTACCAGGGGTGGTGTCAGTCACCGGAACCCCCGATCGAACTGAATTAGGCACATTTGCACTCACAGGCACAACCTCTAACTCAGGCTATTGGCGGTGTGCCGATGCCCATGTCAACGCAACTGGCACAACTCCAGACATTCAAATCCTTCGAGGCGAATCCACCTCCCCTTGCTATCAGGATGGTAAATACCGGCAAGCGTACGCGATCTGTCCCGATGGAAGTGGACAGAGCCCTCCAGTTTACGACAATGTTGAAGATTACAATCCTCTCTATGAAATGTACAGGTGCTCCCCCGGACGCGCGGTTACGGATGCCTTGCGCCACGCGCAGACGATCTTCAACGTCTTGTGGAACACTCTCGGCAGGCAGGGTATCGGGGGCTCAGGAGTGCCTTTCAAGATCGTAGTTGACGCGCGTTGTGAACCTGACGCCCCGATCTCTTCATTTGAAAGGTACGCGAGCGACATCAGCCCCGCTGGTAGCATTCGTGTGTGCGGAGTTCCCGAGGAACCGGTCTGGACAAATTCTGCACAAGGTTGCGCTGTGTATGACAGCTTTACGCAGGCGAGTGTTGCTTTGGACATCATGGCTCACGAAGTTGGCCACGGTGTAGTCTTCAATACAACAGGTATGAATTACATTATTGAAGAGATTGAAGGCGAGTTCCACGAAGGGTTTGCTGACATTTTTGCCCATGGCGTGGAATGGAATCAGCCGACCCCTCGCCCAGGTGAAGAAGCCGACTGGACTGGAGGGGAAGACTATGGAGATCCACCCCGCCGGGTAGACGAGGACGCGGGCAATCTACGGTTTTTCTACACGGACAACCAGCACGATGGGTCCCCCCACGCCCGGGGTTCTTTGCTCCCTGTAGCTATGAGATTGTTGGCGGTTGGTGGAGCGAATCCAGCTTGCCAACTAGGCAGTCACAACCAGCCAGACCCGGATGTTTGTTGGTTTTCTGTTGATTCGTTGGGCGTAGAAACGGCATTCAAGATTTATTACCGGGCGCTTGATAACTACGTTATACCGTCATCGACGTGGCATCACATGACGGGTTACGCGATCGCTGCTGCAGGACAGATCGAGGGGTATGTGAACCCACCGCCGACGATCGGGGGAATCGCGCTACAGCCTTGGTGTCTAATATACTCCGAATATCGCCACAAGGCGTGGCAGTCCATGGCCGCAGTCGAGCTTCGTGGAAACATCACGTTCTGTACGTCGTATCCGGACTAGAATGGTGGAATGAAGGAACGGGTGGTTCGCCTTCTTCTGATGTTTGTAGGCGTCGGGCTGCTCCATCAAGGACAGCTCGGCGCCGAACCTCCCAGTTGGGACCAGTTACGTTACTCGCCGATTTTAATGAGACAACATCTCGTGCAGATAGCAGACTACGGGGGTTCGTCAACTCCCTATCAGTCTACCGATGGAATTTGGCGACTCGGTCCTGATGGACAGAATCTCTCGGTCCTGCGGAGATTTACTGCAACCAATGTTAGGCCCGGCAGCACGGGAAGCTTATTTGCCGGCGACCAGGGGTTCTTGACCATTCGTGGAGACAGGGTCCTTTTTCAGGCGAATCCGTACGACATTCACTTCGACGCGTTTTCCTGGAAAATGGTCAACCGCCTCCCGGTTGCAGACGGTGAGCGCTCTGGTTGGGCACTCCAGGGCCCGTTTATTGCCGAACAAACAGCTGCTGTTGCTGGTCTTCAGTCTGGTGTTTATGGAATCGCTCGTTGTGTGTATTCCGTTATGTTTGACTCCTATTTGTCGGGCAAGTTGCCGTGTTCGATAATTACCGTGCCCGGGACGACGGAACCGACAGACGCTACAGAGGAACAGGTTCTCCTGTACGAACGCGATTCCCCGGGTCTGGTTGAACGAGCGACCCCCGTCTTCAGGTTTTCTGATGCCTCTTGGGACGGGGACAGGGTCCTGTTGAGCATTGATCCGCAGCGGCACGCGTTTTGGCGGGGATCCGAGCTTCGTGCTCTGCGTTATCCTATTGTCGACGGCCAGCTGGCAGCGCCGGACGTGAATCTCGACCTGAATGCCATGCCGTTTGGCCTCGAACCCGATAACGGTTACTTATCTGCGCTTCATTTCCATGAACCGAGAAGCCTGCTATTCGGAGTTCTTCATCGACGCCCCAACACGGCAACCGTTCGGCCTAGTCTTCTCTTCAGCGTTGATCCTCTGACTGGTGAGGCGACAGAGATCGCTGGTTCATTTGATGAATCGTATCCCCCGTTCACGTTTTCGTCATTTGGTGCGTACCCAGCCACGTACGAGCAGATGATACCTATCGTGGCCGACACTGGAGGAGCGACGGGTGGTCGATGGCGTAGCGATCTTTGGTTGTTCAACCCATCCGACGATCTGTCATTGGTGACGGTGAATCGTCTGAGCAAGTCAGAGGAGACGATTGAGTTTGTTCTCCAGCCTCACGGGTCGCTTAAAATAGACGACATTCTCGTTGCTCTGGGTGGCGGACGCTCTGGCGATGGGAGGACGCATGACGCGTTATTTCTTTCGTCGGAGTATCGGTGGGCTGAGCAAGTCGTTGCAGTTGGTCGAATCTGGATGCGTGATTCTGGAAGTGGCGGAACGTACGGCCATTCAGTCCCGGCAGTGCCCGCTCCATATGGTTATTCCAACCATAGTGTGAACATGCTTCGCAGCTCTGACCCTGATGCTCCAAGGTTTAACGTGGGCGCTAACGCTCGGGCCGCTCACATCGATCTTGATCGGCGGGACCCAATGCGGTATCGCCATAACATTGGGATTGTCAATCCGAGCGACGAGGAAGTAGTCATCCAGTTGGCGTGGACCTTTCAAGATAGACATGCATCGTTCGAGAGCTACGGTCCGGACGCAGAAGGATTCCGCAGAACGTCCATTGTCGTTCCGCCTCGAGGGTTGGAGGTAAGGAATATCGAGAGTCTCTTTCCTTTGGAGGTTGTGGAAGGCTGGGTACCGCGACTTGCCGTGTTTGGCGTTCGACCTGCAGCTGTTTGGTACTCGATGGTCGATAACTTGACTGGGGACGCAACCTTCGTTCCATTCACCAGTTTTGCCGCTAACCAAGCCTCGCAGAATACCCCGGATAATCTTCAGGCGCTGACGGAATATCGTTTCGCCATTCCTGTTGTGGCCTCTACATCCGGCCGAGCTGGGTCCGTATGGAAGACTGACCTTTATGGTTTTGTTGATGGCGAGGGGACGCATTCTGATCCCGCTGTGGTTTCAGCATTTCATCCTAGTCGCCCAGAGCTCTGTGTGAGTCCTTCTGGTGGAGAGATAAACGGAGTCCTGAGGGGCGTTCTTGGGATGCCGGTTGACCGCTGGCTTCAGACAATCGACTGGCCATCGCACGTTCCTCCCCCGTACGGATATGCCGACGCTTTCGGCACGATCTACCCAGACGTCGTCCACAGTTTTTCTGAATGCGCAGAAGCAACCAACGTGACCGGCGGGCTCGAAATCCTCGCCGGATCTTGGTTTTCGGGCTTCTCCCGCACATACACAACCAGAACGGATGGAGGCACCTACGGTGGCATGCTCCCGCTATACCCCCAGTGGGGATGGCCCGTCCAGCACTTCGCCGGGCTCCAGGTCGATGACGGATTCAGAATCAACGTCGGCTTCTTCAACGGCAACCACGATCACGCCATTGAGCACCGAGTCGTTCTCTACGCCGAGGACGGGCAGATGGTTGCTCAACGGACCTTGACTTTCGAGCCTCTCGCATCGCTTCAGAAGGAGCTGCTGAGGCTCTTCCGTCTCGATGAGCTTCCTGACGGAACCTACGGACTCACCGTGCTGCCGCTCGATGATCCCGTCACGGGCGTTCAGGGACGATCGTGGGCGTATGTCTCGATCGTCGACAACCTCACCAACGATCCCACCAACCTGTGGTGATAGCTTCTCTCTCCGATGTGCACCGCACATCGATTGCAGCGAGTGCCGCCCTGTCCGGCGAAGCCGGGCCCGGCGGTGCTCGCTGCAGGTACTTCACTTCATCAGATTCTTCCCGAGTATCGCCGACGCGCAGAGCACCCCACCGTAGAGCGCCCCGGCGATCCCCGCGGTGCAGACATCCTGGCCGGTGATCCAGAGACCGGGGATGGGGGTCTTCGGTCGGAGTCCCTTGGTTTTGAATCGCTCGGGAGTGTGTTCGAGGCCGTAGATTTCGCCGTCGTCGTAGGCGCCGAAGTGCCGAGTCGAGAGGGGCGTTGAAAGTTCGTGGTAGTCGATGGCTTCGGCGAGCTGGGGGACTTCGCGGACGAGGACCTCGAGCAGTCGCGCAGACAGCTGTTCCTTGAAGTTCTGGTAGTCGCCGCCGCGTTTCTGCCAGGTTTCGTCCTCCCATGTGGAGAACCACTCGTACGGCGCGATGCTGACCACCTCGACCGTCGCGTGCCCCGGGTGGCGGTTTTGGAAGTCGGGATCCTTGGCGGATGGAAATGAGATGTAGGTCAGGGGAATGGGAGCGGAGGGATCGGTGAGATACCTCGAGACACTGGCGTCGTGGTCGCTCCCGGGAAAGACCCAAAGGTTCGAGGTGCCCAGCCCGAGTTCCTCATCTGTGGCGTTGAGACCCACGTAGAGACAGACGTGCGAGGTCGAGGGGGTCACCTTCTTGAGTACCGAAGCCAGGGCACGGCGACCGGGGGCATCCGGTGGAAGCAGTTTGTGAACCGTATTCGGAACACCGGCGTCGCTGATGATGCGGGGTGCGCGAATCTCGCGGTCGTCGGTCATCCTGACGCCAACCGCACGACCCCGCTCCATGAGGATCTCGTCAACTTCGGCTCCAACCACCACCTCACCACCGGCGCGTTCGATCTCGGGGATGATCTCGGCGGCGATCCGCGACGAGCCGCCAACCGGGTAGCCGGCGCCGCGCAGATAGTGGTTGAAGACCATGGCTTGGATGCCGAAGCTGGCGTCTTGCGGGGTCAGGCCGTAGTCGCCGTACTGGGTTGTCAGAACGGTCTTGAGCAGAACGTTGTCGGTGATCTCGTCAATCACCGCGGCCACGGTCCTCGATGCGTGGCGAAGGAACTTTCGGCGCATGAAGGGACCGGCGACGGCGGCCGCGGGGGCCGGCAGAGCCTTGGCGCCGAAGAACGACCGCGCACCGCGGACGGTCTCGGTCACGACGTCGAGATAGCGATCGATGGCCTCCTTTTCCTCCGGGAAGTACTCGTGCATCCGTTGCCGCCAGTTCTCCCGGCCGGTGACATACTCGAAGCGCTGTTCCCCGACGATGACCGTGTCGTAGACCTCGCCCATGGGGTGCCAATCGAGCCGGCCGCCGGTGATCTCGTCGAAGAGTTTTCTCAGGGTCGAGTCCGGTCGGTGAACCTCCCCGACATAGTGGAGACCAACGTCCCAGTCGTAGGTCTTGCGGTTGAAGGTGTGGGTGAACCCGCCCGCTCTTGTGGCGTGGCGTTCGAGCACCAGTGCCCGTTTCCCAGCCCGTCCGGCAAGGAGGGCGGCGACGCCGAGTCCGCCGATTCCCGATCCGATCACCAGGGCGTCGTATTCTCCCTCGGGTTGCCAGCGACGATAGGGTTGTCCGAACTGAGCCATCGGTTCACCTCGTTGTCTCGTTCCCGCGAGCATAGCGCAGGTTCCGCTACACTCATCCGCAATGGATCACGAGATCGTCGAGCTCTGGTTGGTGCGTCACGGTGAAACCACCTACAACGCCGCGCGGCGGATCGCGGGCTGGTGCGACCCGCCGTTAACCGATCTCGGTCGGCAACAGGCGATGGCCGTCGGGCCAAAGCTCGATGGAACGAGGTTTGATTCGGTGTGGTCCTCGAATCTCCAACGGGCGGTTGAGACCTCTCGCCTCGCCTGGGGCGACGCGACGCCCGATGAACGGCTGCGGGAGTGTAACTTCGGAATCTACGAGGGGCTCCCATTCGACGAGGTCGATGCGGCCGACGCCAGTGTGTTTCTCGAGTTCCGCGATTTCGACATGATCGACGGTGATTCACACGAGTCGTTCCTCAGGCGCATCGAGGGATTCGTCGACGAGCTGCCCCCGGGGCGTCACCTGCTCTTCGTCCACGGTGGAGTCATCCGCATCCTGACCCAGGATCTCGGCGTCGACCGATTCGTCCCGACGGGCTCGGTGGTCGGTGTCGACTGGAGCAACCGTCGCCTCCTCTTCGTCAATGAGGGGGGGCCGGCCTAGATTCCTGGTTCCGTTTGGCTCCAAAAAACGAACTCTCTGTGGCCCGAAGCCACAGAGAGTTCGTTTTTCGGAGAAATTGAGAGGGAATATCGAGGCCCTTTCAGGGCTTCACACATAGGTGAATCGGGCATTGCTGAACCTTGGGTCTCTGTGCCTCGCCATGCTGATGACTGCGGCGTTGGCGGCCGAAGAGAGCCATGTCCGGGCGCGATTGGTGGCCGATGTCGCCGTCATCGAGCCGGGGCAGCCATTTCTACTCGGTGTCGAACTCGAGCCCGATCCGGGTTGGCACGTCTACTGGCGCAACCCGGGCGGCGCCGGACTCTCCACCGAGGTGCTCTATCGTCTGCCGGTCGGGTTTTCGGTCGGCGAGCTGCAGTGGCCGACCCCGGTGGAGTTCGTGCAACCCGGGGGCATCATCGGCTATGGCTATGAGGATCGGGTGGTTCTCGCCGCTGAGGTCACGGCGCCGACGAATTACCAGGGGCCGCTGACCGCCGAGGTCGAAGCTTCGTGGCTCGCGTGCAAGGATGTCTGCATCCTCGGATCGAGGAATCTGACCGCCGACCTGCCTCTGAGGGGCGCCGAACTCGAGTCTTCCAAGACCGCATTCGAGTCGTGGTCGGCGCTCATGCCCGTTGAAGGCGGATCCGAACCCTACGAACTCACCGTCACCGGAGGGCCGGTGCCGGATTCTGGCGGGGCTGGTCTCGTTGTTTGGCTGAAATGGAATTCGGCGCCCGGTACCGTCGAGTTCTTCCCCGATCCCGGCCCCGGGCTGAAGGTCGAAGACGCACGGGTGCAGACCCGTGCCAGCCTGACCCGGATCGATTTCACCATCTCTCGTTTGAAGACCACCGACACCCCGGCGGAAACGCTCGGGGCGTTGATCGTGACCCGAGACGCCGATGGGAACCGTCGCGCGACGGTCTCCCACATCGCCATCGATTGATACGATCGCCACCGGCGATCCAGCAGAAGGAGAGAATATGAATCTCATCAAGACAGCGACCGCACTCATCATCAGCACCGCCTTTGCCGGTGTGGCCATCGCCGGACCCGGCATCGACGTGGGCGACAAGGCTCCGGCCTTCACCCTCAACGATTCGGCGGGCAATGCGATCAGCCTGGCCGACTTCAAGGGTAAGACT
>Ga0209344_10006122_pt1 | contig 10031 bp, 11 predicted proteins | sample Cruoilmetagenom6_FD_187293 | JGI IMG/M metagenome (GOLD analysis project Ga0209344, IMG submission 187293) | Oil polluted marine microbial communities from Coal Oil Point, Santa Barbara, California, USA - Santa Barbara Oil Seep Sample 6 (SPAdes)... | ecosystem: Environmental > Aquatic > Marine...
CGATCGTTTCCTTCCGCACCGCCAAGGCATTGAAATCAAATTCCGGGTCCACCTTTGATATCCACACATTTCAATGGTATAATTCAACTGAATTTGAGTGGCATTCCCAGCAGTTGCTTGATTTAGGTCTGATGGAGCCGGGTCAGTGGTTTTGATCGGGCGGGCCTTATTGTAACATCTGAAAATGCGTTCAGATGCGACGCAATCGGATCACGACATCAACTTTTGACACCTCGGCCCCTGCAGGCGCATTGGGCAGCCGGGCAATTTCAAGCTGATCAGCAGGCGCATCGGCCAGTATTGCGCCATCTTCCCAAAAGAAATGCGGATGATCGTCGGTGCGGGTATCAAAATAGCTTTTTGATCCGTCCAGCATGATTTCGCGGATCAGTCCGGCCTCGCAAAACGCGCGCAGTGTATTGTAGACGGTAGCCAGCGCCACCCCATCCTGGCGGGTATTGGCATCCTCAAACAGGCTTTCGGCGGTGAAATGGCGGTCGCGCCCATCCCCGACAAGCAACCTTGCCAGCGCCAGTCGCTGACGCGTGGGCCGTAACCCACCTGCTTTTAACCATTCAGTGGCCCGTCGTGCCGCTGTTTGCGTGACTTGCATTAAAATACCCGGTTTTTGGGCAATATAGGGGACCAAACCGACTTATTTCAATGGAAATTGCAGAGCCGTCGACGGGGCACAGCTATTGCCAGTCACAAAGCCGGGGTGATAGAGGAACAGCAAAAGAACGATACAAACAATCCGAGGCGCGAATTCATGAGCAATTTCCCATCAAGTTTCGACAAGGACGCGCTGTTGAAATGCGCCCGCGGCGACCTGTTTGGCCCCGGAAATGCGCAATTGCCCGAACCGCCGATGCTGATGATGGATCGGATTACGGATGTCAGCGCCGATCGCGGTGCCAATGGCAAAGGCCATCTGACGGCCGAGCTTGATATCACGCCCGACCTTTGGTTTTTTCCCTGCCATTTTCCCGGCAATCCCGTAATGCCCGGTTGCCTGATGCTGGACGGTCTGTGGCAATTGACCGGTTTCAACCTTGGCTGGCGCGGCTGGCAGGGTCAGGGATTTGCGCTTGGCGCAGGCGAGGTAAAACTAAGCGGCATGGTAACACCGGCCCGCACGATGATTACCTATCATGTCGATTTCACACGCGTGATAGATCGCCGCCTTAAAATGGGCGTTGCGGATGGGCGAATTGAATCTGACGGCGAAGTGCTTTGTCAGGTCAAAGATATGAAGGTCGGGCTGGCAGCAGCCACTGACAAATAGTCTGGATAAAACCAAGGAGTGCGCGAATGCGTCGTGTCGTAATTACCGGGCTGGGAATAATCAGCCCTATTGGAAACAATGCCCAGGACGTCAGCGCCAGCCTTAAGGCGGGAAAATCCGGCATCCGGGCCGAACCGAATTATGCGGAACACGGGTTTCGCAGCCAGATCGCGGGCATCCCCCAGATCGATCTGGCCGAGAACATCGACAAGCGTCAGCTGCGCTTTATGGGGCCAACGGCGGCCTATGCCTATCTGGCGATGCAGCAGGCGATCCAAGACAGCGGTCTGGAAGAAAGCGATATTTCCAACGAACGGACCGGCCTTATCGCCGGATCTGGTGGACCGTCTACCAGCAACTTTTTTACAGCCTTTGACACGGTGATTTCCAAAGGCGCGCCCAAACGCATGGGCCCCTTCATGGTTACGCGCTGCATGTCCTCGACGGTTTCGGCCTGTCTGGCGACACCATTCAAGATCAAGGGCGTCAACTATTCGATCACCTCGGCCTGTTCGACCAGCGCCCATTGCATCGGCAACGGCGTTGAGCAAATTCAGATGGGCAAACAGGATATCGTCTTTGCCGGTGGTGGCGAAGAAGTTGACTGGACGCTGTCTTGCCTGTTTGACGCCATGGGCGCGATGTCGAGCAAATATAACGACACCCCCGAAAAAGCTGCCCGCGCGTTTGACGCAACCCGCGACGGTTTTGTGATCGGCGGCGGCGGCGGTATGCTGGTTCTGGAAGAACTGGAACATGCCAAGGCGCGCGGCGCCAAAATTTATGCCGAGGTAACCGGCTATGGGGCCACGTCCGACGGCCATGACATGGTTGCACCGTCCGGCGAAGGCGGTCAGCGGTCGATGAAACTTGCGGTTTCAACGATTGGCGATCGCACGGTTGATTACGTCAATGCGCACGGCACATCGACGCCCGTGGGCGACGTGGTCGAGGTCGAGGCAGTTCGCGCCGCACTTGGCGAAGATCACGCACCGATTTCATCAACCAAATCCATGACCGGCCACGCATTAGGCGCAGCTGGCGTGCATGAGGCGATCTATTCCCTGCTGATGATGGAAGGCCAGTTCATCGCACCATCGATCAACGTCAACGAACTGGACCCCGCCATTCGCCCCGAAGAAATCGCGACGAAATATCAGGACGCGAAACTGGACACAGTATTGTCCAACAGCTTTGGTTTCGGCGGAACGAACGCCACACTGGTAATGAGCAAATATCACGGATGACACATTATGGCTGAACTGATGAACGGCAAACGCGGCCTGATTATGGGCGTCGCGAATGAACGCTCGATCGCTTGGGGAATTGCCAAGGCGATGGCGGCCGAGGGCGCCGAACTGGCTTTCAGCTATCAAGGAGAAGGCTTTGGCAAACGCGTGGCTCCGCTGGCCGAAAGTGTTGGGTCCAGCCTGCTGATCGACGTTGATGTGACTGACGATGACTCGATGGATGCCGCCTTTGCTAAGCTAAAAAGCGAATGGGGAAATCTGGATTTCGTGGTTCACGCCATTGCATTTTCTGACAAGAATGAACTGACCGGGCGGTTCATAAATACATCACGAGGCAATTTCGAAAATTCGTTGAACATCTCATGTTATTCTCTGATTGATGTGGCGCGCCGGGCCGCCCCCTTGATGCGCGATGGTGGCACCATCCTGACGATGACATTTCAAGGTTCAAACGCTGTGACGCCTTATTACAATGTGATGGGGGTTGCCAAAGCCGCGCTGGAATCCACGGTGCGCTATCTGGCAGCAGACCTTGGCCCGGACGGTATCCGCGTTAACGCAGTATCGCCCGGCCCGATGAAAACCCTTGCCGGGGCCGCAATCGGTGGCGCGCGCAAAACCTTCCGCCACACCGAGGCAAATGCGCCGATGCGCTCAAACGCCTCGCTGAATTCTGTTGGTGGCGCGTCGGTGTTTCTGGCTTCTGACTATGGTGCGGACACAACCGGCGAAATTTTGCATGTCGATGGCGGCTATCACGTCATGGGCATGCCTGCCGCCGAAAACCTGTAATCGCGAAACAGTCTGTTAACCGGGTTTCCCTACTAAACACCCACAAATCCCGGCTAGCATAGTGTCAGGTGGGGCGCCCTTCGGGGCCGCTCAAATGTTTGTTGGGTGGTGGTTTTATGATTTCGGTATTTACCGCGGCGATACTATGCGGGGCATTGCTATATGCCCTTCGCGGTGGCGTGATAGCTGGTGGGCCGGTTTCGTTTTCCGGTTTTAACGGAATTGGCGTTGTTTTTGTTTTCATCGCCTTTGTGTTCGCGGCAGCGCTGCTAGGCCCCGCTTTCGGGGTATCTTTGCTGATTTCTTTATTCATTCATGAACTTGGCCATGTCTTGGCCTACCGAATGCTTGGCCATACCAACACGCGTATCCGGATGGTTCCCTTATTGCCGGGCTCGGAAATATCCGACAAACCCCTGACCAGCGAGGGCGAAGCATTTTTCGTCGCAATCATGGGACCCGGATTAAGCCTTGCACCAATGGTTCTGGCACTGGCGCTGTCGGCGGCTTTTTCCCAGTCGATGCCCGACTTCGCCGTTGCCATGCGCGTATTTGCGGTAACGTGCGGTGCGCTGAATTTCGTGAACCTGCTGCCGATCTGGCCACTGGATGGCGGCCGTTGTGCGCGGCTTGCTGCGTCCAGCTTTTGGCCGGGCCTGGCACCGGGAATAACCATTTTCATGTGCTCGGCCCTGGCAATGGCCGGGTTGCGCAGCGGCTCAATCGCACTGATTATATTGGCGGCCATCGGTGCCCATAGCCTGTTGCGTAAAAGCGAACCACTGGCCCAACAAATGAACGCAAACAACGCGCTGATTGCGCTTGCCGCCTATACCTTTACGTTTGCCGCCCATTTCACCAGCGGTTGGCTGCTACTGGAAATCTACTTTTAGCTCCAACAGCCCTTCCTTCGCTCCTTTGTGCGTGCCACTGTCTAACGCAAAGGGGGATTTCCAATGACAATTAAAGCCTGCGTTTTTGATGCCTATGGCACCTTGTTCGATGTCGCCGCCGCTGCCCGCGAGGCCGCCGCAGAACCGGGTCGACAAGAATTTGCCGCCGTTTGGCAAACCGTTGCAAATGACTGGCGCCTGAAACAGTTGCAATACACCTGGTTGAGGGCGTTGGCAGATGCCCACACCGATTTCTGGGAAGTTACGCAAAACGGGCTGGATTGGGCGCTAGAAGCATCCGGGCTGGACGATCCCGAATTGCGCGAACGCCTGTTGGCGCTGTATTGGGAACTATCCGCCTACCCAGAGGTGCCGGACATGCTGGCATCCCTCAAATCCGCCGGGTTTGCCACCGCGATCCTGTCTAATGGGTCACCCGATATGCTGGACGGCGCGGTCAAGTCAGCAGGTCTGGGCCAAGTGCTGGACGACGTGTTGTCTGTTCAGGACGTTGGTATCTTCAAGCCGCACCGCTCGGTCTACCAAATGGTGCCAGACCGGTTTAATTGCCCGCCCGAAGAAATCCTGTTCGTGTCGTCAAACGGCTGGGACGCGGCCGCCGCCGCCGGGTTCGGGTTTCGATGCGTCTGGGCAAACCGGTCAGGCGAACCGATGGACCGGCTGCCCTGGACACCGGACAAGGTGCTAAGCGATCTGGTCCCGATCCCAGAGATTGCGGCACAGTTCTGATGGATTTTTTCACCACGTCTGACGGATTGCGGCTGGCCTATCAGGACGAAGGCGCAGGCCTGCCAGTGTTGTGTCTGGCCGGGCTGACCCGCAACGCAACCGATTTTGACTATGTCGCGCCGCATCTGTCCGGCGTGCGGATGATCCGCATGGATTATCGTGGACGGGGCCAATCGGCCTGGGCGGATGATCCGATGACTTATTCCATTCCGATCGAGGCACGGGACGCGCTGGAACTGCTGGATCATCTGGGCTTGGAAAAGGCAGCCATTCTAGGCACCTCTCGCGGTGGTCTGATCGCGATGGTTCTGGCGGCAACTGCACGAGACCGGCTAATCGGTGTCTGCCTGAACGATATTGGCCCCGACATAAAGACCGACGGGCTGGAAATCATAATGAACTATATTGGCCGCAACCCGCGCTTTAAAACCCGTGCCCAGATGGCAGCGGTGATGCCCGGCGCGATGGTGGGGTTTGCCAATGTGCCGCCCGAAAGATGGGCCCAAGAGGTCGCGCACCACACAATTGAAACCGCCGACGGGCTAACGATCAATTACGATCCCCGTCTGCGCGAAGCAGTTTTGGACGTGGGCCATCAACCCGCACCCGATCTTTGGCCGATGTTCGATGCCCTGGACGGCCTGCCTGTAGCGCTGATCCGCGGCGCAAATTCGGATCTTCTGTCGCCCGAAACGGTCAAAGAAATGCAAAGGCGCCACCCCGGCATGATTTTTGCGCAGGTCCCGGATCGCGCCCATATCCCGTTTCTGGATGAACCCGAAGCCATGATTGCCATCGCCAAATGGTTGGAGAATTGCCAGTGAATATCGAAATGATTAACGCCGCAAACGCCCGCCTGGATGGCCGGGTGCGACGCACACCGATGCTATCCTCGCCGTTTCTGGATGACATCGCCGGGCGGCGGGTTCTGGTGAAAGCCGAATGTTTGCAACACACCGGATCGTTCAAGTTCCGCGGCGGCTGGTCGGCGATATCGGCGCTGACGCCGGAACAACGGCAACGCGGCGTCATCGCATTTTCGTCCGGCAACCACGCGCAGGGCGTGGCCTATGCAGCACGCGAACACGGGATTGCCGCATTAATCCTGATGCCTGCTGACGCGCCCAAACTAAAAATTGAAAACACCCGTGCACTTGGCGCTGAGGTTCAGCTATTTGACCGAGCAACCGAGGATCGCGATGCGATCGGCGCAGAACTTGCGCGCGAACGCGGGCTGACCCTGATCAAGCCCTTTGACGAACCCCAAGTGATTGCCGGTCAGGGCACAACCGGGCTGGAAATTGCGGAACAGGCGGGCGAAAACAACGTTCAGAACGCCGATGTGCTGGTGTGCTGTGGTGGTGGCGGGCTGACGTCAGGGATCGCGCTGGCGCTGGAAGCCAAAGCACCCGGATTGCGGGTGCGACCGGTTGAACCGCAAGGCTTTGACGACGCGGCCCGCTCGCTTGTTTCTGGCAAGATCGAGGTTAACGAAACCACCAGCGGGTCCATTTGCGATGCGATCATCACGCCTTCGCCGGGGCAGATAACCTTTCCAATCATGAAAAAACTGTGCGGGCCGGGTTTGGTCGTGTCCCCCGATGACAGCCTGCGGGCGATGGCGGCGGCCTTTACCCGGCTCAAGATAGTGCTGGAACCGGGCGGCGCTGTGGCGTTGGCGGCAGCCTTGTATCATCCGCAGGAATTTCAGGGCGATGCGGTGATAGCCGTTGCGACGGGCGGAAATGTCGACGCTGATATGTTCGCGCAGGCGCTCCAGCGTTTCGGCACAGGTAATTGACAACGCCAACTACCTTGGGCAGGCTCAAACAGGGAGGAACGCTATGCGCACACAGGTTTGCATCATCGGCGGCGGACCATCGGGGCTGCTGCTGTCACAACTGTTGCATCTGAACGGAATTCATTCGGTCGTGCTGGAACAGCGCAGCCGTGCCTACGTTTTGTCACGCATTCGCGCCGGGGTTCTGGAATGGGGCAGCGTCGAGGTGTTGCGCGACGCACAGGTCGGCAAGCGCATGGATGCGCAGGGTTTTGCCCATGATGGTGTTTACCTGTCGGCGCAAAACCAAGAATTCCACATTGATTTCAAAGAATTGACCGGCAAACAAGTGATGATCTATGGTCAGACCGAAGTCACTGCGGACCTTTACGACGCGCGCGAGAAAATGGACGGGGTCGTGATCCATGACGCGCAAGGCGTCACGCCCTGTGATCTGGAAACCGACGCCCCATATGTAACGTACATCAAGGACGGTACCGAGCGGCGAGTTGACTGCGACTTTGTCGCTGGATGCGACGGATTTCACGGCGTCAGCCGGGGCTGTATTCCGGCATCGGTCCTGCAGGAATATGAACGGGTCTACCCGTTTGGCTGGTTGGGTATTCTGTCTCGAACCCCGCCGGCAAGGGACGAGTTGATCTATGCCCAGCACGAGCGTGGGTTTGCGCTTTGCTCAATGAGAAATTCCAAACTCAGTCGCTATTACCTGCAAACACCGCTGGATGATCCACTTGAAAAATGGACCGATCAGAAGTTTTGGGACGAGTTGCGCAAACGCATTCCCCAAGAGGTCGCCGATACATTGGTGACAGGGCCGTCGATCGAAAAATCTTTGGCACCGCTGCGCAGTTTTGTTGCCGAACCGATGCGCTGGGGCCGGCTGTTTCTGGTCGGAGATGCCGCCCATATCGTGCCGCCAACCGGCGCAAAGGGGCTGAACCTTGCCGTCAGCGATGTGCATTATCTGTCTCAGGGCCTGTCGCAGCACTATGGCGGCGATGACGACGGGCTAACGCATTATTCCGAGCGCGCATTGGCGCGGGTCTGGAAATCCGAACGTTTCAGTTGGTCGATGACCACATTGTTGCATCGGCCACCCGATCAAAGCGCATTTGACCAGCGAATACAGAAAAGCGAACTGGGCTATCTGGCAAGCTCGCGTGCCGCGCAAACCTCGTTGGCGGAAAATTATATTGGCCTGCCATTTTAGAAAGGTGACAGATGAACATTCTCGATCTTGGCGATGTGAAACTGAACTATACCGACGAAGGTGATCCGAACGGCGCACCGATCGTTTTCGCAAATTCCCTTGGAACGGATTATCGGCTGTGGGACAAAATCATGCCGCTTCTGCCCACGGGTTTGCGGATCATCCGTTGGGACAAGCGCGGCCATGGCCTGTCGTCCGCCCCGGATGCACCCTATTCAATGGGGGCATTGATCAGCGACGCTGAACGCCTGCTTGACCACCTCAAGGTCAAAGATTGCGTCTTTGTCGGGCTATCAATCGGGGGCATGATTGCACAGGGGCTGGCGGTTAAACGGCTGGATCAGATCCGGGCGATGGTGGTGTCCAATTCTGCCGCCAAAATCGGCACCAGAGCCATGTGGCAGGAACGTATTGACGCCATTCAGGCGGGCGGCATTGAGGTGCTGGCCGACGCGGTCATGGAACGCTGGTTTGGCCGGGCGTTTCGCAAGACAGATGAATTGGCTGCATGGCGCAATATGCTGACCTGCACCCCGGCCCAAGGCTATATGGGATGTTCGGCCGCAATCTCGCACACTGATTTTTTTGCGACCACGGCAACACTTAGCTTACCCAGCCTGTTCATCGCGGGTGACGAAGACGGTTCAACGCCACCCGATCTGATGCGTGAAACGGCGGATTTGGTCAAAGGATCGCGGTTCCAGCTTATTCGCGGCGTGGGCCATTTGCCCTGTGTCGAGAAACCCGACGAATATTGCAAAATCCTGAACGCATTCCTAAAGGAGATTGGCCATGTCTAGCACAAACCCTCTTATTCAAAGGGATCGCTCAGCCCATCCGCTGGCATATGACCCGGGCTACAAAACTTCGGTGACGCGCTCGCCCAGACTACCACTCTTGTCGATGCCCAGCACCCCGAGCGAGCAGACCGGGCCGGTATTTGGGCAGGGCCTGATCGGCAAGCTGGACAACAATCTGATCGAGAATTTCACCCAGGGCGCCCAAAAGGCAATCGGTGAGCGGATCATCGTGCACGGCCGTGTGCTGGACGAAAATGCGCGCCCGGTTCCCCATACACTGGTGGAAATCTGGCAGGCCAATGCGGGCGGGCGCTATCGCCATAAGAACGACGGATACCTTGCCCCGCTGGACCCGGCTTTTGGTGGCTGCGGGCGCACGATCACCGATGAAAACGGGTATTATGAATTCCTGACGATCCGCCCCGGCGCATACCCGTGGCCCAATGGCGTGAACGACTGGCGCCCGATGCATATCCATTACTCGGTTTTTGGATCAGGCTTTGGCCAGCGCCTGATTACCCAGATGTATTTTGAAGGCGACCCGCTAATTGATCGCTGTCCGATCGTTCAGACGATCCCGGACAAAAGCCAGATCGAGCGGCTGGTTGCACCGCTGGATATGTCAAAGGCTCTGCCGCTGGATGCGCTGGCCTATAAGTTTGATATCGTTCTGCGCGGACGCCGCCAGACGATGTTCGAAAACAAACCGGAGGGGATGTAAAATGACGCAGAAACTTGAATTGCTGCGGGAAACCCCGTCACAAACCGCTGGTCCCTATGTGCACATCGGCTGCATCCCGTTCTTCACCGGGATCGAAACGATCTATCCCGAAGACCTTGGGCGGCGCGCAATCGAGGATGGCGCCAAGGGGCAGACCATTATCATCCGCGGTGCTGTCTATGACGGAACCGGCTGGCGGATGCGTGACGCAATGATGGAAAGCTGGCAGCCCGACAGCGCCGGGATATTTGCCGGGCAAGACGGGGCAGACCCAAAGGTCAACGGCTTTTGTCGCTTCGCCGCCGACAACGAGACCGGCGAATTCACCCTGAAAACCGTCAAGCCCGGCGCGCTCGCCAACAACAGCGGCGTTATTCAAGCCCCCCATATCGCGCTGTGGATTGTAGCCCGAGGCATCAATATCGGCCTGCAAACCCGGATATATTTTGACGACGAAGACAACACCAATGACCCGCTTTTGGGCCGGATAGAACAGCGCGACCGGGTTGATACGCTAATCGCCAAAAAG
>Ga0209344_10006123_pt1 | contig 10030 bp, 12 predicted proteins | sample Cruoilmetagenom6_FD_187293 | JGI IMG/M metagenome (GOLD analysis project Ga0209344, IMG submission 187293) | Oil polluted marine microbial communities from Coal Oil Point, Santa Barbara, California, USA - Santa Barbara Oil Seep Sample 6 (SPAdes)... | ecosystem: Environmental > Aquatic > Marine...
AAGGTGGCGCTGCCCTACTCACTGCGCATGATAATAAACGCATCCACCAAAAAGCCAACCATTTAATTCAATTGGTGCGACCATGAGATTTTGGATACTGTTGCAGCGCGATGTATTGGTGGCTTGGCGTAAAAAATCAAATATATATCAACCGCTGGTGTTCCAGTTATTGATTGTCACCATGTTTCCATTAGGCTTAGGTGCCGGCGCCCAAACCTTACAAAAAATTGCCCCGGCCGTGGTTTGGATATTGGCCCTCATCAGCACCCTGATTACCTTGGAAAATATTTTCAAAGATGATTACGAAGATGGTAGTTTAGCCTTATATGCCCTATCGGGCTTATCGTTGCCTTTGGCTGTTTTGGCCAAGGCGGCTGCTCACTGGATAACCACCGGTTTACCGGTTATTTTATTCGCACCGGTGATTGCTGTTTTATTGCATTTACCGGCTTATGCCTATGGGGTTTTGATGTTGTCTTTATTGATCGCCACCCCCATATTCAGTTTATTAGGTACCGTGGGCTCGGCCCTGATTATGAACCTTAAAAATGGTGGCATGCTGCTCAGTGTTTTGATAATGCCACTGTTGGCACCGGTGTTGATTTTTGGCGCTGGCGCTGTTTTGGAAACCACTTTAGGCAATACCCCGACTGGTCATTTATCTTTGTTGGCCGGTTGTTTTGTGTTGAGCCTGACCCTGGCGCCTATCGCCGCTGCCGCTGCCATTAAGGTTAATTTGGAGTAATAAGTAAACCATGAACAAAATTGTTAAGTTTTATCATGAAATGGGCTCACCACCGAGCTTTTACCGAATCACCGGCTATTGGTTAAAACCCTTATTTATCCTGGCCTTGGTGTTAACTATTTATGGCTTGATTGATGGTTTGTTTTTTGCGCCACCGGATTACCAACAAGGTGATTCCTATCGTATTATGTTCGTGCATGTACCAGCGGCCTGGATGAGCATGTTTATTTATTTTGTTATTGGTGTTTGTGGCATCATCGCTTTTGTCTGGCGCATGAAAGTCGCTGAAGCAGTCATGATGGCCAGTGCACCGATTGGCGCTTTATTCACTGCTTTAACACTGCTCACGGGTATGCTGTGGGGTAAACCTATGTGGGGTACGTATTGGGATTGGGATGCCCGTATGACTTCTGAATTAATTCTGCTATTTTTATACATTGGTGTTATGGGCATTTACAGTGCTTATGATGATGACCCACGTAAAGCGGCACGCTTAGCCGCGCTGGTAGCCATTATCGGCCTCATTAATTTACCGATTATCCGCTATTCCGTTGAGTGGTGGACCAGTATTCACCAGGGTGCCAGTATTTCATTGATGGGCGGGAACAGTGGTATTAAAGATTGGTCTATGTTAAGACCCTTATTGGTGATGGCATTGGCCACAAAGTTTTATTATTTATACTCCATGTTACATCGAGCGCGTACTTATTTACTGCGCACTGAACAAAATAAATCATGGGTTACTAAACAGATAATTGAGAATTAATATGTTAACGCTATTGGATATGGGGAAATATAACTTTTTTGTTTGGAGCTCAATGGCTTTATTTGGGCTCATGCTGACTGTTGATTTAGTGAGTATTCACCGACATAGAAGACAAATTGCGCGGCAAATTAAAGCGCGTCAAAGGAGACAACAATCATGACACCGACTCGTAAAAGAAGGTTAATATTAATTTCCATGGTGATTATGGGTGTGGCTGTGGCCACTGCCATATTCCTCACTGCCTTTAAAGACAATATCATGTTCTTTAAAAGCCCCACCGAAATTAGTCAAAATGATTTTCCCGTAAACCGCAGTTTCCGCTTAGGTGGTATGGTCAAAGAAGGCAGTTTGCAGCGTCTTGAAAATAGTTTAAAAGTACAATTTGAAGTAACCGATTATGGTGCTGATGTTCAGGTTGAATATGAAGGTATTTTGCCGGACTTATTTCGTGAAGGCCAAGGCGTTGTCGCCATTGGTCGCATGGAAAACAAGCAATTATTTGTGGCTGAAGAAGTGTTGGCCAAACACGATGAAAACTATATGCCGCCGGAAGTAGCGGATATTTTACTAACCGAGGGGCAACAATAATATGTTACCTGAAATTGGACAATTTTTATTGGTGCTGTCACTGTTATTAGCGACTGCTTTAACGGTACTACCGATGCTTGGTTACGCCAAAAACAACCAAACCTTGATGCAAACAGCACGGCCCTTGTCACATGTGTTGTTTATAACCATTATGGCTTCCTTTGTGATTTTGGTGGTGTTGTTTATTCAACAAGATTTTTCAGTGCTTTACGTGGCTGAAAATTCATCGTTAGAATTACCTTTACGTTATCGAATTACTGCCGCCTGGGGTGCTCATGAAGGCTCGATACTCATGTGGGTCACAGTACAAGCCTTGTGGATTTCTGCGGTGGCTAAATTCAGTCGGTCCTTGTCCTTGAGCCAAATTTCAAGGGTGTTATCCGTGTTGGGGTTTATTGCGCTCGGCTTTGTCGCTTTTGTCCTGTTTGCGTCCAATCCTTTTGAAACCATCTTTCCGGTACCGATAGATGGCAACGACTTAAACCCATTGCTACAAGATTTTGGCATGATTATGCATCCACCCTTACTTTATTTTGGTTATGTGGGTTTATCGGTGGCTTTTTCCTTATCTGTGGCGGCTTTAATCGGTGGTGAAATCAACGAACAGTGGATTCGTTGGTCACGCCGTTGGACTAATATCGCCTGGGCGTTCCTTACCATGGGTATCATCTTAGGATCATGGTGGGCCTACTACGAACTCGGCTGGGGCGGCTGGTGGTTTTGGGATCCGGTTGAAAATGCCTCCTTCCTGCCCTGGTTAGCAGGTACCGCGCTGATTCATGTGCAAGCGGTCAGTGAGCGTAAAAATGCGTTCAGGGGTTGGACCGTCTTACTAGCCATTATTGCCTTTAGTTTATGTATTTTAGGCACCTTCTTAGTTCGTTCAGGCAGTATTACCTCAGTGCATTCTTTTGCGGCCGATCCGTTTCGTGGTATTTTCATTTTGGTGCTGTTAGCCATTTATTCAGGTGGTGCCTTAGTACTCTATACATTGAGAGCCAATCAACTCAAATCTCGAGACACCATTAACCTTAATTCCCGAGAGACCTTAATGTTGGCTAATTCATTGATTTTCATCACAGCCACCTTTACCGTTTTATTGGGGACTTTATTTCCCATGATTTTTGAAGCAGTGGGTAAGAAAATCTCCGTGGGTGCACCCTATTTTGGCTTGATGTTCTTTGTGTTGATGATTCCAATGGCGGTGTTACTGCCCTTAGGCAGTCAGCTAAAATGGCACCGAGATGATGTCATGGCCGCTATCAAACAACTGATGCCTTACCTGCTTGTAACCACCGTCTTGGCTGTCATCGTATGGTTTCTGTTTAAACCACTGAACATCCGTGCCATCGCCGGTATCTATGGCGGTCTTTGGGTATTCACAGCCACCGTGGGCCAATGGATTAAACGTCCGGGTCGTGCCACCGCCGGTTTTATCGGTATGAGTGTTGCACACATTGGTGTGGCTGTATTTTTATTTGCCATGTCTATGACAGAACACAAAGACATTGAGCAAGATATTTTGATGTCACCGGGCACCACCAAACAAGTGGGTGGTTATGATTTTACTTTTACCGGTGTCGATCGGGTACGTCAAGAAAATTACCAAGCCCAACAAGGCCACGTTGAAGTGCGTCGTGAAGGCCGACTAATCACCACCCTTAATCCACAAAAACGCTTTTATCCCAAGCAGCAAATGCCAATGACCGAAGCCGCCATTTATGCCGGCTGGACCAAAGACATCTACGTTTCTTTAGGTGAGGCAGTGAATAAAGAAGGTGCCTGGGCTGTGCGAATTTATATCAAACCTCTGATTCGTTGGATGTGGTTTGGGGGTATTTTAATGCTAACCGGAGCCATCATCGGCTTATTCAGTGCGCGTATAAAACGCCAGGAAGATAAGCAACGTGATCAAGTTATGGCACAACAGTTGAATATATCATGAAAAAAACAATTATTTCCTTAATACCATTGGCATTGCTATTAGGCTTGTTAGCCTTATTGTTCTTAAATATGGGCTATCATACAGAACAAGTGCCCTCACCATTGATTGGCAAACCTGTACCGGCTTTTGAATTACCCCTACTCTATGAAGAAGGCACCCTGACTGAACAGGACTTTTTGGGTGAACCGTGGTTATTGAATGTCTGGGGTAGTTGGTGTCCTAATTGTTTGTATGAGCATCCGGTAGTCACTGATTTGGCCCAATCCGGTCAGCTTAAAGTGGTGGGATTAAATTGGAAAGATGAATTTAAGAATGCTGATACTTGGCTCAAGCGATTGGGAAACCCCTACCACACAATTTTAGTGGATTATAAAGGTGATGTGGCCATTGATTTTGGTGTCTATGGCGCCCCGGAAAGCTTTTTGATTGATGCCAACGGCATTATCGTCCATAAAATTGTCGGCGAATTAACCCCGGGCAATGTCAAGGATGAAATTTTACCCAAATTAGCTCAGTTACAATAACCATGCGATTATTCTTAATTTTTATTTCACTGATTGTTAGTGGCCATGCACACTCAATCGAAGTCTATAACTTTGAAAACGAGTACCAACGAGAACTCTATCAAGAATTGACCCAGGAATTGCGATGCTTAGTCTGTCAAAATCAAAATTTAGCAGATTCTGACGCTGACTTGGCCAAAGACTTAAAAGATCAGGTGGCCGAATTTGTCATTAATAACCAGGATAAGGAGACTATATTGGCCTACATGGTGCAACGATACGGTGATTTTGTAACCTACAACCCACCATTAAACACCAGTACAGTTTTTCTCTGGTTTTCACCCTTTGTTGTGTTACTTATTGGTGCTGGTATTCTTATTTATAACATCAGGAAAAAACAATCATGACTCTTTGGCTGACTTACGGTGCAATTACTTTATTGATTGGTTTACTTTTTGGCTGGCTGCTTTGGCGTCAAAACAAACAAGTAACAAAACGTTGGCTGATCACAAAGATTAAACATAATCCGGCACAAAAAGATGACTACATAGAAGCCCTCAATCAAATAGACAAACAACCCACATACAGCTTTAAAACAACACTGTTGTTATTGCTTGCTTTAATACCTACAGGTTTATTGCTCAATAGCTACCTTTTCCCACCCCAGGACCAACCAACACAACAAGCCCAACAATTACCCAGCATTGAAGAAGCCCTGGCACAATTAGAACAGTCCTTACAAGACAACCCCAATGACTTGGAAGGCCAAATGCTGTACGCCCGTACTATGATGTCTATGCAAAACTTCGATGCAGCGGTTCAGGCTTTAAGAAAAGCCGATGAACTTGAACCCAATAATGCCAATATACTCACTGAATTGGCTGAAGCCGTGGCCTTTAAAAATAACACCGGCAGTTTCTTAGGTGAACCGGAAAAACTGATTGATCGCGCCTTAAACGCTGATCCGGCTCATCAAAAAGCCATGTGGCTTAAAGGAATCATTGCCTTTGAAAATCAAAACTATGCCCAAGCTGAACAGCTATGGACCACCTTGATACAAAACATCAACGATGACAATGTAAAAACAACCATCATCAAACAAATCAATCAAGCCAGAAGTCAGCAGAATAAACCGGCCATTGGTCAATCAGATATAGCTGATTCAACAGTGCTTTCAGGAAATGAGCAATCACAACTTAGTTACCAGGTTATTGTTGATGCAGAAGACAGCATTAGAAATAGTCAATTTCCGGCCACGACGCGGTTGTTTGTTTCTGCCAGAGCTCTTTCAGGACCACCCATGCCGGTAGCTGCCATAGATGTGGCGCCACCATTTAATTGGCCTGTAACAATTAATTTGACGGACCAACATAATTTAACGCCGAATCGGCAACTCAGTGATTTTGAACAAGTAATTATTACTGCGCGCTTAAGCGTTAGTGGCGATGCAGGTGCCAGTGATTATGTGAGCGGCAGTCAAACAGTGGCAGCTAATCAAGCCAAAATATTGCTGCAACTATCGAATCCATAAAAAGGTCTTTTGTGACAATAATTGACCCTTTTTGCTGGCCTAATTCCGTTGGTCATTTAAAATCAGCCTTTTAGCCGAGTAAAGTAACTATGTTTTGCAATTAAGCCCTATTTTCATTAAGATAATGCTGGGTTCAAACAGAATAACAACATGGCAAGAATACTAATCATTGACGACTCCCCTTCACAGCTTTACGGCATGCAAAAAATTGTTGAAAAGCTTGGACATGAAACCATTTTGACAGAAGATGGAAAGGAAGGGATACAAATTGCACGGGAGCAATTACCAGACTTAATTTTAATGGACGTAGTGATGCCGGATTTAAACGGCTTCCAGGCCACCCGGAAAATCAGTAAAGACGAACGAACTGCTCATATTCCGGTGATTATCGTCACCACTAAAAAACTGGAAACTGATCGGGTTTGGGGACTGCGTCAAGGCGCCAAAGAATACTTGGTCAAACCGGTGACAGAAAAAGCCTTAAAAGACATTTTGGAAAGCCACTTACCGAGTTAATTAAGCCTACACTAAAAAACCACTGATATACACTGGCTCTTAAAAGTTCGAACTAATCAGTGGTTTTTTTATGCCCGCCTGCTTCACCCATAAATTGACGATAATAACGTAATTCCTTGATTGATTCTTCGGTATCCGCCATCGCCAAATGTTGACCCGTCTTACTAAACCCATCCAGTAATTGCGGGTTCCAGCGGCGAATCACTTCTTTTATTGAACTGACATCGATTTGTCGGTAATGAAAATAGTTTTCTAATTCAGGCATCCAACGTGCTAAAAACCGTCGATCCTGACAGATGCTGTTACCGCACATGGGAGAGACATGTTTATCCACATGTTCCTTTAAGAACTCAATGGTGAGACGCTCTGCGTCACGAACACTGAGGTCTGAGTCCAACACACGCTGCCATAATCCTGATTGGCTGTGATGCTCGGTGTTCCATTCGTCCATTGCATGAAGAGTTTTTTCAGGTTGATGAATGGCAATATCTGGTCCGCACGCTATAATCTCTAAATCTGAATTGGTCACAATGGTGGCAATTTCAATGATATGATCCTTCATGGGATTGAGTCCGGTCATTTCTAAATCAATCCATATTAAATGCTGTTCTGAACGCACAATTCACCTGCAAATCAAAAACAGATATTTTAACCTGTTGTATAATGCATTGTTAGCCCAAAACCAAAAATCAAACAAAAGCAGATGGCTCATCAATTCCGAATTAGCGCCACCCGAAAGCAAACGGCGACAGTGATCAACTTACAAGACCATCAAATTAAACAGGTGTTCTTTAACCGACAGCTAAAACCCATCTGTGGTGATTATGTCAGTCTTAAACAAGAACTGAATGATTTTCGTATAAATGAAATACTACCTCGTGACAATGTATTTAGCCGTGCTGACGCGCAAGGTCGGAAACAACACCTGGCTGCCAATGTTGATCAAGTTTTAATTATCATGGCGGTATATCCTGAACCCACCCGTGATATTATCAATCGTTATCTGGTGGCAGCAGAACTGAATCACATTGAACCCATCTTAGTCTTTAATAAAATTGATCTGCAATCAGATTTTTTTATTCACACGGCGCATAGTTATCGCCAACTCGGTTACCAGGTACATTTAACAAGCATCAATGACCAAGAAAGTATTCAGCCTTTACAGCAACAACTCATAGCAAAAACCACACTGCTTGCCGGCCAATCTGGTGTCGGCAAATCCAGTTTAAGTAATTTGTTGTTTCCCTCGCTTGATTTGAAAACCGGTGAACTGGCTAAAAAAACCGGTAAAGGGGCACATACCACAAGCGTCACACATTTATATTATGACGACACACAAGAAGCCTTTCTGATTGATTCACCGGGTGTATGGGAATACGGCTTATGGTATTTAACACCCATTGAAATCGCACAAGGATTTTGTGAATTTCAAGATTATCTGGGCGAATGTAAATTCAGCAACTGCACCCACAGCCACGAACCGGATTGTGCTATTATTCAGGCCGTTGCCGATGGTAAGATATCAGAAAAACGCTATCAATCCTTTATTCGAATATGCGAATCTATGCACTACTGGAAGCCAACAAACTATTAAACAGGTTAATTATTTATGAGTATAAAATATTGTAACCAATGTGGTCATGCAGTCAAATACCAACAACCCGAAGGCGATAACCAACTCCGAGCCGTCTGTCAAAATTGTTTTTATGTCCAATATGAAAATCCACTGATTGTCAGTGGTTGCATTATCGAGCATGAAGGTCGAATCCTGTTGGGTAAACGCACCATTGAACCCCGTAAAAATTGCTGGAATATTCCAGCCGGCTTTTTAGAAAATGGTGAATCGACCCAGGCCGGTGCCATTCGTGAAGTCAAAGAAGAGGTTCTGGCAGAAGTTAGAAATATCGAATTGTTTGGTATTTACAGCATCATTCAGCGCAGTCAGGTGCATATTTACTACCGTGCCCAACTAAATTCATCCGAGGTCGGCGCTGGTGCCGAAACCTCCGAAACCCACTTTTTTCTGCCTGATGAAATCCCCTGGGATAACCTCGCCTTCCCGGTCAACGCCACCGCTTTAGAACGCTACGTCAAAGAAATGGAAACCGGCAAATTCACTATCCAGGAGGACGATATTGTCATTGATTACGACATGCTCAGGCAGTTTGATCGTTAAAAGTGCAGAAAATTAAAGTAAGGTGGGCTCTGCCCATCAATAATATACTGCTAACGAATACTTTGCCGGTGCTGATTGAGCATACTTAAACCGATGGCATCAGGTTGATAGATGTTTTCGGCTTTTTCCAGCGCGGCGTTATACCATTGTTTGGCTTTCTGTGGCATTTGACACTGTTTTAACATGTGGCCAATCCACCATTCTGCACCCAGTCGCTTCCAGCCTTTGGGTGATTCTTTATTCAGGTTATTTTTCAGTGCGCTGAGTTTATTTAGGCCTTTTTCACAAGCCGCTGATTTACGACCATCACCAAATACGTTGGCCATGCGTGTTATTTCGTTGTACAGATTGTTACGACCGTGTTCGACAAAGATTGGCATGACATCTTTAAGTATGGCGTCAGATTCCTCATGCTGGTGTCGTTTGGCCAACAATCTGGCCAGGTTTGCCCGGGCGGTGGCGATACGAATGGTGTTTTCCGGATCTAACTGCCGGCGTAATTCAATAGACCGGCGATACAGTTGCTCTGCCTGTTCATACGCCCCCAAATCTTCATACACATACGCCAGATTATTTATCACACGGGCATATTCAAAGTTCTGTTGGCCGTAATGTCGATTGTAAACCGACAAAATATCCTGATAGATTTTTTCGGCCCGGTCAAAATAGCCTTTGTCATGGTAAAACACCGCCAAACGCGACAATTCAGCGGCATACAAGGGGTGATCGGTGGAATACAGTTTGTCCGCAATGATGAGGGCTTCCGCCAGTATTTTCTCAGCCTCATCGTGCCGATTTAAACGCATCAACCGGGTGGCCTTACTGCCAATCCGGCGCAGGTAGTATGGGTGCACTTTGCCCACTTCTTGTTCGGAAAATTGCACCCCATACTCCGCATATTGCAGTGACTTTTCCGGGTTCTTATATTTATATGCCTCACCCAGTTCACTGTAAATTCGACCGACCAAACCGGCGTCGTTAAGCTGGTTATCGTTGAGGCTCGCCAACAATGGTTCAAGCCGCTTAATCACTGCATCCTTATGTCCGCGTTCATTGTCCACAGTGGATTGGCGAATCAAGTGCCAGACCACTTCGGTGCGGTCTTCCACCTCATTGACCAAAGCATCCGCAATCGCAAAAGCCTGTTCCATTTCTTCAAGCTGGTCGTTTCTAAAGTACATCAAAGCCAGTTGCCCCAGAGCCATTAATGCCTTGTTTTTTAACCCCGCTTGCCGGAAAGCCGCAACCGCCTGTTGGTGG
>Ga0209344_10006124_pt1 | contig 10030 bp, 12 predicted proteins | sample Cruoilmetagenom6_FD_187293 | JGI IMG/M metagenome (GOLD analysis project Ga0209344, IMG submission 187293) | Oil polluted marine microbial communities from Coal Oil Point, Santa Barbara, California, USA - Santa Barbara Oil Seep Sample 6 (SPAdes)... | ecosystem: Environmental > Aquatic > Marine...
GATATTGACATGTTTTATACTTTTCATATTGGATTGTTTTGACTGTAACATTTCAAAACCAATAAAAAATATCAAAACACCACCTGTAATTTTAAACGCTGGAATACTAATATTAAAAAGCTCAAAAATATACTTCCCTAAGAGAATAAAAATGGTGACAATGATAAATGCTATGATATTTGCTCTTTTATTAATATCAGCTTTGGTTTTTTCGTCTGCGCCCTGAGTCATAGACACAAAAACAGTCATATTGGAGATAGGGTTGGTAATGGCGAAAAAGCCTGTAAATACTGTAATTGAAAAGGTTATAAGGTTGTCCATCGTTGGCAAAATTTAAATCTCGAAAGAACTTGAATTACGCCTATATTTCCAAGTAATTATGATTTTTTTAGGACGACTTATTTCAAGTTCTAACATTAAAAATTTTCAGGACAATCAGAAAAAAGAAGCGAATAACATTTATAGTTGATCCCCTATTTTATCATTTTACCAAATGCTCGGTTAGACGTAATAATTTTTCAATTTTAACAACATCGTAAGCATCTGGATGCGCTGGTGAAAAATAGCCTTTTTCTTCCCCTTTATCATTATCGAAATACTTCCCCGAATCGTTTATGTAATCATCAGACAACGCCAAGTCTACCAAAATAGTAACTCCTTTTTCGGCTGGAGACCAATGTTGTCCGTAGGCTTCTTTTGCCATTTTCGTATTTAATAATGAGCCTGGATTTACAGCAATTACGGTGATTTTAGGTTCTTTTTTTGCTAAATCGAAACTCCACATAGTTAATGCCAACTTACTTTGTGCATAGGTGCTGTTTTCAGAATCTTGCGATGTTCCTTTTAAAATTTCTTCGGAAACAGTTGTTTGGGCGGCAGAACTTAGATTGATTATTCGTGGCGTTTCAGAAGCTTTTATATTTTGAAGAAGGGCATTCGTCAGCACATAAGGAGCCAAATAATTAACCACCATGCGCATGTCCAATCCCTTTTTATTCTGAAGGGTTTTACTTTTGAAAACTCCCGCGTTATTGATCAACACATCAATTTTAGGAACCTCTCTCTTGATTTGTTCGGCCATTGCTGAAACCGCTTCTAAATCTGAAAAATCGGCTACAAAACCTTTCACATTCTCATTATTTGAAGCTTCTTTTATTTCAGAAATTACTGCTGATACTTTTGCCTTATTTCTTCCATGAACATAAATAGTATGACCTTGTTTCGCTAAATTTAAAGCGGTAAGTTTTCCTATTCCGTCTGTACTTCCTGTGATTACTATTGTTTTATTCATAATGTAATTTGTTCTTTTTTATTTGAATGAAATTCAGGCAACACTTGTTTAGAAATGCGTTCCAAAGTATCGTCCATATTCATAGTGTTGAATCTTAAATTTAAAGCCAAATGATTCACACCAATACTTCGTAATTTTTCAATATAATCGACTAAATAATGAACGCCTAATCTAAATCCTAAATGAATTGGTTTTGGTTGGTAATTATCATTTTCGTGCAAATCGATATACATTGGTTGCATAAACGGCTTATCAAATTCTTGAGTTGCTGCAACGACTTCTCTATATTGTCTAATCGTATTGCTTTGTGTGTATAGATCCCTTGGATAATTCATCCAACCATCGGCATTCGTAGCATTCCATTCTAAGGATTGTCTACTACTTCCAGTCATTAACATTGGGATTTTATGTGCTGTTGGTTTTGGTAACATATCTATGTTTCCTTGTAAACTTCCGTAGTTTTCAGTTTTAAAAGTGGGAAAATTAGGTTGCACTTTTCTTATATACTCAAAAGCTTCTCTAAATAATTTGCCTCTGTTTTCATACTCCATTCCCATGGCTGGATATTCATCATAACGATCTCCCGAAGCCACTCCTAGTAATAATCTTCCACCCGATAATTGATCGATAGTTGTGGCAGATTTTGCGACATTTAAAGGATGATGTAACGGTAAAGCAATACTAGAAATACCTAAAGCAATTTCCGAAGTCTGACCCGCAAGAAACCCCAAATATGTAAAGGGATCGAACGTTTGACCGGCATCACCAAAACTGGGTACATGAAACGGGATATCTCTTAACCAAAGCGATTTAAAACCTAGAGCTTCCAACTGTTTTACACGTTGTAAGTGATCTTGCATGGTTGGAATGGTACTATTGGTATAGTTTTCTATAGGCACCACTACTCCAATGCTTAGCTCGTTTTGTTTAAAAACGCTATTGTAGGCTTTGTTTATTTGCTCAAAATCTTTCATTATCCTACTCTTTTGCGAATCCGCCGTAACGACTCATAATATTGGTTGCACCTGCTACTGCCGTTTTTAATTTGGGTGTTACATTCCCGTATACATTAAAGGTATCCATTGTAGCACCTTCTAAAAACAAAGCTGCAAATTGCGACCATACTTTTAAATGCGCCAAAGCAGCATCTGCATCTTGGTAACGTTCATAAATATGAATGCTCTCTTGGTCTTCTGCAACATACCATTCGTGATTAAGCGAACCTGCTTCTTCAAATGTAGCTGCTGTTATTTTTTCCATTGCTTCATTATACTTGGCTTTGTTTATTATTTTGCCATCTACCGTCCAAGCTATGTTATTATTTAGTTTCATACTTATCTATTAAATTGAAAAGAATAAATTGTATTAATCTACAAATATTGATTTTACGTGTAATGTGTCCATGTATTCTTTTATTCTAAGGATCTTACCATCAGAAAATTGAAACAAAAAGTGATACGGGTTATTATATTCTCTTCCATTGGTTAATTTTCCATAAGAAATGAATTCGGCCGCAACACGATCTCCTTCTGCGGTCCAACCAACGGGTGTTAATTCTAATCCTTTAGGAATTGCTTTTTTCACCATTTTAATTAATTCTCCAATTCCGTTTTTATCCATTGTGCCAGAAACAGGTAAATCTCCTTTAATTCCCATAGACTGCCACGTAGCATAAGCATCTAAATACGTTAACGCATTGGTTGCATCACCTGCAGAAAAACGTTCAAAAAAATTAAGTATAGTTTGTTTATTTTGTGCTGTGTTCATAATTTCTAGTTTTTAGTTTACACCTTGTAAACCCATTAATAAAGTCTCAAAATTTCTTTGGTTTTCAATGTCATTTTGAAAACCTGTGTCATCTGCCAATGTAAAACGCTTAATTGCCGGTGATTTGCTTGTTGCTTGGTATAACCAATATGCTTCTTCTTTTAATGCCTCTTCAATGGGTAAATCTATAGATGCATAAATGGTACGTTTAGCAGCCTCGATAGAATCTGAATTAAACCGTGACATTCTATCAACTAAATCTTCAACAAAAGCCCCGATTTTATCTGCATCTAAAGCTCTATTTATAAGTCCGTAAGCTTCTGCTTGGTCTGCATCAAAATCTTTTGCAGACAAAATAACTTCTAAAGCCCTACCTAAACCGATTTGACGAGCCATACGAGACGATCCACCACCACAAGGTAAAATTCCCATACCAACTTCCATTTGCATGAATACTGCTTTACCACGAGCTGCAAAGCGCATATCTGTTGCTAAAGCAAATTCGTGCCCTCCACCTCTAGCAAAACCTTCTATTTTAGAAATAGTAATTTGTGGTAATTTACTAATACGTTGTAATACTTTTTGTAAGTCTAGTAATGCTACATCTTCTCTTGCAACAGCTTTTGTGGACATGTCTTTTAGAAAATTAGTGTCTGCATGTGCTATGAAAATTTGTGGATGAGCAGATTGAAAAACTACCACTTTTATACTTCTGTCATTTTCCAATGACGCAGCTAAATCATCCAATTCTTTAATCATTGGAATGTCTTGAATATTAACTGGTGGATTATCAAAAGTTACCCAAGCTTGTCCTTCTTTTACTGCTACTTTAAATGTTTTAAATTCTGTTGTTTTCATTGTCTTATGTTTTAAATTATTAGTATTGTGTTTTAATTACAATGCAAATTTACATGAGACATACAGGCTTAATTTGGTACAAAACAAAGGGTTATTAGTAAAAAACAAGGTTCTAGGTAAAATGTTAGACTAAAGCAGCTTTAAAAGCTCCAATAGTGACGCCTTTATAAGCTAAAAATATTTTGTTTAGATGGCTAGAATCTGTAAAACCGAGTTCCATTGCTATTTCTGAAAAATGCATATCGGTATATTTTAGGCGTGTTTCGACTAACTTCAATTTATAGTTAATGATGTATTTTTTTAGGCTTACATCTGTCTGTTTTTTGAAATACTCACTAACGTAATTATCTGCCATATGAAATTCTTCAGCTAAACTTTTGGTGGATAACACATCTGAATTATAAATATTAATATGAATGAAATTTATTATTTGCTGAATTTTTGAAGATTCCACAACTTTAGTTGTCATGTTGCTATTTAAGAACTGGATATTTCTGGCAATAAGATGAAGAATAACAGAAAAAGAATTTTGAATGATGAAAATATCGTAGGATTGCTTTTTATCATTTTCCGAAGCAACCATATTTATTAAAGTAGTTAAATGAGATTTATCAGAATCGTTCTCAAATTGCATTTCACGCAGTTGGTGACTTTCACTATTTAAAATACCTTCAATCTTACGAAACCAATCGTTAACAGGAAGCTTCATATTTTGTAAAGAATCACCCTTAAAAAAACTTTTTAAAAACTTGATAGTTGTGACCGTTGTAACTGTTTCGGCTTCTACAATATAAATATCGTCCGGGACAAATACAAAAATGCTATTTGCCGAATAGCTTACCGTTTTACCATTTATTTTAATAGTTCCAGAACCTTTTTCAAAATAGAGAATTTCAAAAAATCGTATTGTTGTGTATGTACAAAACGAAAAAAAAGATTGGTCTTTGTATTGTTCAATAACAATATTTTCAATAATAGTTCTTGGCATAATTCACTTTTTTTTAAAGTTAAACATTCTATTAATAGAAGAAGCCACTTCAAATTAGTGGCTTCTTCTTACTATTAATCAACACTTAAATTATCTAAAAGAAACACCTTCTACAATGGGTTTAAATCTGAAAATATAAAACAGTTTTGTAGATAAATCGTTGCCATTATTAAATACAGCTCCTTTGTTTACTTGTGCTGCAGACACATACATATAACCATCTACATGATTGTAACTTACACCATCTGGCCAAACCATGTTTTCGTCTTTCACCATCGTTTTCACACGTTTGTTTTTTGCTAGAACTACAGCTACGCTATTGGTTTCTAATGCAGTTAGGTAAATATTCCCTGCTGTATCGATACTCATTCCGCCATTGTTTGGTTTTTCGGAATAGGTTTCGATTTTACTATCTAATTCTGCTTCAGTAAAAGCTTCATTTACTAAATCTAAGGTTTTAATTCTGTAGATTTTAGATCCGTTTAACGGACCATAATAAATGTATTCAAAATTAGCATCAGCAGTAATTCCGTCGTTTCCAACTAACAAATCAGTACCATTAACAGCTAAATGTTTTCCATTTATTACCGTTGGTGTATTTTCTGGCAGTGTGGTGCGCGTACCTTCAAGTATTCGACGTGTTTTACCCGTTTTCATAGCTACAATAATAAAGGCTGCGCTAGTGCCATCTCCTCCATTTCCAATACCTTCATCGGCAATTATAAAATAACCATTTTTGGTATCTACAACCATGTCATTTGGTTGCGCATGCTTTGGCACTGCTGATTTCGGCAAATAATAAATACGTTCTAACTGATTGGTCTTTGTGTTCCAACCTACTATTTTAGGTGTTACATTATCGCGTTGTGCCATGTCTAGCATCCAAACGATGCCGTTTTTATCATTTCTAATACCTAGAACATTGCTTAAATAATTATCGTCGGTATTTCTTGGTGTATTCCAAGCTTTATTAGGAAAAGGGGTACTTATTTTCGTTTTGGCATCCATAAGCATTACTCTATTTTCTGGCGCGAAAAAAGGATGATGACTATACACTAGATCTCCAGAATTAGTAAACGTGATATTACCAACAGCCTGTTCTGTAGTTGTAAAAACCTCTGCTTCAGTTAAAGTATTTTGCGCTTGTGTTGTCATAATTAGCATCATTAATAGTAAAGTAACCCTGTGCTTTTTCATTTTATTTGCTCTTTTTTAAATAGTCTGGTAGCTCATTAGATAACCAATCTTGACGTACAGGAACATGCACATCTAAATCTATAGTTTCTTCTAAAGCCCAAAATTCATGAGGTACGTTTTCTGGAAACACGATCACTTCTCCTGCTCCAACTTCTACAAATTGTTCTTTTCCATCTATTAAGGTCTTAATTTTTACTTTACCAGACATAATATAGGTGATTTGCTCATTTGGGTGTTTGTGCCAAGGAATATGTGCTCCTTTTTCTAAATTAAAAATGGTCATTTGACCTTTTTCACCATGAAACCATTTACGTTTGATGCCTTCTCCAATAGTTTCAGATTCCATTTTATCAAAATTGAAATGTTGCACTTTTGAAGTTGCTACAGAATCTATGGTTGTTACTTGTGCATTTGCTATATTACTAGCAAACATAATGGCTACAGCTAATGCTGTTATACTAGTTTTGAAGTTCATTTTTATTATTTTATAAATTAAAATCCTTCTAAAACTATTTTACCCTTTGCTTTTCCTGTTTCTAAGAAAGCGTGTGCTTTTCGCAGATTTTCAGCATTTATGGTTCCGAAATTTTCACCTAAGGTAGTTTTGATCGTTCCGTTGTCAATCAACTCAGAGACTTCATTTAAAATGTTATGCTGCTCTTGCATATCTTCGGTTTGGAACATAGATCGCGTAAACATAAATTCGATATGTGTTGAAACTGCTTTCAACTTGAAAGGCATCACATTAAACGACTTTGGGTCGTCGATAAAACCAAATTTTCCTTGTGGCTTTATAAGTTTAACAATCTCATCTGCGTGTTGTTCGGTCCCATTTAGACTCACCACGTAGTCTGGAGCAGCAAGATTGTATTTTTCAAATTCTTCGCTTAATTTATTTCTGTGGTTAATAACCGAATCTGCTCCCAATTCTTTTAACCAAGCTGTGGTTTCGTCACGTGAAGCAGTTCCAATAATATTCAACTTCGTCAATTTCTTAGCCAATTGCACTAAAATTGAACCTACACCCCCTGCAGCTCCAATTACTAAAATTGATTTGCTAGCATCATCCTTTGCAACTTGTAATCTATCAAACAACATCTCCCAAGCTGTTAAACTTGTTAGTGGTAGCGCAGCAGCTTCAGCATACGATAAACTAGTCGGTTTTTTCCCAACAATTCGCTCATCTACAATTTGATATTGTGCGTAACTCCCTGGACGCGTAAAATCACCTGCGTACCAAACCTCGTCACCAACATTGAAAAGTGAAACATCTGCTCCAACTTCTTTTACTATTCCAGTAGCATCCCAACCAATTACTTTCCAATCGTCACCTTCCACTGGCATCCCTGCACGCACTTTGTAATCTGCCGGATTGACAGAAATGGCTTTAATCTCTACTAAAATATCTTTTCCAGTAGCTTTTGGAGTTTCTAATGTTATGTCTTGTAACGATTTTATATCTTCTATTGGCAGATTCTCTTTATATCCTATTGCTTTCATTTTTTTATAATTTTCAGATGGAAATACTTATTTATACGTAACGATATCTTCAAAATTTCGGCGTGATTTTCCAAATTCCGGATCTGCTTTTCTATAGCCAAAAGCAACCATAAATGACAAACCGTATTTATCTGTATCTACACCAAATTTTTCTTTTAGTAGCGCCTCTGCTTTTTCTTGATGAAATCCTTCAATAGGGCAACTATCAATTCCTGTTAAGGCAGCAGCCGTCATCATGTTTCCTAAAGCAATATAGGTTTGTTTAGAAGCCCAGTCGAATAATTTCTTATCGGTGTCTAAGTCAAAGTCGTTTTCTTGAAATTCTCTGTAGAATTTAGAATACATTTCAATTACATCTGAAGGAAGTTGCTTTACATCTTTCATCATATGCATAATGTACTCACTGTCCCATTTCGTCATTGGAGCTTTCATACTTAAACCAAGCACAAAATGACTCGCCGTATCTAACTTTAATGGTGCTCCCCACGCTACAGGTTTTAACAATTCTCTCAATTCTTTATCCTGCACTACAACAAAATGCCATGGTTCAAAACCAAAAGAGCTTGGCGATAAGTTTGCCGTTTTTAAGATGAAATTGATGTCTTCTTCGGAAACCATCTTGGTTGCATCAAATTCTTTTGTAGCATGTCGATATTGAAACGCGTTGATAATATCTTCTTTGGAAATGTTTGGTGTTTTCATTCTTATCTATTTTACCTCTTTTATTTGTTTTTTAATTTATACTATCAAAAGTATAGGTTCAAAAGTAAAGCTAGTTTTAGTTTCTCACAATAACGGTCAAAAATGATAGTATAAAATTTAAGTTTATAAAACAATTCTAACACTGATTATCAATTATATATAATTATTTATTATTACTATAAAAAGTATAGTTGTATACTTTATTATAGTTTTGTAATTTTGTATCATATTATATAGAATTAATGGAAGTAGAACACAAAAAACGACTCATAAAGTATAACGATAAAATGTTTTCGTGTACCACGAGCATCGCTATGGAACTCATTGGTGGTAAATGGAAAAGTGTAATTCTAATTTACCTAGTAGATGGTAAAAAACGCTACAACGAATTATACAAATTAATATCAACCATTACTGAGCGTACATTAAGTTTACAATTGAAACAACTAGAAAAAGATGGTTTGATCACTCGTAAGGTATATACCAAAAAACCACCCCTCAAAGTTGAATATGCATTGACACCTTTTGGGGAAAGCCTAGCACCTGTCTTAACATCCATTGCGCAATGGGGAAAAATTGTCGCTGATGAAAAAGGGGAAATCATTGAATAAATTCATTCCTTAAATCTTCCATGTATATTAAATAAGGAAATTCTGCTTGTTATAAGAACATCAGAATTTTCTCTAAGACTATAATACCAAACTACCGTTAACATATTACCATCCTCTGGAAGGAAGTCTGTTAACATAGATCCCAAAACTCATTTCCTTCAGTTGATTCTCAAAATAATAAACCTTTGTTAAAAAGAGAATGAACGTTCATTTTTATAATATCTTTGTTTCAGAATTAAGATTTATGGCCAAACTTCAAAAAAGTATCGACAAGCGAAATGCCCTTATCAAGGCGACCATTGAGCTGGTGAATAACAATGGTTTTCATGCCACGCCTATGAGTAAAATTGCAAAAATGGCAAATGTTTCTCCCGCAACCATATATCTCTATTTTGAAAACAAACAAGATCTTGTAAACAAAACGTATATCGAGGTAAAAACCGCCTATACTTCATATGCTTTTGCTACTTATAACGAAACGATGTCAGTTAAAGAAGGTTTTGAAGTAATATGGAAGCGAATAGCCGATTTTAAGCTGAAGGACCGTGATAACGCCATGTTTTTAGCACAATGTGATAATACCCCTATGATTGACGATCATAGTCGAGAAGTAGGAATTAAACACCTGCAACCCCTACTCGATCTTTGGGCTCGCGGTAAAAAAGAAGGTATTATTAAACCCTTATCAGATTACCTATTATATGCCTACGCGATTAACCCATTATCTTTTTTAATGATGTCTGATAATCGTGGAGCCTTTAAACTCGACAAAACACATATAGAAGAAGCTTTTCAAGCTGCCTGGAGCAGCATTAAAGCATAATACCAAATTATATAATTATATAAACTGAAAGAAATATGGAATTACTAGATAAATTAAACTGGAGATATGCTGCCAAAGCGATGAATGGTGAAAAAATTGCTGAAGACAAGGTTGAAAGAATCTTAGAAGCAGCACGACTCGCACCAACGTCAAGCGGATTACAACCTTTTGAGATCATTGTAATTAAAAATCAGGAGCTCAAAGAAAAGATCAAACCAGTTGCTTGGAACCAATCAGTAATTATAGATTGCTCACACCTTTTAGTTTTTGCAGCTTGGGACACTTATACGGCA
>Ga0209344_10006125_pt1 | contig 10029 bp, 8 predicted proteins | sample Cruoilmetagenom6_FD_187293 | JGI IMG/M metagenome (GOLD analysis project Ga0209344, IMG submission 187293) | Oil polluted marine microbial communities from Coal Oil Point, Santa Barbara, California, USA - Santa Barbara Oil Seep Sample 6 (SPAdes)... | ecosystem: Environmental > Aquatic > Marine >...
GAAATATCACTTAATGCGTGATCTGTTTGTCTGAAATTATAAGCTTGCTCGATAAGATTTTTGTATTTCTTATCGAGTTTACTTTGATGCTTTTTTATTAAATCATTTTTGTTCATGGTGGTAATTAGCTATTAGTCAATTAAATATACGTTATTTATTAACAGCTTAAACATACTTTTATTAAATTTAACAAAAAAAAGTTTCTTTTAAATTAAGCTTTCCATTTCCAATTTACATCTTCTAAATAGTGTGTCTGATTTGCATATAAAAAGCCTTTGAAGAATCATTTCTTCAAAGGCTTTTTATGTTTTAATAATCTAATTTTCTAAATATTGAAGAACCAAGATTAATCTTGTAAAGCAAAAACTTTACGCAATAAATCGGTAGTTCTAGAAGCTGTTTTACCTCTAATTTCTTTTTCTTCTACGGCAATCATTTTGTAAACCCCATTTAAAGCTTCACCGGTAACATAGTCTGTTAAATCTGGATTCACGTTACTAGTAAAAGGAATCGCATTATACTTGTTAATTAAATTAGACCAAATTTCATCTGCACCAACTTTGCTAAAAGAGTTTTTAATCACAGGATTAAATTTAGCATATAAAGCGGTTTGTGTTTTGCTGTTTAAATATTGCGTAGCGGCATCATCATTACCAAGGAGAATGTTTTTTGCATCTGCAAAAGTGATGTCTTTAACCGCGCTAACAAAAATAGGAGTTGCTTCACTTACCGCATCTTCTGCAGCTCTGTTTAATACTTTTAAACCTTCATCTGCTAAACTACTTAACCCGATATCACGTAATGCTTTGTCTACTTTTTTTAATTCTTCAGGTAGTACTATTTTTACCAAGTCATTTTTGAAAAAACCATCCTTTTGTGTTAGTTTGGTAACTTGTTTGTCAATACCAAGATCTAACGCTTGGCGTAAACCAGAACCAATTTCAGATTCAGATATTCCAACTTCTTCTGGCAATTGATCTATTACTTGTTGTAATTCTACACAAGCAGTAAAGTTTAAAATAATAACTAAGGCTAAAATTTTACGTATCATATTTTTTTGTTTTTTATTTAAGCGGTTAAAGATATAATTTAAAGTGCTGCAATTGCTCCATTGTTATTTATTATTTCTGCATCTATAATATTGGCGTCAAATCCGCTAAAATTGGCAATATCATTTTCAGTGATTTCTATGTGGTCTTTTTCTAAACTCGTCTTGTTTTTTATTTTGTTTACAATGTTTATGCAATAATTTTGATTTGTAAAAAACGTAGTTGTGTTTTTTAAGGATGGCTGCGGAGGAGTCATGATTAACTTAGAATCAAAGGTGTTGTTTTTAATTGTTGCATTACTGAAAGCTCCGAAAACACCAAAATATTTAAAGTCTAAAAAAGTGTTATTAGTAACCGTTAATACGTATGTGTTCTGTTTTTCTAGCTCATAAGGAATAGAAGATCGAATACCTATATCTGCATTGTTAAAGGTGTTGTTTTCAATATTAACATTCCCTAATTCATTATAAAATAGCTTTCCTTCTTTTTCAACTTCTTTGGTGTATTCATTTCCTTTAAGGTAAACTCCAGATGCAATTAAATCTACATATTTCCAAACAGATTCTGGAAGTTGGGATTCTTGCAAAAGATCAAAATCATAATTTACAGTATTAAAAACATTGTTTTTAATTAAAATATTAGATATTTTCTTTCCGGTTTTAAAGTCTTTACGAGCTACATCAGGGAATCCATAAGTTATAAATACTCCCGTTCTACTATTATGAACTGTAGCGTTTTTGATTACTACATTTTCTGTTTGTTCATTGTCTTGCTGTGTTCCTATAGAAAATGCTCTATTCGCATTATATAAGTCCACAGTAACGTTGTTTATCGTTACATTTTTTGCGTTAAAAATAGCTAAGCCATTCATGGTTGGGTCACTAATAGCGGCTGCTGTAGTAAATTCAATTTTTAAATTGGAAACACGAATATTTTCTATTTGTTCGTAATTATTTTCATTATATGAGAAGTTACCATTTCCCGTTGCATGGGAACCTCTTATTACAATAAGAGCGCCTTGTCGCGTAGAAGCATTTAAACCATTGGATGTCGTGGTAGATTTAAATAAGAAATTTTTTTCGTCAAACTTTAAAATTGTCTTATCGCCTTTACCATACATGTGAATATTGCTAAAATCTATTATTAAATCTCTAAAATAGTAAGTCCCTTCTGAGAATTTTATACTACCTCCATTGGATGCTTTTATATCCAACATCATTTGCTTGGATAAACCGTATTGTGAAATATTATTAGGAACCTGGTTAGGTATCATTCCCCACCATTCTGGTTTAAAAACTTTTTGGTTGGTAAAAATAATATTTGACTTTTGATCATTCCAATCTGCATCTCCTTTCGAAAAATGAAATATCTGATGTTTTCCTGCTTTTATAACTCCATTAATTGTTATTGTTTGGTCCTCTTTAATCAGTAGTTTTCCGTTTTCTGTAAATATCAAGGTTAGGTATTCTGGAATAACTAAGTTATTGGAGAAATACATTGGCTTATCTATAAGGATAATATTATCGTTTTCTGAAAAGTCTTCAGCTATTAATAGGTCTAGTTCTTTTGACATTATAATTTCATTAGAAAAGGTGAATCCGTTTAGGATTAAGAATAGTAATAATATGGCGTTTTTCATAAGAATAATATTTATAACTTAATATTTACAAATACTATTCCGAAAAAAGAATATTACGAATTAAACAGGTTTTATTGTGATTTATTTGTATTAAAATTATGATTTCATTATCATAATTACGTGATTAATGTTAAAATAGTATTAAATGTGTACTTTTGTCTTTTGTTCATAGGGTGTTTTATCTGAAACTATCGCTCTGTGATCGGTACATTAAAATGTAATAATAGTATAGCCTAGTTATTTATAATATTAGTTAAAGTAATAGTCTTTTTTATTGTTTCTGAATATAGTAATTACGAAAAAATAACTGTTTTATTGTTATAGATCATTACCTTTCTTTTAATATGAAGTTTGATAGCATTAGCTAAAACTATTTTTTCTAAATCACGTCCTTTGGCTATTAAATCTTCAATAGCATGCGTGTGGGAAACACGGGCAACGTCTTGTTCTATAATTGGTCCGGCATCTAGCTCTTCGGTAACATAATGACTGGTTGCGCCAATAATTTTAACACCACGTTTGTATGCAGAATGATATGGTTTTGCACCAACAAAAGCGGGTAAAAAGGAATGATGAATATTAATAACCTTGTTTGGGTATTGACTAATTATTTTGCTAGATACTATTTGCATATAACGCGCAAGAACTATAAAGTGGATACCAAATTTTTTACATAATTTGAGTTGCTGTTCTTCGGCTTCCGCCTTGGTGTCTTTAGTGACTGGAATATGAAAAAATGGAATATTGAAACTATCTGCAATAGGCTTTAAAGTATTGTGATTACTTATAATGAAAGGAATATCTACATCTAGTTCTCCAGAATTATAACGCCCCAAAATATCATACAAACAATGATCGTATTTAGATACAAATAATGCCATTTTGGGTTTGTTTTCAGCAGAATATATGCGCCATTTCATTTTAAAACGATCGGCCAAATCTAGTTTGAAACTCGTCTTGAATGCTTCCGTTTTAAAAGAAGAAGTTTCAAATTCACCTTCTAAACGCATAAAGAAAATATCTTGTTCTCTATCTACATGTTGATCTATGTAAACAATGTTTCCGTTATTATTGGCTATAAAATTGGTGACAGTTGCTATGATTCCAGATCGATCCGGGCAATTTATAAGTATAGTTAGTTTTTTCATGTTTGTTTTCCGCGAAAGCGAGAATGTTTTATTTCCGTGAAAACGAAAACTTAATAAATAATATGCATACTAAATTACTCTAAAAATACGAGCTTATGTTTTTGTTTTTAACTTTTAGATAATTGCATATTATATAGCGATATTTTTGAATATTCCGTAAATTGCGAGCCTAAAACAGATTAAATTTTAGGAATGAAACATGCATTCCTTTTTTTTGAAATTATAGAAAGATATAAAATGAATGTTACATCTTTCAAATAAAAAGTAATATAAACCACAAGATGACACAAGCAACACCATACAAACCAAAATATAAAGTAAGAATAGTTACGGCAGCGGCCTTATTTGACGGTCATGATGCATCCATAAATATTATGCGTCGTATTATTCAATCTACCGGAGTAGAAGTGATCCATTTAGGTCACGATAGAAGTGTAGATGAGGTTGTAAATACAGCCATTCAAGAAGATGCAAATGCTATTTGTTTAACCTCTTATCAAGGTGGACATAATGAGTATTTTAAATATATGTACGATCTTTTAAAAGAAAGAGGTGCAGCACATATCAAGATTTTTGGTGGTGGTGGTGGTGTAATTCTTCCATCTGAAATTAAAGAATTAATGGATTATGGTATTGCACGTATTTACTCACCAGATGATGGTCGTGCCATGGGATTACAAGGTATGATTAATGATTTAGTAGAGCAATCGGACTTTGCCGTTGGAGATGTTTTAAATGGAGAACTAGATATTTTACCCTCTAAAAATGCAAGAGCAATTGCTCGCGTTATTTCTTCTGCTGAAAATTTCCCGGAAGTAGCAAAAGATACTTTAGATAAAATTCATATAAAAAATAAGAATTCTAAAACACCAGTTTTAGGAATTACAGGAACTGGTGGATCTGGAAAATCTTCTTTGGTAGATGAATTGGTTAGAAGATTTTTAATCGATTTCCCAGAGAAAACGGTTGGTTTAGTATCAGTAGATCCTTCTAAACGTAAAACTGGAGGAGCACTTTTAGGAGATCGAATTAGAATGAATGCGATCAATAATTCTAGAGTGTATATGCGTAGTTTGGCTACACGTCAATCTAATTTGGCATTGTCAAAATATGTAAATGAAGCAGTACAAGTTTTAAAAGCTGCAGAGTATGATTTAATTATTTTAGAAACTTCTGGAATCGGACAATCCGATACCGAAATCATGGAACATTCGGATGTTGCATTATATGTAATGACCCCAGAATTTGGTGCTGCAACGCAATTGGAGAAAATCGATATGTTGGATTTTGCAGATTTGGTTGCTATCAATAAGTTTGATAAACGTGGTTCTTTAGATGCGTTACGTGATGTGAAAAAACAATATATGCGTAACAATAATCTTTGGGATATTCCACAAGATCAGTTGCCTGTATATGGTACTATCGCTTCCCAATTTAACGATCCAGGAATGAATACGCTGTACAAAGCAATTATGGATAAGTTGGTGGAGAAAACCGATTCGGATTTAAAATCGACCTTCCATATTTCAGACGAAATGAGTGAAAAGATTTTTGTAATTCCGCCATCCAGAACGAGATACTTATCAGAAATAGCAGAGAGTAATCGTGCCTATGATAAAACAGCAAGAACGCAAGAAGAAGTTGCTCAGAAATTATACGGAATTTATAAAACCATTGGTTCTGTTGGAGATGTTACCTTGAGCGCAGTCGAAAGGTCTTTTATAGGAAAACAAGGTCTTAATCAAGATGAGATTCTGAAACAAGTTCAGGATGACAAAAAGGATTTTATTAAAATGCTTATTGCCGAATTCGACCGCGTAAAATTAAATCTAGATCCTTATAACTGGGAGGTTATTATCGGATGGGACGAAAAAGTAAATAAATACAAAAATCCGATTTATAGCTTTAAAGTAAGAGATAAAGAAATTAAAATAGAAACGCATACCGAATCGTTATCGCATTTACAAATTCCAAGAATAGCACTTCCAAAGTATCAAGCTTGGGGAGATTTATTAAAATGGAGTTTACAAGAAAACGTTCCTGGAGAATTTCCATATACTTCCGGATTATATCCTTTTAAACGTACAGGAGAAGATCCAGCACGTATGTTTGCAGGTGAAGGCGGACCAGAACGTACGAACAGGCGTTTTCATTATGTAAGTGCAGGTTTACCAGCAAAACGTTTGTCAACCGCTTTTGATAGTGTAACGCTTTACGGAAACGATCCAGATTTACGCCCGGATATCTACGGGAAAATTGGTAATGCAGGAGTTTCTATTTGCTGTTTAGATGATGCTAAGAAATTGTATTCTGGTTTCGATTTAGCAAACGTTATGACTTCGGTAAGTATGACTATTAATGGTCCTGCTCCAATGTTATTAGGTTTCTTTATGAATGCTGCCATTGACCAGCAATGTGAGTTTTACATTAAAGAAAATGGTCTAGAAAAAGAAGTAGAAGCAAAAATCGCAAAAATTTATAAAGGTAAAACACGTCCGTCTTATAATGGTGAATTACCAGAAGGTAACAACGGTTTAGGTTTAATGCTTTTAGGTGTTACTGGAGATTTGGTTTTACCAGCAGACGTGTATACCGAAATTAAAACCAATACCATTGCGCAAGTTAGAGGAACCGTTCAAGCAGATATTTTAAAAGAAGATCAGGCACAAAACACCTGTATTTTCTCTACGGAATTTGCATTGCGTTTAATGGGAGATGTTCAAGAATATTTTATAGAGAATAATGTACGTAATTTCTATTCGGTATCCATTTCTGGATATCATATTGCAGAAGCAGGAGCAAATCCAATTACACAATTAGCGCTGACTTTATCTAATGGTTTCACGTACGTGGAATATTATTTAAGTCGTGGCATGGATATCAATAAGTTTGGACCGAACTTATCGTTCTTTTTCTCCAACGGAATTGATCCAGAATACGCCGTAATTGGTCGTGTAGCAAGAAAAATTTGGGCCAAAGCAATGAAGCACAAATATGGCGCAAATGCAAGAGCGCAAATGTTGAAATACCATATACAAACTTCGGGACGAAGCTTACACGCACAAGAAATTGACTTTAATGATATTCGTACAACGCTTCAAGCATTGTATGCTATTTATGATAATTGTAACTCGTTACATACCAATGCGTATGACGAAGCGATTACTACGCCAACGGAAGAATCGGTTAGACGTGCAATGGCAATTCAATTAATTATTAATAAAGAATTAGGTTTGGCGAAAAATGAAAATCCAATTCAAGGTTCTTTTATTATTGAAGAATTAACCGATTTAGTGGAGGAAGCTGTGCTTTTAGAATTTGACAGAATTACAGAAAGAGGTGGTGTTTTAGGTGCTATGGAAACCATGTACCAACGTAGTAAAATACAGGAAGAGAGTTTGTATTACGAAACGTTAAAACATAACGGAAAGTTCCCAATTATTGGTGTAAACACCTTCTTGAGTTCCAAAGGATCTCCAACGGTAATTCCAAAAGAAGTTATTCGTGCAACGGAAGAAGAGAAGCAATTTCAAATTAAAACTTTAGAAAGTCTTCATAAAGCGAATGATAGGGAAGCCTTGTTGAAAGATTTACAACATAAAGCAATTAACAACGAAAATATTTTTGAAGCTTTAATGGACGTTTGTAAAGTGTGTAGTTTAGGAGAGATTACTGCTTCTTTATTTGAAGTAGGCGGGCAATATCGCAGGAACATGTAAGCAGTGAGCCACTTTTCGTTTTTACGAAAAGTGTGCGAATCGCTTATCCCAAACTCGTTTTGGGATCTCAGAGAGTTCAATTTTTTTGTTTTACGAAAAGTGTGCGAATCGCTTATCCCAAACTCGTTTTGGGATCTCAGGAAATCTCTTTTCGTGAATAACGAAAAAGATAGGACAAGATTTTATAGAAAGAATAATTCTTTAAGTGAAACGTTTGTCATTCAGAGTATCGCGAAGAATCTCAAAAAAGCGTTTCCAAAAGAAACGCTTTTTTTACATCAAATAATAAAAATAATATGTCTATCAAACACACTTTTAAAGCAACCGTAAATTGGACAATTAACGAAGGAGAAAGCACACAAAACCCAAGAATCTTCAGTCGGAATCATGAAGTTTTAATAGATAACAGAAAAACACCATTGCATGTGTCTGCAGCAAAAATCTTTAGAGGTGACAATGCATTATACAATCCGGAAGATTTATTATTATCTGCTTTAACTTCCTGTCACATGATGTCTTATTTATACGTGTGTGCTCAAAATAATATAGAAGTGGTAAGCTATGTAGATCATGCAGAAGGTGATTTAGAAGTTACCCAAACAGGAAGCGGAAGTTTTAAAAGCGTACGATTAAAACCAGTAGTAACTATAAAGGATGCTAGTCAAAAAGCATTGGCTTTGGGTTTACATGAAAAGGCAAATAGTTTATGCTTTATAGCTAATTCGTGTAATTTTCCAATAACGCATGAAGCAACAATACAAATCGCTTAATTGTGTTGGTGTTAAAAACAGCAGAACTCATTTAATCACGACAAAAATGCGTATATTTGTGTAAAATGTCATGGTTATGGAAAATCACAAACTTCAAGATGTTATAAAAAATTTGGCAAATGAGCCAGAAGCTTTTTATAATTTGCACAATAAATACGATAGAATTATTAGTGTTTTAGGAGGTAGTTTGCAAGTTGGTCAAACTATATCCAATGATTTTGACCTCATAGAAATTACCCGAAAAGGTTTGCCTAAATCTGTAGTGCATACTATTAGTAATCTACTTGGTATTTCTATGGAAAAAATGAGTGCGTTAATTCATGTTTCCCACCGTACCATACAACGTAAAAGCGATATAGAGTTATTAAATGTATATCCTACAGAACAAATTTTAGAGATTGCCGAAGTTATTTCTAGAGGTATTGAAGTGCTTGGCACTCTAGAAGCATTTACTTCCTGGTTACACAGTGAAATACGGGTTTTAAACTATCAAAAACCCATAAGTTTTCTAGATACAAGTTTTGGTACTAGTTTAATTAAAGATACGCTTGGTCGTATTGAATTTGGTGTTTATTCTTAAAACCATTCTTTTGAAAATTTACAGAATAGCAAAAAAGCAATATCTAGAAGATTTATCTGGAGAAGGAGCGCGATTGTATGGTGGAAGATGGAATAAAAAAGGGTATCCCATGGTTTATTTTTCCGAAAGCTTATCCTTGGCTGTTTTAGAAATATTAGTACATATAGATTTTAAATTTTTAACGAATGATTTTGGTTATTTGGAAGCCGAAATTCCTGACCATCTAATCTCTCCGAAGCAAAAAGAAATCCGACTAGAAGAAAATTGGCGTGATAATCCGCCTTCTAATTACTCGATGCAGTTTGGTACCGATTGGCTTAAGGCAAATAAAAGCCTAGCAATGCAAGTGCCTTCAGCTATTTTACCAATGACAAATAATATTTTGGTAAATCCAAAAAATGCACTAACCCAAGAATTGAAAATTATAAAAACAGGCGTTTTAGATGTCGATTCTAGAGTTTTTCAAAAAAAATAATCTAGATAAAATGCATCTTTTTTAAATAGGTATCGTCTACTATATGAACATTAAAATCATATATAATGAAAAATACAGAATGTACTTGTAACTGTGATGGTTGCTCCAAAGGAAATTGTCAAAACTGTACTTGCGGTAACTGCACATGTACGAATTGCAATTGTTAAGCTATTACTAATTGAAGAAAATAAGAACGCTAATTGTAGTACATTTATACTACGATTAGCGTTATTTATAGTATATCCTTATGAAAACTCAAGATATTTGGGAATTGCATGCAGACGACATCAAGTATTTTATTTTAAGTAAAGTAAAAGATGCGGTTGTTGCCGAAGATTTGCTTCAGGAAACTTTCATTAAAGTGCACACCAAACTAAATACTTTAAAAGACGAAGACAAATTGAAGTCTTGGTTATTTGCTATAGCAAGATATACTGTTTTAGATTATTTTAAAAGTAAAAAACTAGTGTATGAAACTACAGATGAAGATTTTATTTTTGAAGAACAAAAACTAGAACATACGGAAGCCGATTGCTTACACGGTATCATTAAAAGCTTGCCTAAAAAGTATAGAGATCCATTGTTTTTAAGTGATATAAAAGGTGTCAAACAACAACAAATTGCAGAACAATTACACCTGCCATTACCT
>Ga0209344_10006126_pt1 | contig 10028 bp, 9 predicted proteins | sample Cruoilmetagenom6_FD_187293 | JGI IMG/M metagenome (GOLD analysis project Ga0209344, IMG submission 187293) | Oil polluted marine microbial communities from Coal Oil Point, Santa Barbara, California, USA - Santa Barbara Oil Seep Sample 6 (SPAdes)... | ecosystem: Environmental > Aquatic > Marine >...
GGTTATAAAACCGAAATGGTGACCGCCTATTTATGCTAACACCTATATAGTACTAAAATCCCGCTACCAAAAACGGCAGCGGGGCAATAAGGCGTGGCATATTTTTATTACCTTAATAGGTGCGGATCAATCCTACCAAACGGCCCTGAATTTTTACCTGATCATCACGGTAAACCCGTGTTTCATAGGCAGGGTTCGCAGCTTCCAGCGCTATGGCCGAACCGCGTTTACGCAGGCGTTTCAGCGTGGCTTCCTGATCTTCGACCAAAGCCACGACGATTTCGCCATTATCCGCATCCGCCTGTTCGTGAATGACCACAATATCCCCGTCGTTGATGCCCGCATCGATCATACTGTCGCCTTTGACTTCTAGCGCGTAATGCTTGCCGCCACTTGCCAGCATTTCGCCCGGTACTGACACATTATGCGAGGCGACTTGAATGGCTTCTATCGGGGTACCTGCCGCAATGCGCCCCATCACGGGCAAATCCAGCGCATGGCTTGATGATATTGGTAACGCAGATCGCGGTGCGGGGGCAGGCGCCGAACCTTCAATCACGCGGGGTTTAAAGCCGCCATTATCTAGATTTTCGGGCAGACGTATAATTTCCAATGCGCGTGCACGATGCGGTAGGCGGCGGATAAAACCACGTTCTTCCAGTGCAGTGATCAGACGGTGAATACCTGATTTCGAGCGCAGGTTTAATGCTTCTTTCATTTCATCGAAAGACGGTGGTACCCCGTCTTTTTTCATTCGGTTATGGATGAACTCCAATAAATCCATTTGTTTACGGGTCAGCATATGTTCCCTCCTGTCGCCAGTTTGTCTGCGTATTGTTCCCGTTCGTTCTATAGGTGTTCTTGTTTTGTGTCAATAGCTATACCTTGGGTAGTTCACTGTTCTAACTATGTCTGCTAAAAGTACATGTACAATTAGATAATCGCTATTGTGTTATATCCGAATGACTTCAACCTTATCACCCGCTTTTCTGGCAGGATCGTTCGGTTCGCGGTGCATCAGGATATTAGCTTGCGCCAATATTGACAATAAAGAGCTGTCTTGTCGGTCAAACAAAGTGCATGTCGGATTTCCATCGACCAATCCCGAAATTGCCCGCATATAATGCGCGCGCGGACCGTTGGGTTTGATGTCTTGGGTCAAGGTTGCGGTTTCGCGTGTCAGGGCCTGTTTACCCAACCCCAGCATCGCGTTTAAAGCTGGGCGCAAAAAGATGTGGCCACAAACGATTGAACTGACAGGGTTTCCCGGCAATCCGATTAGTGGGGTGTTATTGTATTGCCCTGCCATCAGCGGCTTGCCGGGGCGCATCGCGACCTTGTAAAAACTGGTTTCCATATCGGCACCTTGTGCCATTTGGCCGACCAGATCATGATCGCCTACGGATGCCCCGCCCATGGTGACAATCGCATCCGCGTCTTCGCAAAGATCAAGTACCGTGCGCAATGCCGCTTCATTGTCGCGCGCGATAGGCAACAAACGCGCCTCACCCCCTGCGGCTTCTACCATTGCTTTCAGGCCCAAATTGTTGGAGCTGCAAATTTGATCAGGGCCAAGCGGTGCGCCAGGGTAAACCAGCTCATCCCCCGTAGGAACAAGAGCGATAATCGGTTTTCGGCGCACGGGAACCATGCCCACATTCATTGCCGCCAGCAGGGATATCTCATTGGTGCCAAGCTTTAACGGGGCGGAAACCGTATCTCCAATGGCAAAATCACCCCCTGCAGGACGGATATAGGATTTTGTATCGATATTGTCGGACACGGTGATGGTATCGCCGTCGCGGGTACAATCTTCTTGTATCAGGATCCGATCAGCACCGTTCGGTACGGGTGCACCGGTGAATATCCGAACGGCTTGCCCTGTGTTGACAGTGCCTTCATAACGCGCACCTGCCGCACTTTCACCGATAACCGTCAGGGTGGCTTCTGTTGCAATATCCACGTTGCGCACTGCATATCCATCCATTGCAGAGCCCGCAAAGGGCGGTTGGTTGTGGGTAGCGGTTATATCACGAGCCAAAACGCGCCCCGCAGCTTCAGCGATAGGGACGTCTTCAATATCCAACGGATCAAACAGGTCAAGGATGTGTGCTAAGGCTTGTTCAACAGAGATCATTATTTGCCCTCGTAAAGCCCTGATTTTCCACCGTCTTTCAGCACGACACGAATGTCGGTAATCTGCATGGCTTTATCCACTGCCTTGACCATGTCGTAGACGGTCAGGGCGGTAACGGAAACCGCCGTCAGAGCTTCCATCTCTATCCCTGTCTGGCCTGTAGTTTTGATGGTGGCTTCTATATCGACGCAGTTTTCGGGGGTATTCACCGTCAGATCAATTGCAACTTTGGTGATTGGTAAGGGGTGACACAAAGGGATCAGGTCAGGGGTTCTTTTTGCGGCCATAATGCCCGCGATCCGTGCAATACCCAGAACATCGCCCTTTTTTGCAGTCCCTTTGGCAATCAATGCTAGGGTTTCGGGGGCCATCACAATACGGCCCTTTGCGGTGGCGATGCGCGAAGTCGCGGCTTTGTCGCCAACGTCAACCATATGCGCCATACCTTGATCATCGAAATGCGAGAGTTTGTTGGTCATGCGACTACCATCGGGTTTGCTAGAAGGGTTTTGGTTGCTAAGGCGACATCTTCTTGGCGCATCAGGCTTTCGCCGATCAGAAAACTGCGAGCACCTACGGCGGCCATATCGGCCATGTCTTCGGGCGTGAAGATACCGCTTTCGGTGATCATATGACGATCGTTTGGGACATTGCGCGAAAGATCGCGCGTGGTATCCAGTGTGACCTCGAACGTTTTCAGATTGCGATTGTTGATACCCAAAAGCGCAGATTTCAACTGCAATGCGCGATCAAGTTCGGCTGCGTTATGCACTTCCAGAAGCACATCCATACCCCATTCAAAGGCACAGGCTTCCAGTTCATTGGCTTGGCCGTCAGTGACACTTGCCATGATGATCAAAATACAGTCCGCATTCCATGCACGGGCTTGGGCCACCTGATAAGTGTCATACATGAAATCCTTGCGTAAGGCAGGTAGGTCGCAAGCATCACGGGCTTGTGTCAGAAATTCGGGTGCACCTTGAAAGCTGGGCGTGTCGGTTAGGACTGACAGGCATGTGGCGCCGCCTTGCTGATAGGCCTCGGCCAGTGCAGGCGGATTGAAGTCTGGGCGAATTAAGCCTTTGGACGGGCTGGCTTTTTTGATCTCTGCAATCAGGCCGTAGCCTGTTTGCGTGGCGCGTCCCAAGGCGGCGGCAAAACCGCGTACCAGACTAGCCTCTTTTGCCATATCCTCAAGATCCTTGATCGGCAATGCTCGTTTTTGTGCAGCGATTTCATCCAGCTTATAAGCTTTAATTTTTTCCAGTATGTCGGCCATTAGCCTGCCTCTGAGGTTATTTTTGCCAGCAATGCCAGCTTTTCTTTTGCTTTGCCGGAATCGATACTTTCCACCGCTATTTCAACGCCTTGCTTCAGATCATTGGCCTTACCGGAAATAACAAATGCGGCGGCGGAATTCAGCAAAACTGAATCGCGATAAGCAGATTTTTCACCGTCCAGCAATGCGCCCAATGCAGCAGCATTATATTCTGGTGTATCACCTTTGATCGCTTCTAGCGGATGCACAGGCAAGCCTGCATCCTCTGGATTGATCTCAAATTCTGTAATTTTATCGTTCTCTAATGAGGCAACCCATGTCACACCCGCGATGGATATTTTATCCGTACCGTCAGAGCCATGTACTAACCATGCTTTTTCAGAGCCGAGTTGCTGAAGTACTTCAGCCATCGGGTGAATAAGATCGCGTTTATATGCCCCAGTTAGCTGCCGCTTTACACCTGCAGGGTTGGTCAAGGGGCCAAGAATGTTGAAAATTGTGCGGGTTCCCAACTCGATCCGCGCAGGCATAACATGGCGCATAGCGGGATGGTGCATCGGTGCCATCATAAAACAGATGCCGGCCTGATCCAAAGCGCGTTGTGCAACCTCAGCTGTGATCATCACATTAACACCGTTAAGACTAAGCGCATCCGCAGAACCAGATTTCGACGATAGGCCGCGATTACCGTGTTTGGCGACAGTCACACCAGCCCCTGCGGCCACAAGGGCACAGGCGGTTGATATGTTGAAGATAGATTTGCCGTCACCACCGGTGCCAACAATATCTATTGTGCCCTTGGGTGCCTTCACGGGCAAGCACTTGGCACGCATCACGGCAGCCGCAGCGGTATATTCATCTACTGTTTCACCACGCGTGCGCAGGGCCATCAGGAAACCACCTGTTTGCGATGGCGTTGCTTCGCCTTCCATGATGATGTTGAACGCGGTTTCAGCTTCGGAGCGGGTCAACGGACCGTCGGCGGCTTTAGCTATTATGGGTTTTAATGCGTCACTCATGCCGATACCTTCACTTCGTCCAGAAAATTCTTTAACATTGCATGCCCATGTTCGGAAGCAATGCTTTCGGGGTGAAACTGGCAACCGTGTATGGGCAGTTCTTTATGTGCCAGCCCCATAATTGTGCCGTCTTCCAACCATGCGGTCACCTCCAGACAATCGGGTAGGGTGTCACGATCAACCACAAGTGAGTGGTAGCGCGTGGCCTGAAACGGGCTGGGCAGTCCTTTGAAAAGTGATGTGCCATTGTGGTGCATCGTACCCATCTTGCCGTGTACGATTTCCGTATGACGCACGACTTTGCCACCAAAGGCTTGTCCGATTGTTTGATGACCCAGGCAAACACCGATCAGCGGTGTTCGGGTTTCTGCGGCTGCTTCGGTTATCGCCAGACAAATCCCAGCCTGATCGGGGTCGCACGGGCCGGGGGAAAGCAAGATCGCGGACGGGTTTAGGGCCATGGCTTGCTGCACATCAATCTCGTCATTACGTTTGACCACGACATCGGCACCCAACTCGCCCAGATAATGGACTAGATTGTAGGTAAAGCTGTCGTAGTTATCGATCAGTAGCAACATTTTCGCGTATTCCAGTGTTCGTGTAAAACGGGGGGTGAACTCCGTAGATTTCTGCGCTATACATGCCCAGAGTGTTAAGCAATGGTCAAGAGTGCGTACACGTTTTGATAGGAGCAGGTATTGATGGGATTTATTCAAGGTATATTCGGGTTTTTCATAGGTTTGGTGTTCGGTGGGGTTGCTTTGATGGCCGCTATCGTATTTTTACCGCAAATTCAGGTACCGGATGCGCCAAAGCAAGATGCTGCGGTGCAAGAAACAACTAACCGTGAAAGCGTAACGCCTGTTGCAGAAGAATCGGCGATGGTCAAAACACCTGAGCCTGTTGCGCAGCCAGAGGTGGTGGTGACAGAAGAAGTGATTGTGACCGAACCTGTTGAAGAAAGTACGGAAGCACCTGTTGTGCAGGCTGTGGAAGAAGCCGCCGAACCCGACACTGCTGAACAACCTGCTGAGGAAGTTCAAATCGTTGAGGAACCTGTGGCGGACACCCCAAAGTTGGCTTTGCAATCAGAAGAACCGGAAGCGGAGGCCCCGCCCAAGAAATTCAACCTGCCGACAATTGAGGTGGAAGAAGAGCCTGTAAACGTTGAAGAAGAACCTGCAGTGGTGGAAGAAGAACCAGCACCTGCCCCAGAAACAGGGATTACGATTGGCAAAAAGCCATCATCATCTTTACCCAGCATCACGCAAGAAGCACCTGAAACGGATGTTGTCCCCACTGCTGAAGCGGCAGTTGTCACCAATGCTTTGGAGTTGTACGCGACAACATTCGATCCTGTAGACCGTCCCCTGTTGGGTGTGGTTTTACTGGATGTCGGTGATCAGGGTCTATCGGTTGATAAACTGAAAAAACTGAACGCGCCGTTCACGATAGCGATCCGTGCGAGTGATCCCGATGCCTCTGCGCGCGCACTTGAATATAGTGCGGCCGGATTTGAGGTGATCGCAATGGCCCCCGAAAACAACACTGCGGCCCTGAATGTGGCCTCTAGCGCCAGTCAGGTTCAGGATGCGCTTGATGTGATGTTTACCACTGTGCCCAATGCGATCGGGTTGATGGATAACGCAGATGCGACTTTGCAGAAAAATAACCGTGCAGGAAAAGAGATCGTGAATTCTTTTGTGGAAACGGGCCATGGGTTGATCAGCAATACCAAAGGGATAAACACACTTGACCGAGAGGCCCGTGCCGTTGCCGTGCGTACGGCCAAAGTAGCCCGCACGCTGGACGGCAATCACGAAAGTAAGCCCGTGATCACGCGCTATCTTGACCGCGTTTCATTGGATGCGGGGCGTGACGGTGCCGTGATTATTCTGGGGACGACCGCCAAAGATACCGTGGCCACCATTGCGGTTTGGTTGCTGAGCTCCAAGGGGCAAAGCGTCACGCTGGCCCCTGCGAGTGCTGTTTTGTTGGGGAAGTAGCGAACCTGAGGTCAAGTATGTGGTCGATGTACTTGTAAGTGTGTGCCCTAATTACCCGACTTAAACTCGACAAACAACTCCGCATCTTTTGCGGCTTGCCGCAACGCATTGGATTTATTAACAGTTTCTTGAAATTCGGCTTCGGGGTCACTGTCGTAAACTACGCCGCCGCCTGCTTGGATATATAGCTTTTCGGCCTTGGTCACAGCGGTGCGCAGTGCGATGCAGATATCCATGTCGCCCCCTGCGGAAAAGTAACCGACACCGCCACCATAGACACCGCGTTTTTCGGTTTCCAGTTCGTCGATAATTTCCATCGCACGCACTTTGGGTGCGCCCGATACCGTGCCTGCGGGCAAGCCGGCCAACAGGGCCGACAGGGCATCGTGATCGTCTGACAGCTCACCGATCACGTTTGAAACGATATGCATAACATGACTGTAACGTTCTATTATAAATTTCTCGTTCGGGTTTACGGTGCCGATTTTGGCGACGCGGCCGACGTCATTGCGGCCCAGATCAAGCAGCATAAGGTGTTCAGCCAATTCTTTTGGGTCAGCAAGTAAATCAGCCTCAAGCGCTTTGTCTTCCACCTCTGTTTCACCGCGCACACGCGTTCCTGCGATCGGGCGGATGGTGACCTCGTCGCCTTTGACCCGTACCAGAATTTCAGGGCTGGCACCGATTACCTGAAAGCCGTCGAAGTTGAAGTAGAACATATAGGGTGATGGGTTCGTGCGACGCAAAGCGCGGTACAGCGAAAAGGGCGGCAGTTTGAAATCTTGCGTCCAGCGCTGGCTTGGCACGACCTGAAAAATATCACCTGCTTTGATATAATCCTTGGCCGTTTCAACTACCTTGAAATAATCTGCCTTGCTGGTGTTGGAATGGGGTTCGCCGATGCAATCGTCGGCAGACAATGTGCAGGTTTCGGCGGCAACGTTACGATCCAGATTGCCAACTGCATCCATCACCCGTTCGGCGGCCTGATTATAGGCGGCGCGTGCGTTTTGACCGTCAGCAGCCCAGACGGGTGAAATCACTGTGATATCGCCCTTCACGCCATCAACAATAACGATCACGGTTGGGCGTGTCATTACGGCGTCTGGCAGGCCGATGGGGTCGGGGTTCACATTGGGTAGGTTTTCAACCAGACGGATCATATCATAGCCTAGATAACCGAATAGGCCCGCAGCCATAGGTGGCAGGTCAGTAGGCAAATCAATGCGGCTTTCGGCTATCAGGCTGCGCAGGGCGGTCAGTGGGTCATCTGCCATCGGTTCAAACGCATCTGCGTCAAAGCGGGCAGAGCGGTTGACCCGTGATGTCATGCCGTCGCATTTCCAGATCAGATCGGGTTTCATACCGATGATCGAATAACGGCCCTTTATTTCGCCACCTGTCACCGACTCCAGCATAAAGCTGTTTTCACCGGCTTGCGCCAATTTCATCATCAAGGATACAGGCGTGTCCAGATCGGCCACAAGCCGTGTATAGACGACCTGATTTTGATTTGCTTTATAAACCGTTTCAAAGTCCGGGAACGTAGGGAATAAAGACATAAGTTACATATTACCGTTATTATGTCCGGCACCACCATTTGTGCCACCGGTAAGCTGCACGTTGATTTGATTTATCGCAGTCTGATTTATGCTAACGTCTGCTTCTTCACGTAAAGCGTTTGCAAACACGGTCAGCAGATCATTGCCGATTTGCGAATCCAGCTGCTGTTGCACTGCGTCCCTTAAGGTCTGATTTTCCGCAATACTGTCGTCAAAACTGTTGATCTGATCCAAGCGCGCGATAAAAACGCTGGATGCACCCGCTGCAATGGTGGTTTTACCAGTATCAATTGTGAATACTTCACCCAACAAAGCGGGGGGTGTTCCTTCAATATAGCCGGTACGCCGTGCGGCGGTTTCGCTGTGGATTTCCAGACTTCCAAAGCCGGCACCTGCGTCTAGGTCTGCCTTCAGATTATCCGCTTTCAATGTAAGCATGCGCAAGGTTTCTGCCCGTTTCCAATCGGCTATGACCTGATCTTTTACGACGTTCAATGGGCGCAATGCAGGATCAATGACCTTATCAACACGCAAGGCAAAAATGCCGCCATCGGCCAGATCGTTGATTTCCGGAAAGTCACCTGCGTTGGTTTGGTTGGCGATGGTGCGGAAGTTTTCATAAGCGGCAATGCCGTCTGCTGTGGACGCTGTGAATGAAAGCGTACCCAATTCCATATCGGTGTCGGTAGCCAGAGTTTCCAGACTATCGCCTGCGGCCAATAGATCGTCGATATCGGTGACAAGATCAGTGACCAGACGTCGCGCAGCTTCGCCTGACAATTCCGCTGTGATTTCGGCGCGGGCATCTTCGAATGAGGTGAAATCTGCGGTCAATATTGCATTGATGCGAAACAGGGCAGGACCAAGAGATGACTGAACCGGACCAACGACACCCGTTGTTTCAGTTGCAAAGACCAAATCTGCCGCAGTCGCAGAAACACCACCCGGTTCAACTTCGCCCAGATCGACATCCGCTGATGTTAACCCACGATCTGCCAGAAGAGTGTCAAAAGTTACGCTGCCTGCATCCAGTAAATTGCGCGCTTCTGTTGCTTCTTCATTTGATCCGAAAACGATCCGTTCCAGGCTGCGTTTTTCCGGTTTGTTGAAGCGGTCTGATTGCAAATCGTATGACTCGCGAACGAGGGCCTCATCTATATCAACCTGATCTGACAGCATTTCAGGGGTGAGCCATGCATAGGTAATATCGCGGGTTAGGGGGGCGGTATACGCTTCTGGTGTGGCTTCGTATTGTGCTTGAATTTGTGCATCTGTCGGTTCTGCAACAGGGGTATCCAGCATTGAGGCGGTCAACTCTGCCCAAACGAAATCACGGTTTTCGCGATCAAATTCCAATAAAGCTTGGGTTTGTGTCCCTTGCGATTTCAGCCCTGTGACGACTGCGATTTGTAAAAGTGCACGCGCAGCATCTTTGCGTAAAATATTATCATATTCGGCAGGTGACCAACCTGAGCGTTCCAGTGCGAATTCATAAGATTCTATGTCAAATGAGCCATCTAGCCCCTGAAATGCCGAATTAGCCAGTAATTGTGTTTGCACGGCTTCATCACCGATGCTGACACCAAGTCTGGTTGTTTCATTATCCAAGGCTGCCGTAGTCAAAAGCCCCTGCAGGACATCATTTTGAATGCCAAAAGCCTGTGCTTCGGTTGCGGACACGGTACGACCCATTTGTTGCGACAGGTTTGCTAGCGAGCGGTTCAGGGCTTGCGCGTAAATATCTGTGCTGATTTTTTCTTCGCCAACTTGGCCGATACTGCGGATCGTGCCGCCACCTTGGCCAATGCCACCAAAACCGATCAAGCCGAGAGCGAGCAGGGCCAGTATAACCCAAATTACGGTTTTGTTTGTCTTCTTTGCACGCATTGAACCCAGCATATGAACCGTCCTTTACCTAAGCTTTCATGCGTTTTAGGGGGATGTCAGGATGTGCGCAAGCAAGGAGTGTTGAAAAGAACGTGAATTTTGGGGAAAACCGCGTTTGCTTTTGACATTTGACACCTT
>Ga0209344_10006127_pt1 | contig 10028 bp, 7 predicted proteins | sample Cruoilmetagenom6_FD_187293 | JGI IMG/M metagenome (GOLD analysis project Ga0209344, IMG submission 187293) | Oil polluted marine microbial communities from Coal Oil Point, Santa Barbara, California, USA - Santa Barbara Oil Seep Sample 6 (SPAdes)... | ecosystem: Environmental > Aquatic > Marine >...
ATCTTTAACATATTCAACTGCGCATAGCATACCTTCACCGCGAATGTCACCCACCTTTGGATGGTCGCCAAGTGCATTTTGCATCGAGGTATTGAAGTACGCCCCGATATTGCCTGCGTTGGAAATAAGATCCAGATCATCAATCAGTTTGAGGTTGGCGACCCCAGCTGCCGCGCCAATAGGGTGCGCTGAATAGGTCCAGCCGTGGCCAATGGGGCCATTTTCGTCAGTGCCCTGTTCCAGGACTTTCCAGACCTTGTCTGACACGATCGACCCGGACAGCGGTGCATAGGCGGATGTCAGGCCTTTGGCGATGGTGATAATATCAGCCTGAATAGCATAGTGATCTGAGCCGAACATAGAACCAAGGCGGCCAAAGCCGGTGACAACCTCATCTGCGATCAGCAGGATATCGTGTTTTTTCAGAAGCTGTTGGATGGCGTTCCAATATCCATCGGGCGGCGGCACGATGCCACCGGTACCCAAAACAGGTTCACCTATGAAAGCAGCAATCGTATCGGCACCTTCACGTTCAATCAGTGCTTCCAGTTCACCAGCACAATGGGCTGTGAACTGTTCTTCGGTTTGGTCAAGGTTTTTGCGGCGGTAGTAAAACGGTGCCTCGGTGTGGATAACTTGTGGAAGCGGCAGATCAAATTTCTTATGAAACAGTTCCAGGCCGGTCAAAGAACCGGTGATCAAACCAGATCCATGGTAACCGCGCCAGCGCGAGATGATTTTCTTTTTCCTAGGGCGATCAAGAATGTTATTGTAATACCAGACCAGTTTGATGTTGGTCTCGTTTGCGTCCGAACCTGACTGGCCAAAATAGACTTTGGACATATTGTCAGGTGCGCGATCAAGGATCATTTTCGACAACGTGATCGAAGCCTCGGTTCCGTGACCAACATAGGAATGATAATAGGCCAGTTCTTTGGCTTGCGCGGCAATTGCTTCGGCAATTTCGAGGCGTCCATATCCGACATTGACGCAGTACAAACCGGCGAAAGCGTCCAGCAGCTTATTGCCGTCACGGTCTTCGATATGGCAACCCGAACCACCTTTGATGACACGGGAGGCAGTTTCACCGCGGGCATGCTGGGCAAGGTGGGTTGAAGGATGAAAAAAGTTTTCACGATCCCATTGAGCCAATGTGTCATTCGTCAGCATAATCTTATCCCCTGCCCTTCAAATCCATGTCAGCCATCAACGATATTGGCGTCAGGCCCAAATGGAAACCCGGTAATATTTTCAGCACCGGTATCACCAACAACAAGAATATCGTGTTCGCGGTAGCCACCGGCACCGCGTTGCCCCTCTGGTATCCAGATCATCGGTTCGATCGATACTACCATGCCCGGTTCCAGTACCGTGTCTATATCTTCGCGTAGTTCCAGCCCGGCTTCGCGCCCGTAATAGTGGGACAGGACGCCAAACGAATGACCATACCCAAAGGACCGATATTGCAGCAGGTTTTCTGATGCGAAAAAACGGTTAATTTCTGCCGTTATACCCGAGCAGGTAGCGCCGGGTTTGACCAGCGAAAGGCCAAGTTCGTGCGCAGCGACGTTGGCTTGCCAGAGTTTGAGAGACGCGGCATCGGGTTCGCCAAGAAAAAGGGTGCGTTCCAGTGCGGTGTAATAGCCCGATATCATCGGGAAAGCATTAAGGCTGAGTATATCACCGCGTTGCAGGGCGCGGGTAGTAACAGGATTGTGGGCGCCGTCAGTGTTTAGACCCGATTGAAACCAAACCCAGCTGTCACGCAGTTCACTATGGGGGTGAGCGCGGGCGATTTCTGTTTCCATCGCATCGCGCCCGGCCATCGCCACGTCAATTTCACGGGTTCCTTCATGGATAGCATTGCGAATGGCGGCACCACCGATGTCTGCAATGCGGGCGCCTTCGCGGATCAGCGCTATTTCTTCATCAGATTTCACCATCCGGGCATTCATCGTATCAGGCGCGATGTTCAAAAGTTCCGGGGTATTGAGAAAATCGTTCAACGTGGATTGCGCAGCCAGCGTCTGGTGGTCAGCTTCTATGCCAAGGCGGCTCACATCATCACCGATCAACATCTTCACCGCCCGCCAGTAGTTGTCGCGTTTCCAGTCGGTGTAGATGACGTTGTCACCATGGCTGCGTCGCCAGGGTTGGCCCGCATCAATGTTGGCCGAAACTGTTGTGCAGGCGTCCGGTGTAACCAAGCAGGCGTAAGGGCGACCAAAGCTGCAATAAAGAAAGCCCGAATAGTAGGCGATATTGTGCATGGAAGTCAGCAACACAGCCGGGATGTCGCGTACCGCCATAATAGCCCGAAGCGACGCCAATCGTCTTTCATATTCGGTCGATGAAAAAGGTAAGATTGCCTTTTCGCCGTTATGGCTTGTGAAATATTCTTTTCTGCTTGCTATATCCATTGCTCCGGCTTCCCTATCCTAAAGCACCAAAATGATGCTCAAACATAATTATCCGGGCGTACAGGACGACATGCGAACTTTGATTTCATTCGCAGCTCCGCGGTGTAGATCAGCGACGCCATCGCTTACCGCAGTCCGATTTGCATAAATCTTGCCCAAAGACCTGTCAACGAATAGGTGAAAGTAATGCGCATGACCTGCCTTTTCAGATATACGCGCAACCACTGGACGGGGTCGCAAAGTCTCGCATGGTCGTTTTGGGTAAATCTTGTCGCCCTGCGCATAGCGATTTCAATTGCTCAGTCTTTGGCCGTGGCGAACCGGGCCATGGATGCGGCACCAATGGGGATGTCTGCCGTCACAGTTTTGATTTTTGCACATCTCGCAGTTTTTCTTTGGCAGGTAGTGGGTGTACTACGTGCGGGCGAACGGCACCTGCGCCATTTGGGTTCAATTAGCAGCACATGGGGCACCCAACTTGGTATCCTGATCGCCACTATGTTCGTACTTAGCGATATCTGGAGCGCGTGGTTGTTGACCAGCACCGTCAAGGACGACGTAAACTTTTCTGATCAAATGGCCCATGAACGTGCACAAACTTATAGCCTAAAACTATTGGACGATAAAATAACCCTGCAACTTTCTGGGGAAATTCCGCTTGGCATAACTAAATCTGTAGCCGCCTTGCTTGCAACAAACCCGCAAATCGACACCTTGTCACTTAGCAGTGGCGGCGGAAACATCTATGAAGCGCGCGGTTTGGCCAAACTGGTGCGTGATGCCCGGATAGATACTCTGGCTGTGGATGACTGCAGCTCCGCGTGTACAATTGCCTTTATCGGTGGTGTCTCACGGCAACTAGCACCCAGTGCGCGGCTGGGATTTCACCAATATAGGGTCGATGCGACCTATGACATTCCCTTTGCTAACCGAATACTTGAACAAGATCGCGACCGGGAACTATTTCGCGAAAATGGGGTTAAGGATTGGTTTGTGGAACGCATGTTTCAAGAGACCCCGGAAAAAATCTGGTACCCATCTGAATCTGAACTTCAAAAGGCTGGTGTGTTGGTTTCCAAATGAGCGCAGGAAGGATCGCATCGAGTGATCAATGTTGTTTACCGATAATTTTCAGCTAATCTTTCTTTGACACCAATACATTTGTGGCCCTCTGTGCGGCATGACTGGAGCAGATTGAAATGACAAATGATAACATTCCTCCATTCAGCCCACGGGAATACGAACGCCGAGTTTCTACAACACGCGCAGCGATGGCCGCTGCCGGGATCGACGTTCTGATCGCAACAGATCCATCCAATCAAGCGTGGTTAACCGGTTACGATGGCTGGTCATTCTATGTACACCAGGCCGTAATCTTGCCGATGGAAGGTAAGCCGATCTGGTGGGGTCGTCGGATGGATGCGAATGGGGCGTTGCGCACTGTCGACATAAAGGCGACCGACATCGCGTATTACACCGATGATTATGTCCAGTCGAATGAACGCCATCCGATGCAGGATCTTGCCACAAAACTGGCAGAACGCGGTATACATACAGGGCGGATCGGCGTTGAAATGGAAAATTACTATTTTTCAGCTAAGGCTTACACGGTTCTGCTAAAGCAACTGCCCGAAGCCCGGATTTGCGATGCAACGGCGCTGGTAAACTGGCAACGTGCCGTCAAGTCGGATGAAGAAATTGCGTTCATGCGCAAAGCCGCCCTGATCACTGACAAAATTTCCAGTCTGGCCGTTGAAAATGCGGCAACGCGCGTGCGAAAAAACGAACTTGCAGCCAGGATTTATGCAGCAAGTATAGAAGGTGTCGAAAATATTTGGGGTGACTACCCGGCCATTGTTCCATTGATGCCAAGCGGTTCAGATGCCGCCGCGTCGCATCTGACATGGAACGGCGACGCGATGAAATCGGGGGAAGCGACATTTTTCGAACTTGCCGGTTGTTACCGCCGCTACCACGTTCCATTGTCGCGCACTGTCTTTCTTGGAACGCCACCTGACCATTTCAAAAAGGCCGAAGCAGCAATGATAGAGGGTCTGGAGGCCGGAATTGATGCCGCCCGCGCTGGCGGTCAAACTTGTGACATTGCCAATGCCTTGGGTGATGCAATGGCGCGCGCGGGTATCGATCGCACCGGGCGGTGCGGCTATTCAATCGGTTTGTCTTACCCGCCAGACTGGGGGGAACGTACGATGTCGCTACGCCCGGAAGACAAAACCGTTTTGCAACCGGGAATGACATTTCATTTCATGCCCGGCCTCTGGATGGATGACTGGGGGATCGAAATCACAGAAAGCATCTTGATCAAAGAAGATGGCCCTGCCGAACCTTTTTGTTCTGTTGAACGCAGACTTTTTGTCAAAGATTGAGACCGAATGGACCACCTGCAGACCTGCACAAAGATGTTGGATGAACTGATCGCGTTTCCAAGCGTTTCTTCGGACAGTAATCTTGCAATAATTGACTATTTGGCAGACCGGATGGAACAGGCCGGTGCAAGGGTCAATATTTACAAGGATAAATCCGGCAAAAAGGCAAATCTATACGCCACCATCGGGCCAGATCGCGCAGGTGGCATATTACTTGGTGGCCACACTGATGTAGTTCCCGTAACCGATCAGGACTGGGCCAGTGATCCATTCAAGATGGCAACCCGCGATGGCCGGCTTTACGGACGTGGCACCTGCGATATGAAAGGTTTCATTGCCGCTACGGTCGCGCTGGCACCTTATTACACGGCCTGCGCCAAAAACCGGCCCGTACATTTTGCGTTTACCTATGACGAAGAAACTGGTTGCTTAGGCGCTTCTGAACTTATCAAACAGATTGAAAAACGCGATGATTGCCCGGCACTGGCAATTATTGGTGAACCGACAGAAATGCGCATGATTGAGGGCCACAAAGGTTGTTTCGAATACACCACGCATTTTCATGGCCGTGAAGGCCACGGATCATTGCCTGATCTCGGTGTTAATGCTGTCGAATATGCAGTGCGATACGTGGCGCGGCTATTGGAGCTGCGTCAGGACCTGAAAAAGTTTGCACCTGCTGGCAGCCAATATCGCCCCCCCTATACGACAATAAATGTTGGCAGCCTGAACGGTGGGGTTGCCCATAATGTTGTTCCGGGCAAAGCGTCTGTCGATTGGGAAATGCGCCCCGTTCAAGCTAGCGACGCCGAACATGTTAAATCTGCCATGCACAGCTATTGCGAGGATATTTTGCTGCCCCAAATGCGATCTGTCTGGTCAGAAGCATCTATCCGCACACAGATCATCGCAGAGGTGGAAGGGCTGATCGTTATGTCGGACAATGAAGCCCGTGATCTGGTGGCGGAACTGACCGGTGCGAACGGGACCGATCTGGTTTCCTTTGGAACCGAGGCGGGGTTATTTCAATCTTTGGGTATGTCAGCACTGGTGTGTGGACCGGGATCAATAGAACAGGCCCATAAGCCGGATGAATACATCAAAATAAGCCAACTGAAACAATGCGTTCAGATGTTGGAACGCCTTGGTGACAAATTGTAGTTTCTAGGGCTGGCCAATCTGGATACCGGCCAGCCGTGCCATATTCCATGCCAGAACCTGATTGCTGGAGAACACTGGTTTTCCCAACTCAGCTTCAATTTCCGGGATAACATCTAGCGTGCGCAAATTTGTACAAGACAAAAAGACACTATCCACCAAAGGTGAACGCCCGATGTCGATTGCTGCATCCCGGATCGAGGTTGGGGAAATTTTGGCAACTTTGGCCTCTTCGGCTTCGTCAAACGAACCGAAAACCGGCGTGTGAATTCCACAATTACTTAGTTCATCGCGAAGTGTCTGGCTGACACTGGCAATATAAGGGGAAAGCAATCCAAGGTTTTTCGCACCACGGGCCTGACATTGCGTGACGAGGGAATGCAAGGGGTTTGTGACATGCGATGTCTGGCACGTTGATTTGATCAGTTGTTCTATTTTGTTGGTGCCGATAACAGCGCTGCCTGAAGTGCAACCGTAACCCACAACGTCATACTTCAGGGTATTTGGCAAAAGGCTGGCCGCTGCAGGCAGATTTGTTGACATCTGGGCAAGCGTCTCCCCAGTCACCTCGTTGCCACTTGGGACACGCGATATATAAATGCTTATGTTGCTATCCGAGAATATCCGCCGAAAGTCTTGCTCAATCGTTTCATCGGTTCGCAATACGATCAGCCCGATTGTCGCGGTTGTTCCTGTTTGGCCGGTCAGTTCATAAGAATAATGTGTCAATACAACCTCACAACAATGGAATTTCCGCACCCGCCTGAGAAGACAACATCCTGGCACCCGTTGTCGTAATCACAATATTTTCTTCATGCACCAGATACCGCTGTGGTTCAATTTCGATCCCCGGTTCCAGTGTCAGCACCATACCTTCCTGCAACACGGTGTAGTCTTTGGCAATTAACGAGGGCCATTCGGTCAACTGCATTCCCAGCCCATGCCCCAGCCTTCCAGCGCCCGATTGGCTTTTCCCGCCGGTTACAATTTTATCCATCGCGAAAAACACTTCTGATGCGGTCGCACCAGGCTTTGCAGCTTCCAGGCCAAACCGTGCGGCTTCGATCAGTTTTTTGTATCCAGATTTAACTTTGCCATCAGGCTTACTAACCGCAAAATTTCGATCAAAATCGCAGAAATATCCATCCCAGACCAAACCCGTATCCAACATCAAAATGTCACCCTTTAACAGCGGTGCCGTTGTGGCGGGTGAAATAACGTCTTCATATCCGCTTTGACCGGCCCCACCTGCAAGATAGGGCACCCAGTCAGCCCCTTCTTCCAGACACAGAATTTGAAAATTCCGAAACACGGTTTCCAACGACACCCCTTCACCCGCGATCTCGCTAACCCGTTCAAACGCACGTCCGGCTATCTGGCAAGCGGTGTCGATCTTGGCAACTTCGAGGGGAGATTTGACCATCCGAAGGTCTCTCATGATGCCGTTGTCACCCGCAATATATCTGCTGCCAAGCCCGATTTTTAGCCGATCCAAGTCTGCGACCGGCATCCGGACATGGGTTTCATGCCCACTTGGCAATCCAATTTTTGCGTTCTCAGGCACGATCTCCCGCAGGGTTTCAATCAGCAGTGAAACCCCATCATCGGTTAAATCCGGCGCCGACCATGTACGAATATCATCCACCCAAGTTTTACCCATCAAGGCCGCACCAATCGATGGAATAACAGCAATAGGGTTGCTGGTGGCTGGCACGATCAAATACCAGGGACGTGTCGGGCTTTCCCAAAACCGTGTCAGGAAGCCGGAAAAATATCGAAACTCAGGCTCAGTCGTCAGCAAAAGTGCGGATAGTTCTGCATTACGCATGTAGGCCTGCGCACGTTGCAATCGATCCTGATATTCAGAGTATGGAAAGCCGCGTTCGGGCACCATCAAAGGGCTTCCTCGCTAATAATAGCAAGAACGCGGGAATTTGCGTTCAGTCCAAGTTCGCGACGTCCAGCCCCAGAAAACAGCGCAGCAATGCCAGCCCCGCCGGATGGTGTCGTATCCATTCCTGTCTTACTTAGAACGCTCAGTCCCTGTTCTGCCTGTTCATCCGATATTGTCATGAACTGGTTCGCGTCCCGGGCCAAACCATTCAGGGCGATCATTGAAGGTTCTTTGCAGTCCAAACGCCCCATATTCGAAACCGGACCAGTCGTGACAGCGGATTTGCAAGCCCGGATACTTTCCAATAGCGCCGGTGCGGCTTCCGGCTCCACCACGATAATTCTTGGGTCATCACCCCAGATAGCCCGAAAATACGCAGCCAAGGCGGCGGCCATTCCGCCAACGCCGGCTTGCAAGAATATGTGGGTTGTGGGCTGTTCAAGTTGGTTCTTATTCTCAACGCCCATCAACAGATAACCTTCCATCAACCGATGCGGTAATTCTGTGTAACCCGGCCAGGACGCATCTGATAGCAAGGTCCAGCCATTGCGATCTGCGGCAAGCTGAGCTGCGGCCATACTTTCTTCATAAGTGGCCCCGGCGCGTTCAACCTTCGCGCCCATGTTCCTTAACCTATCGGCGAACTCTTGGGGAACAGTAGCGGCCAGAAATATGACCGCCCTGGCCCCAAATATCCGTGCACCTGCCGCCACGGATAAACCGTGGTTTCCGGCACTCGCAGCCGCGTATGTTTGCCCTTTCAACGCCAGTTCGGTTTGCCCGGCCTCTTTCGCGCGCGCCTGATTTGCGATGACATAAGCCGCACCCAGTGCCTTGAAACTACCTAGGCCCATACGCTTACGCTCATCTTTCAACCATACGCTGCTGACGCCGAATTGTTCGGCAATCGTACCAATAGAGATCAGTGGTGTTTCAGAATACCTGGGACAGCTTCTGACAAGATCAGCGGGCAGTTCGGCCGCCACACTTGGCATGATACCAGCACCCGCGTCTTTAATTTCTAACCCGAGTCCCAAATATGGGTTATCCAAAATTTCCATGCTTTTCACTACCTATTCCTGCACAGCCTTTCGGGCTCAGCTAAGGTGGTAAACCAAGCTGGCCTGCGATGAAAGAATTATGAACTGGGTGGCTCTTTATTTGAAATTGCTAGGATCAGTGGTCGCCGTCATCTATCAAATTGCATCGGGTCAATTCTGGGCCAGTCGCGAAATTGTTCCACTTTTTTGACTTGGTATTTTGCCACAGAAGACAACTACAAAGGCGCCATCCCACACGCCAGTGTATCGTGCAGAAGCGGTTCGTATTGCATTGACCGACGGCCTGAGCCGCCAACAAATCCCGGATGACCTTGGCGTCCAGTTTTCGACGCGGAGACCCTGGATACAGCTTGATCGGCGTAGCCCTGAAAAATCGACCGCCCGTTCTGATCTGGAATGCGAGAATGCAGAATGTGGGAATAAACTAACCGTTACTCGAGGTGGACCTGGCACACTATAATCCCGCTAAAGCAATTCAATATCACAGACATAACGAAGCAATTGTTCCCATGAAAATCGCGATGGCAGCTGCGACGCCCCGCTGAATTTATGTTCGATGTTGAGACAGAAATTAATGTGACGACGCCCTCATAGATACGGCCAAACCATGTTCTAACTGAATGAGTCGCTGGTTATTCTTTTTGTGGCGAATGGCCAGCTTGCGGCCATGACGCCCCAAAACAAGTTTTCTGCTCGAAAGAAAATTATCGCCCCATTCAGAAATCTCCGGAAAAACCCGAAGTATTTCCCTTCTTGATTCTGGATCAATTGATTTCAGCACCTGTGTACCCAGATACAGGCTCTCGCAGGCAGCGCCATTTGCTAAAAGTATTTCGTGATTGTCGAGCAGGATGTGATAATATTCCACATCTTTAGCATCATCCACGATGTCGATGCCTGCCAGCTCGATCAGGTGTTTTGCCGCTACCAGAACCTCTGGTTCATCAAACATCCGTTGCGCAATTTTCGAACGCACCAAAATCCGGTGTTGCGGGGAAACATATAAATCCCGGGCAGGCGTCGAACACCCCAACGCCCCCTTTTTGATCAGGATCGGGCGCAGGTTAGGGTGTAGCACAAGCGTCTGTTCAGCAATTTTTGACACGCC
>Ga0209344_10006129_pt1 | contig 10027 bp, 11 predicted proteins | sample Cruoilmetagenom6_FD_187293 | JGI IMG/M metagenome (GOLD analysis project Ga0209344, IMG submission 187293) | Oil polluted marine microbial communities from Coal Oil Point, Santa Barbara, California, USA - Santa Barbara Oil Seep Sample 6 (SPAdes)... | ecosystem: Environmental > Aquatic > Marine...
CATCAATTATTACACGGCTACGTTTATGCCGCCCAAAGGTTACGAAACCACACAGTTTGATATGGTAATTGCGGAAGATATCGGCCTATATAAATTCGATATTCTAAGTCAGCGAGGGTTGGGGAAAATAAAAGATGCTGTGGAAATTGTAAAATACAACCATCCCGAAAAAAAGCCTTTTGATATTCACGACATTAAACGTTTTAAAAAGGACGAAAAAATAAAGACATTACTGCGAAACGCACAAGCAATAGGCTGTTTTTATGTAGAATCGCCCGCCATGCGGATGCTAATGAAAAAACTGCAAGTAGACGATTATCTCGGTTTGGTGGCGGCCAGTTCGGTAATCCGCCCCGGCGTTGCCAAAAGTGGAATGATGCGCGAGTACGTGCAGCGCCACCGTTTTCCTGAGAAAAGAAAGGAAGCGCATCCCGTTTTGCTGGATATTATGCCCGAAACCTACGGTGTAATGGTCTATCAGGAAGACGTTATAAAGGTGGCGCACCATTTTGGCGGATTGGATTTGGGCGAAGCGGATATGCTGCGCCGTGGGATGAGCGGCAAGTTCCGTTCGAGGGAAGAATTTCAAAAAGTGAAAAATAATTTTTTTGGAAACTGTAAAAACGCGGGCAGAAATGAAGCGTTTACCGCAGATGTTTGGCGACAGATTGAAAGTTTTGCCGGCTACGCTTTTGCGAAGGGACATTCCGCTTCCTATGCCGTGGAAAGCTATCAAAGTCTGTTTCTGAAAGCCTATTTTCCCTTGGAATACATGGTCGCCACGCTCAACAATGGCGGCGGTTTTTACAGCACCGAACTCTATGTGCACGAGGCGCGGATGCACGGCGGAAATATTCTGCAACCCTGCATAAATCGCAGTTTCAGCGAAACCATTATTCGCGGAAAGGATATTTACATCGGTTTTGGTTTCCTGCAATCCGTAGAATCAAAACTCATTGAAAAGATTATTTCGGAACGCTGTAAAAATGGCTCTTTTGAAAGTTTGGACGATTTTCTGGAACGTGTTTCAATAGGAATGGAACAGATTACGATTCTCATTAAAATAAACGCTTTTCGTTTCACCGGAAAAAACAAACGCGAACTGCTTTGGGAAGCCTATATGAAAATAAATAAGGTAAGTTTTGAAGAAAATGTACCTACCCTTTTCAAACCAAAACGCATAGATTATAAGACCCCTTCCCTACCGCACACTGCGCTGGAAGACGCTTTTGACGAAATGGAACTCTTGGGTTTTCCGCTGTGCAGCCCTTTTGATTTACTTGCAAATCCTTCGGAAAATAAATTGCAGGCAACGCAGCTTCCGAAATTTATTGGAAAAATAGTAACCATTGAAGGCTATTTAATAACCACAAAAACAACGAGAACCTCAAAAGGCGATTATATGTATTTCGGGAATTTTGTGGACCGGAACGGTGATTTTGTGGACACGGTACATTTTCCAACAGTAGCCAACCAATATCGTTTCCGCGGAAAAGGAATTTATGGCATAACCGGGAAAGTGGTTGAGGAATGTGATTGTATAAATATTGAGGTTTTAAAGATGGAGCGGCTGGCGATAATCCAAGATCCCAGGTATAGTTCAGCCCCTCTGTCCCCCGAAGGGGGAACGGTTACGGATAATAGACGTAAAACAGTAAGACCTATGACTTAAGAATAAGGTTAAAACCTGCAAGGTGTTGCCGCAGGCCTCCTTGTAGGTTTGTAATAACAACTTTGCGTCTTTGCGGCTTGACGTGCTAAATTTTCTCGCAAAGAGCGCAAAGACCACAAAGGATTGATAATAACAATTAAAAGATTCACGCCTACGCGGGAATGACAATGAACGATAAAAGAAACATAGTACATATGGATTTGGACACATTTTTTGTGTCCTGCGAACGCTTGCTTGATAGCAAACTGATTGGAAAGCCCGTGCTGATTGGCGGTACGAGCGACCGTGGCGTGGTGGCATCCTGCAGTTATGAGGCGCGCTCTTTTGGAATCCATTCGGCGATGCCGATGAAACTGGCGCGGCAATTATGTCCCGAAGCCGTTGTTGTTCGTGGCGATGCCAGTACTTACAGCAAATTTTCAGAAACTGTTACCGATGTTATAAAGGAAAGCGTGCCGCTTTATGAGAAATCCTCCGTAGATGAATTTTATATCGATTTAACGGGAATGGACAAATTTTTTGGGTGCGAAAAGTTGGCTTCCGAATTGCGGCAGCGCATTATTAAAGAAACGGGATTGCCCATTTCCTTTGGGCTTTCGGTGAATAAAACCGTTTCCAAAATAGCTACGGGCGAAGCAAAGCCCAACAATCAAATCCACATTTTAAAAGGAACCGAAAAACCATTTCTTTCACCTTTGCCGGTAAACAAAATCCCCATGGTTGGCGAAGTAACCTACCGCGCTTTCTGCGATCTGGGCATAAAACAAATAAAAACCATACAGGAAATGCCCGTGGAAATGATGGCAAAGGTTTTTGGAAAAAACGGGCAAACCATTTGGCAAAAGGCCAATGGCATTGACAATACGCCCGTGGAGCAATATACCGAACGAAAGTCTATTTCCACCGAACGCAGCTTTGACCGCGACACCACCGATGTAAAAAAACTAGAAGGAATTATTACAGCAATGGCGGAAAATTTGGTTTTTCAATTAAGGCGCGGCAATAAGCTTACTGCTTGCGTAACCTTTAAAATCCGGTATTCAGATTTTCAGACTTATACTATGCAGCAAAAAATACCGTACAGTTCGGCGGACCATAAAATTATTCCAGTGGTGATGGAGCTTTTCAAAAAACTGTACCAACGCCGGCTTTTAGTGCGAATGGTTGGCGTGCGTTTTAGTCACTTGGTTGAGGGCGGGTTTCAGATAGATTTGTTTGACGATAATGAAAAAATAATCAATCTCTACCACGCAATGGACAAGATGCGCGACCGTTATGGCGACCGTGCCGTGATGCGCGCTGCGGGAATGGAAGCCAAGAGTATTGGGCGTTGGAATCCGTTTACGGGCTCGCCGCCGCCACTTTTGCCGAATAGAAGAAGATAACTTATTCAGGTTTCCTTTTAGGATTTTTCCAAGTATTAAAGAAAGCGAAAACCACCACCGTATTTTCTATAATTTCATATACAATTAAGTAAGGAAAATCGATTATGTAGGCTTCCCGGAAAGGATCTTTTTTACAAGGGAAAAGATGAGGGTTTTGTACAATCAGGTCCAAAAAAACATCTACCTGCTCAAGAAAGCGCTCACCTAAACCAATACTTTTAGATTCATAATATTCATAGGCTTCAATGGCATCAAAATTTGCCTCTTCCTTAATCTCTAAGAGATATTTCATTTTTTGCCATTTCGTGCATTTTTCTTCGTCTGCTCCCAAGTCAAGGATTTACTCTCTCCGGCAAAATGACTTTTTCTTCGTTTCTCTAATATTTCATACTGCTTCTCGGAAAGAGACGATGTAGCAGACTTTTCTTGATTTTCATAACTTTCAGCGAGTGCCTTCATCAATTTTAAAAGTCGCTCGTCTGCGGTGTCTATATGGTCTAGAACCCGATTTTTCAATTCAGAAATTTCCATAGTATTTAAATAAGTACAGTAAATATACGATACAACCTTCAATTCATAATCCAGAATTAAATAAGATGCTATCTTTGTTTTCAAAAGAAGTTTAAATGGAAAGCATCAGTGTTTTTGATATGCTAAAAATAGGGGTTGGTCCATCCAGCTCCCACACTTTGGGACCGTGGCGCGCCGCCCTGCGATGGATTGGTGAACTGAAAGAAAAAAACCAATTTGAAGAAGTAACAGAAATACAAGTAGATTTATACGGTTCCCTTTCGCTTACCGGAAAAGGGCATGCCACTGATATTGCGGTAATGCTCGGCCTGTCGGGTTTCGATCCAGTTACCTTTCCTATTGAAAACATTGAACAAGAAATTGATTTTATCAATTCCGAAAATAAATTGAAACTGAATGGCGAATTGGAGGTTCCCTTTTTTCCGAAGCAAAACATCATCTTCAACCGAAAGTTTTTGGAATTCCATCCCAACGGAATGACCTTTCGGGCAACGTTGAAAGATGGCTCCAAAAAATCTTCATCCTTTTATTCAATCGGCGGCGGTTTTACGGTAAAAAAAGAACGCATTCGCAAAAAAATAAAATTGGCAAAATTTGCACAATTTCCTTTTCCCATTGAAAAAGGAACCGAACTTTTGTCATATTGCAAGGCTGAAGGTAAAAGCATTTCAGAAATAGTGCTCGAAAATGAAAAATCGTTGCGAAGCGAAGTTGAAATAAATGATGGCCTAAGAAAAATCTGGGATGTAATGCTGGATTCTATGTTTGTGGGCGCACATACAGAAGGGACGCTACCGGGTGGACTAAACGTAACGCGCCGCGCTTTTGAAATGAACCGAAATCTAATAGGCGACCACAAATACAACAACGCAGAGGAATGGATAGCTGCCATACGAAATACTGAAGTAAAATTTAGACAAATACTAAAATGGGTTTCCTGTTTTGCTTTAGCTGTAAATGAAGTGAATGCATCGTTGGGCCGAGTGGTTACCGCGCCCACAAACGGAAGTGCCGGCGTAATTCCTGCCGTGATGATGTATTATATGGTTATTGAAAACCACGACGCAAATTTTGACGATGTCAAAAAATTTCTGTTGGTTGCTGGGGAAATTGGGAGTATTTTCAAAAAAGGTTCTACCATTTCCGCAGCTATGGGCGGATGCCAGGCAGAAATTGGCGTTTCATCCTCAATGGCTGCTGGGGCGCTTTGCGAACTCATGGGCGGAACTCCCGAACAATGCTTGATGGCAAGTGAAATAGCGATGGAACATCATTTGGGAATGACTTGTGATCCTATTGCCGGTTTGGTTCAAATTCCCTGTATTGAACGAAACGCTATGGGCGCCATAAAAGCAATCAACGCTTGCGAAATGGCTTTGGACAGCGATCCGAGCAAAGCAAAAGTACCCTTGGATAAAGTGATTGCCACGATGTGGGAAACGGCAAAAGATATGACTTCAAAATATAAGGAAACCAGCGTGGGCGGTTTGGCGGTGCAGGTAAATATTAGTGATTGCTAAAACTATCTGCAATCTTCCTTTCTACGGGAGTCTATAAGGTGGATTATTTTCCAACCCTCATTGAACCTTGCGAGTGTAAAACTATTGGCTCCACAATGCAGAAAATTTTCGTTTAGCCAGAATTCATAAGGTGTCCAAATGTGGGCGAGATTGCCGTCGATTTCAACTTTATAATCCAGCAAACGCTCGTCCCATTTTGCATTTTCGGGACGGCGGGCTATGGCCAGAATAAAATCTTCAGTATTTTGTGTGTTTACCTTGTGCACCCCATCTTTTTCCGTAAAAGCAGTTTGCATTATCATTTTTGGAGCGATTACCGATTTCATTTTTGAAGTATCGCCCATATGAAAACCTTCAAAAAAAGTATCAATTGTTTTTCTTGCATCTGCTTCAGAAAAAGAGTTTTGTGAAAATGAATTCGCAAATAAGAAAATACAAAGGGTGGCTGCAAAAAACTTCATACGTATATATTAAAAGAGTGAACATCAAAATTAGTACTTTTACCCTCCAATTTGTTACAAATATGAGCATAGCTAAAAAAGAATACAAGCGTATTACTACCAAAACACTGGTAGATATGAAAAAGAAGGGCGAAAAAATATCCATGCTCACCGCCTATGATTTTACGATGGCTAAGATTGTGGACAGCGCTGGGATTGATGTGATTTTAGTGGGCGATTCTGCTTCAAATGTTATGGCTGGGCACGAAACCACGCTGCCCATTACTCTGGACCAAATGATTTATCACGCCGCTTCTGTGGTTCGTGCAATTGAACGCAGTTTGGTCGTGGTGGATCTGCCTTTTGGAAGTTATCAAAGTGACCCCAAGGAAGCCTTGCGTTCCGCAATAAGAATTATGAAGGAAAGTGGCGGACATGCAGTAAAACTGGAAGGCGGAAAGGAAATAAAGGAATCCGTAAAAAGAATTTTAAACGCTGGAATTCCAGTAATGGGCCATTTGGGTTTAACACCGCAATCCATCTATAAATTTGGAACCTATACCGTGCGCGCAAAGGAAGAGGAAGAAGCTGAAAAATTGATTTCGGATGCACTTTTGCTTGAAAAGGCAGGTTGTTTTGCAATAGTATTGGAAAAAGTACCCGCCAAGTTGGCAAAGGAAGTTGCCGAAAAAATAAGTATTCCAGTGATTGGTATCGGTGCTGGAAACGGTGTCGACGGCCAGGTTTTGGTAACTCACGATATGATTGGGATGACTCACGAATTTAATCCACGCTTTCTACGCCGTTATCTTGATTTATATACTGAAATGAAGAATGCCTTTAGTCAATATAGCAGCGATGTAAAAAGTGGAGATTTTCCGAATGATAATGAACAATACTAGATAGTTAGAATTTTGGATTATTAGATCTTTAGATTAATCCATCCATCCAATTATCAAACCATCTAATACTCCAATAATCCAATACTCCAATAATCCAACAATCCAGAACACATAGCACAAAGGACAATCTTCAAATTCTGTTTGAAGACAACCATTTAATTGTTGTGAACAAACGTCCCGGCGATATTGTACAGGGCGATAAGACCGGCGATGCTCCTCTTTCCGAGGTTGTAAAAGAATATATTGCAGAAAAATATAATAAGCCCGGAGCTGTATTTTTGGGCGTGGTCCACAGATTGGACCGCCCCACGAGCGGAATTGTTGTTTTTGCAAAAACGTCTAAAGCATTGGCGCGTTTGAACAAAATGTTTTCTGAAAGGGAAACTGACAAAACCTATTGGGCTATAGTGAAAAATGCCCCGCCGAAAACGGAGGATACATTAATCCATTTTCTGAAGCGAAACCCGAAGCAAAACAAATCGTATTCACACATTAAACAAGTTCCGGACAGTAAAAAGGCGATTCTACATTATAAAGTCCTGAAGAAATTGGACAATTATTATTTATTGGAAATAGCACTTGAAACGGGACGGCACCATCAAATCCGTTCCCAACTTTCAGCTATTGGTTGCCCCATAAAAGGCGATTTAAAATATGGATTCGACCGAAGCAATACCGATGGCAGTATTCACCTTCACGCCAAAAAACTGACGTTAATACATCCCGTTCAAAAAGAAGAAGTGAGTATTGAAGCACCCACTCCAGACGATACTGTTTGGAATGTGTGTAATTAAATTTGCATTAAATCATTCTTTAATGCGAAAATTACCAATCCTACCCTATTTTTAATTTTCAATCTTTGGAAGAGATCCTGCCTATAGCCATCAATTGTTTTAGGGCTTAAATCCATAATAACGGCAATTTCCTTATAGGTCATTTCAGAACAAGCCAATTGTATAAAAGTGAGCTCATTTTCCTTAAATTTAAGAAGCTCACCTTCTTCTGCTGGGCTTAAGGAATGCAAAAGGGTTTCAGAAACCTTTTCAGAATGGTAATATCCTTTATTTATCAATTCTTTCAGCGCAAGGTTTAGAATTTCGGGATGAATATCTTTTAACAAATATCCTTTTGCGCCCTTGCGCAGCATTTTGAGAATAGCTTGTTCGTCGTCTTCCATTGAAAGCACAAGAATCTTGATTTTGGAATGGTTTTGCATAATCCACTCAGCAGTTTCAAAGCCATCCATAACCGGCATGTTTATGTCCAACAAGATAATTTCTGGCAGTTTTCCACCTTGCTTTATTATCTCTTGAAGCTCAAGCCCGTTTTTTGCATGAAAAACGACCCTGAATTCTGGAAAGGAATTAATCAACTTTTCCAAAGAACTCGCAAAAAGAGAATGGTCGTCAACAATTGCAATTGTATGTTTAACTTCTTCTTTGTTCATTTTGCATTTTATAAGGATAACTTAAAAATAATTGCGTTCCTTCCCCTATTTTAGAAACTATTGAAAAATCTGCATTTATAAGAGCCGCACGGCTTCCCATGGTTTCCATACCAGAGCTATCGGTTTTTATCGAAGTATTAAATCCTACGCCATCATCCATGGCCAATATCTCCAACGCCTTTTCTTTATAATCTAAATGTACGAATAATTTTTCTGCCTTGGCATGTTTCATCACGTTTGAAATAAACTCCTGAAGTATGCGAAAAACAATAATTTCGCTGGCGCTATTTAACGGAACAATATCTCCGGACATTTTGAGGGAGGCATCCAAATACCCCAGACGTTTAAACCGATCCAACTCTACTTGCAATGAAGTTAACAGTCCATTTTTAAGAACAACATCGTTGTTAAGCACTTTGGAGAGGGAACGTATTTCCTGCACAGTTTCCTGTATAACACCTTTTGTTTCGGCAATTTGTGAGTGAAAAGATTCCGGTGCGTTATTCATCAATACATTTAGCTGGATATTGGCCACAGATAACAATTGGCCCACGTTATCGTGCAGCTCCCAAGCAATATTTTTTAGCGTCTGTTCCTGAATTTCTATTTGTGATGCGGCAAGTTCACGCTGGTAGCGTTGTTCTGCTTCATACCGTTCCTGCAAAAATTTGTTTTTTCGGTGCTGGAATGCGATAAAAAATATAACCACAAATACTACCAGAAAAAAAATTATGGCGATGAAATAAACTAATAAAAGGATTTCTTCTTTTTTGAGCATACTAGGAAACCAATGATAAAAGTGGAGTACATAAATATATTTGCATAGAACAGCACATTTGAGCGCAATTTAACAAATAATTCATTTCCACCCTCGAGATTGAAATATTGCACAAAAAGTTCTATTGGCGTTACGCACAGGTTAAACACAAGCACGCCCACAGAGATATAAAAAGGAAGAAAACGTTTTAAGTGAAGCAGCATATCACTTCTTAGCAATTCAAAATAAAAGAACACTACACTAAGAAATAATAGAAAGGTGCCTGCAATAATCAAATATGGTGAATATCCATTAAAAAACGTATCGCTAAAAATGAATACCAAAATAGATGACAGCAAAAAAGTCATTACACAAATGTGAAAACTTAATTTAGCGTATCTGTTTTTTAAAAACGATGTAAAGTAAAGTACATAGAAAGAATAGCTAACTACTGTATATACATTATACCACCAATAGTTATTTGCAAATTCGGTATCTTTAACTATCGAAAATAGTTCGTAATCAGAGAAATAAGCAATTGGCGCATAAGAACCTACTACTTCTACAAAAACAGTAAGCCATAAAAAAAATACAAGATGTTTTGTGCTTTTAAGTTTTACTGAATTCTTTTTTAAATAATATGTGCCTATAGCAGCAGCCAATATTTCTAAAGAAATAATTGGAAAAACATGGACTAAAAAATCACTTAAGTCCAAAATTTAATAATTTTTTGGCGGAAACCCGCTAATGCTTTGGTTCAATGGCTTCAAATTATAATTATTTGGAGACCCTGCGGTTGTTCCACTGGTAGGTGCCAAAAATATAGTCGCTTTGTCAGAGGTATCATTATCATAAGCCGCCAAATAAATACGAACACCAGGTTGGGGGCCTTTTCCCGTACCTGCCTTTATATAATCTAAAAACTGTTGTAATTCATCGACGCTAAATAAAAACTCTCGGGTATCTACAGAGCCCATAGCCGATTCAATATCAACGGCGCGTGTTGCCACCCAGTTATTTTGCAATTGTCGTGCTTCTGCTACAGTTATACAGTTTGATGGTATTGACATAATTAAAAAATTTTAATGGTTAGTAGTGACGAATGTAGTAAAAACATTCAGAAAAGAGCATTTCAGCATAAATAAACAGGGAAAATCCCATTCTCCAAAAAGGGTTTTTCCTGTACGTTTGTAGGGATTTCCCTCTTTAAAATTCAGTGAAAATCCTCTAAAAAATACAGGTAAAATACTATTGTACAGACGTTTATGTTTCAATATATTTGAATTTCTCTATACAATCTTCCGCTATAATTTGTAAAAATCAAATGGTGCTTTCAGATAGTGATGCAGAAGGAAAACCATTAATAATAACAG
>Ga0209344_10006130_pt1 | contig 10026 bp, 8 predicted proteins | sample Cruoilmetagenom6_FD_187293 | JGI IMG/M metagenome (GOLD analysis project Ga0209344, IMG submission 187293) | Oil polluted marine microbial communities from Coal Oil Point, Santa Barbara, California, USA - Santa Barbara Oil Seep Sample 6 (SPAdes)... | ecosystem: Environmental > Aquatic > Marine >...
ATTCTGACTCAACCATAATAGCGAAATACTACATACCGTCCAATAGTTCTTTTTCATCTGCATAATCTGATGCATTGCCATAAACATAATCGTGAGCTTTATAGACCAAACCTGCAGCCACAGGATTGTTATGAACATAACTAATTTTCTTCCAAATAACTTTATTGCTCCACAACTCAATAGAACGACGAAGTACGATAGACGAAGTATGAGGGGCTAAATGCGCAGAACGAATATGAGGCTCGTCCCTAATTTACCACTTCCAAGAATTTTTTACCCCCCTCCCCCGCTAGTGCGCGATTGTATCGCGTTCCATTCCGTCTCAACCATAATAGCGAAATACCACAATACCATCCAATAATCCTTTTTCCTTTGCATAATCTGCACATCTTCTATCCTCCAGCCTTTTCTCCTTTTGGCACGAGCTACTACCGTCGAGACAAAGAACTACGGTAATTAGTACGTCCCCTAATTTACCGCTTCAAAGAATTTTTTATCCCCCTCCCCTTTAGCATCTTGTAAGGCAAATACTTAAATTCTATATTATGAAGATTAAGAAAACCCAATTAAAGCATTTAAAGAAATCAGCAAGAAACTCGCTGGTAACACTCCAACCGTCAAAGAATAATTCAAATAAATTTAAAGCCAGCTTTCTGTATTTTGAAGGATATCTGGATTTATTTACCACCATCGAATCCCTTCTCAATGTATGTATCCTGGCAACTCAGGGAGATGGCTTTTGTCCGCCACATATTAAGGAACATGAGCGCGACATTAGAAAAACTTTAGAACTCGCGGCACAACTGCTGCCTTTTGAGGAAGGGGAATTTTTGGATAAGGCTTATGGAGTATTTATAAAAAATGGTTAGTGTAGGTAATTAGTTTTGGTAACTGGTTTTGAATGTGGCTGTAGAAACAAAATATATATTTTTATATCAGCCAGTTACGCTATTCATCGAATCGTTTCATCATTTCCAATTCTGTAGTCGCCATATTTGCAATTAATGAATATCCTTTAGGAATAGTCTCACTATTCTTTAAAAGTTCCTTCAATTTTTCAAGGGCTGCTTCCGCCTGTACAAGATCGTTTTGCAACAACCAGTATTCCCCTAAATACAGATAACCGTAAAGCTTCTCTAAATCCTCTTTGTCAGATGCAAGCAATGCATCCAATAGTGGTTTCACTTTGGCGTCATTTTCAAAATTGTCATCAAAGAGATACATGCCTATTAGGGAGTATCCATTCCGTTCTCGGTTTTCCTTTTCTGCTTCTTCAGAATAGATATCTTTTCTGTAAACCAATTTTCCATGATCTATTTTATACCATCTATAAAGCGATTCTTCCGAATCCACTTTTTCTTGAAAAACACGACGCTTGCTATTAAAATTGGTAGCAAGCACCAGTATGTCGCCCAACTTTTCTGTATTGCCCATAAAATTAAAGGCCAAACGTGCAGCCGGGCCACTTGGCTGTTCTATTATTACCAATACTTTTTGCTCTTTTGTTACTGCATAATATGCATTGTGTAAAATGGAATACATTTCATCGTCACTTAGTTGCTTATATAAATCCGTCATATAAAAAGCATCCGCAAAGGTTTGATGCACAAAATAAAATGTATCAATCCCTAATTGATTTTCTGAAAAAAGGGGGCCTTTTTCATAGCTAATCTTGTTTTGGGCAAAGGAGTTGAGCGTTATTATTAGTAGCGTACATATTGCAAGTAGATTTTTCATAGGTTCAAATGATTGTTTTTATATTTTTTCCTCATACATACTAGTAATCATTAAATCCTTATCCCAAACCACATGTATCTTTAAATGATAAATAATATCCTTGCCCTTGTTTTCTCTTAACAGTTTGTAAACCATGTTGTAAGATACAGAATAGCTATCATTAAGAGGGGTGACTTTAAATGTGTCCCATTGTATATTTGTACTTGTTAACGGATGACGCTTTATATATCTTTTGGTATCTTCCTTGATTTCTGAAAATGTAACGTCAGAGCGACTGTACCACTTATCAACTCGCGGACTTATAAAATCTTCCAAGCCATCTATATTTCCAGAATGTATGGTTGTGTAATATGCCGCCGTTTTTTGTTTTAAGGTATCTTCTATGGAGGTATTAAAAGTCTTGAACAACAAAAAGGCTACCAATACAAAACCCATTCCAATAGCTACCATTATTTTTTTGTTCTTAAAAATCGGCAACTTAGCTTTTATTTCTGATGGAACTGGTTGTTGGCCCTGCGATTGTGGGGATCTTTTATATGCCGCAGCCCGTTGTGTTATTGGGAGGTTTAAAATATAGTGGTCTATCGCTCCCTTTTCAACGTTAAACCGCTTTAAAAATGAAGGGTAAAGCTCTAAATAGCTTAATTTTTCCAGAGGAATTAAACTTACGCTATCTGGGTTCTCGGGACTTCCTCCATACCCAATGGCTATAAAAATGGGGATGCTTTCCTCCTTTTGGATGCCCTTAAAACGCTCTATTTGGGTGTAGCTTATTACCTCCAGCTTGTTCTCTGCATTAAAGCGGGAACGGTATTTGGCTTCTACATAAAACTCTTGGCCTGTTTTTTTACATCTGAATTTAAAATCGGGCCGTAACGTATCTTCTGCATATCTGTTTTTATTTTGATCATAGCTATTGGTTCTGGAAACCAGCACATAATCAGAGGCTTTGAACAATTCATCTTCAACAAATTTTTCGAATAGGTCTCCTTTTTTAAATGATTCTGGTTGCATTATAATAAATTATTTAAATCATTTAAGACTATAGTGAAAACATACAACAAGAACTGAATTTATTATAAGTTGAATATTACATACCACCTATTATTTCTTTTGCTTTGTCCAATGTATATGCTCCGTCCACTTCTTTCTTATCAAAAATCATAAAGTAGGCAAAGTCATTCCCTGCTTGTTTTTCCCATTCGTTTCCAAGTCGGCATTTTGCAGCACTGTCGGCATTGTCTAAATGGTCACCTTTCGTTTCTACTAAAATTATCTTACCTGATTTTGTCCGCATTATAAAATCTGGATAGTGGTTGGCTTTAAATCCGTTGATATAAAATCCTTTTCCACGTTCCAAGTTCCTATGCCAAAACTCAATGTTTGAAGATGTTCCAAGTTCCATTGCTACTCGTTCTTCAAAGTTGTTCATTGAACCTTCTTTTTCGTAAAGTGAGTTACCAATCGAAGAACCTGTATTCCCTGGAACAATCTCCTTGCTTAAATTCCAATTTCCTTTGGTGCTGATTCGCTTAGACTTGATTAAATCCATAAATCGACCTTCGGCATACGAGTCCGCTAATTGTCTAATTTTCGATTTGATTTTGTCCGTATAACTCAGCCTGCGTCTAAAAGCGTCTGCTAGTTGCTCGGCATTCATACTTTGTAAAATTCTTCCTATGTAAACCTTGATTTCTTGGTCAGGAATCGGGTACATATTTCCGATAATTTGCATCATTTGATGTGTGATGTCTGTTATCTGATTCTCTTTTGGTTTTGCCAAAATGTATTCCGCAATTGGGTCTTTTACCAAATTGTCTTCAATCTTCATGAATGAAGGTCTGTACTCGTTTTTCTTGGCTTCTTCCAAGTCAATTTTATACAAGTCCGAAGAGATTTGATCAAAGTCAATTTTAATGTCTTCGTCTGAAAGTTTGAAGTCTTTTAGCAAAGATTCACGGTTTAGTAATTCTTCGTCAGTTCCAAAAATGTCACTTGCCGTAACTTTGATGAAGAACTGTGGAAACTCAATTTGGTCTATAAACTCTTTGTAGGCTTCTTTTACCTTATAACGTTTTACTTTATCACCCATTTCTTGAAAAATGTTTTCATCAACAGGCTGTTGTTCCTGTTCTTTTATTTGCTGTTCCATTTCGTCATTTTGTTCTTTTGAAATGACATCTACCTCTTGAAGGAATTCATTTTCTTTTTGTGTTTCTTCAATATTTTCAATACTATATGTAATGCGACCAGCATCTATCTCTTCTTCCTCATTGTTTGTTTGTTGTTCAGGGAAAAGGAAAGATTCAACTGGGTCTGCCGTAACCGTTTTCTTTTCTTCTTCGGTCATCTTATCCACTTTGCGATAGTCTTTCTCACTAAACCCTGATACTTGCAAACCTTTTACAATGCTTTGCAAAGTCTCGTTGAACTTGGCAGATGCAGTAAGTACATAAGAAAGATTTAATTGAAATGATTTGTGTTTCTGTACATAAGGTTGACGTAAAACACGACCCAAAATTTGCTCCACATCTACCGAACTTGATTTGTCTGCTAATGATGCCAAAATGTATGCAAACGGACAATCCCAACCTTCTTTCAGTGCGTTGATGGTTATAATGTAGCGGACTTCACATTCCTTGCTCATCAAGTCAATGCCTTTCAATTCGTCAATATTTGCAGTTTTTATTTTGATATGACTTTCGGGAATACCTAAACCCAATAATTGTTCTTTCAATTTTTCAAATGTGGTGTTGTCGTCTTTGGTTTTGGGTTGTGCTTGAAACAATACAATTGGTCGAATGTATTTACCACCTTCCGCTTCTTGCTTTTTTGCAAGATTTTCCAATTTGCGTTGTAAGTGTAAAGCGTTGTTGATAACTTCCGTTTTATCGTGGTTGTTGTACACGATTACTGGAAGCTTTACCATATGTTCCTTTTTTAGTTCAATGGCAGGAACAAGGCTTACAATATTGCTATTGTCTTTAGGTGTTGCCGTTAAGTCAAGAATAAAAGACGGATTCAGGTTTTTGAGCATATCCACACTCAAATCACTTTCGGCATTGTGGCTTTCATCCACTACCAAAACAGGATTGAGATAACGCAAGACGTTTATGAGTGCGGTATCGTCCACACCGTCTAAAATGTGTTCGCTGTTTTTGAATTGCGATACAAAAGCTTCTAACTGACCGTTTTCTTGGTACACCTTTCTATCGTCCTTATTTCTTGCTCGCAAGCTGGCAAAACTCATTACAAAAATGCTCAACTGGTCTTTTACCACTGTGGGGTTGAAGTTTGAGCCTTGCAACAAATCTTCTTTTTGATAGACTTCTACTCGGTGATTGAAAAGTGTATTGAGTTTTTGTCTGTATGGATGTTCCGGATTGGAAAGTGCATCAACCGTTTGTTGCAAAAGATTACTCCAAGGCACTAACCAAATTACGGCTTTTGGTTTGCTGGAATCGTAAGCCTCAAAAATGGAATGCAAAGCATTTACGGCAATAAAGGTTTTTCCGCCTGCCGTTGGCACTTTAACCGCAACGTGTGCCGCATTCGGGATGTTGTTTTTGTATGGCTGCATTCCTGTACCATCCAAAGGATTGTACGGACCAATTTTATCTTCCCAATATTGGTTGAAGGCTTTGCCTAAATCTTTTTGCTCTTGAACGTAGCCCAAGTATTCTTCAAGATTTTCAATTACTTTTCGCTGATAACTTTTTAATTCCATAGCCTATTTTTTCAATTTCTTGATTTGTTTATCAAAGTCAGAAATAATTTTTTGGGTCTTATTAAACTGGTCGTATTCTTTTCCTGCTTTGGAAATAGCTTGTTGATGTGACTTTGTTCCTTTGCCTTCTAAAATTTTGAATTCGTTAAAGTTCAAAAACTTATCTACACTGTTTGCCAAACCTTCCATTGTAAAAGTGTTTTCTCGCTCAATCAGGTTTTCGATATAATCAAAATACCCTGCTACTGTACGTTCCAATTGTTTTATCTCTTTTTCTTGTAAGTAGTTTTTGGCTATGGTGGTATCTGTTTTTACAATTCTGCATTCAGGAGCGTTTTTCCAAGTAGTTAAACCCATATTTTCTTTTTTTGCATTGGCATTTTTAAAAATAATTTCAGCCGCTGTTTGTCCTGTAATGGCAAAATGGAATTTATTCTGAACCATTGCATAAAAATTCTTGGTGATTTCAGCTTTTGGGTCGTAATCAATACTGCATTCGGCAAAAATATCTGTGATTTGTTGATAAATTCTACGTTCACTGGCTCTGATGGAACGAACACGCTCCAATAACTCTTTGAAATAATCTTTGCCAAAGACTGCTTCACCTTGTTTCAATCGGTTGTCGTCTAACACAAAACCTTTGATAATATATTCTTTCAGGGTTTTGGTAGCCCAAATTCTAAATTGCGTAGCTTTAGTCGAATTTACCCGATAGCCTACAGAAATAACCGCATCTAAGTTGTAAAACTTGGTTTTATAATTCTTCCCGTCAGCGGCAGTTGTTTCCAAAATGGAAACAACTGAATTCTCTACTAACTCATTACTTTCAAATATGTTAGTCAGATGCTTGTTGATGGCGGGAACACCTACACCAAACAATTCAGCCATCATTTTTTGGGTCAACCAAATGGTTTCATTTTGTAGCAAAACATTTAGCGTGACATCACCACTTGGTGCGTTATACAGAATGAAATTATTTTTAGGTACTAAATCGCTCATATTTTAAAACCTTGTGATGTCTCTTGGTATTTTTTTGAAAATGATGTTCTTCTTTGCCATAAAATCCTTAGGCAACAAACAATTGTCGGCATAGATTACATACTGCTCACCTTTGGTTTTGATGAGTTCTAAAGCATCATAATCTAAGGTGGTCAAGCGGTCTTTCTCGTAAATAAAGTAATAAGCTGATTCGTCCTTTTTGCCTAAAAAGTAATTCTCTGCACTGGGTTCGGTAAACGAGGTGCGGGTTTCTGAAAACCAAATGTATTCTCTGATTTTTGGCAAGCCTACTTCTTCGTTTAGGTTTTGGTTTGCATCAAAGAGAGGCAAACCTAGTTCATAGAAATCTAATGCTCCGCCTGTTCCTGCTATTGCTTTTGCACCCGAACCATATCCTTTGGCAACATGTTTTACTCTTTCTGCTGTAATATCATTGGCATAATCTTCCATTTCTATCAAAATGAATTTACGATTGCCACCGTCTTGTTTATTGAGGTTTAAAACAGCGTGGGCGGTAGTGCCTGAACCTGCGAAAGAATCTAAAACAATTGAATCTTTTTCGGTTGAAACTGTTACAATAAATTTGATTAATTCAGAAGGTTTAGGAAAATCAAACTTCTTCGTTTCAAAAATATCTTTAAGCTCATTTGTGCCTTGTGTATTCAAAAATTCATCAAGTAAAGCTTCTGGAAATTTGTTAACGAAATCAACTGCTCGTTCTTTCATATAGACTCTTCCTTTATTGAAATGAACAAGATTTTTATTAAACCTTTCTAAAAATGTTTCCGAACCCCAACGCCATATCCCATTTTCAATTCCTCTTTTTCTTGGTCTAAAACATTCAAATCCTTGTTCTAATAATTCAGAATTGACTTTTTCATAAACGGGTGTTTTATCTAAGTCATAATCAAAAAGCAATTTAACTTCCTTTGTTTTTTCGTTGTAATAAATAGAATAACCCATTTTTGTTCTTTGAGGTAGAGTATCTCCACCGCCTTGCATTTCTAAAGCTCTTATACTGAAAAAGCCATCTTCATCTTTAAGGTTGAATTTTTTGTTATTCTTAATTTGATAAGGGTAAAACTCAAAAATATTTTTCTTATATGGTAAGATATAGTCTGCTGTGGTTATTACTTTATTGCTTCCAGTATCATTTTTGGAACCGCTACTCTGTTTCCGAGTAATTAAACCTAAAAAATTCCTAACCCCAAAAATCTCGTCACATATCAATTTTAAATTGGCTTGTTCATTGTCATCAATCGAAATAAATATCGCACCATCATCTGCCAAGAGTTTATGCAATAATTTTAAACGAGGATACATCATACACAACCACTTATCGTGTCGTGTAAGGTCTTCACCGTCTTTACCAACCACTTCGCCCAACCATTTTTTTATTTTGGGGTGGTTTACATTGTCATTGTACACCCAATTTTCATTTCCTGTATTGTATGGTGGGTCTATATAAATGCACTTTATTTTTCCTTCGTATTCGGGCAGTAGGCTTTTTAAAGCTTCAAGGTTGTCTCCGTGAATTATTTTATTGCCGCTGTTGGTGGGTTCGGTTTGTTCGCATCCTGAGCCTGTCGAAGGATCGGTTGTAAATCCATATTTGTGTTCCAATACTCGGTATGGCACATCTTGGTGGTGGCTTATCACTTTATCTTTTCCTATCCAATGGAGTGTTGGCATATTATTTTTGTTCTTTATTAGAGATTATCAATTCTTTCACGTCCACATCTAAAATTTCCGCTATATCCATCAAGGTTTCCAATCGTGGTTGTTGTCGGTTTTGTGCATAAGCATTTACCATATTGTAACTTTTCCCGAGCTTTTCAGCCAACCAGGTCTGTTTAATTCCCTTCTGTTCCAACACTTCCTTAATTCTGTTCATTGTCCGACGCATTTTGTCAGCCACTAAAATAGTCAGTTTATTTTGAATATCTCAAAAAACTGTGTATAAAGTGTAAATATTCTGTTCGGGTGGCGGTGGGGAAGGGCAAGCTCTTTTGATGCGTAGGCACGGAGCAGGAAATGTGCTTGACCGTGCGGTGGGCTTTTTTTCAAATGGGGCACAACGGTTTGGCGCTTGGCGCAGTGGCGGATTTCGGAGCACAACACTGTCAATACACCACAAAAGTTGATGCGAGGTAGAATGTTCAATTACCCACGTCACCCGCCATTGAGCCAAACGCCTGTTACCAGCTGGGCTTTCTTGTCTGTTTTGTTCAGTCTTTCCATTTTTTAGCCATTTCGGTCAACTGGTTTTCTGTTGAATATTTATGCAAGTCCTGTCTTTTTGAATATTTGTAGCCGTGTAAAATGATTTGACTGTCAATATCTATTCCGTAGCCATTGTCGTATTTTGCAGAAGGCACAAACATAAATTTTTCGTCTGCGGGTTGATATTTCAGAAAGTCACGCATATGTTTATCGTCAGTATATTTTATTGTATGCCAATAAGCCATTTGCATTACTAATCCTTCTTGTATTTTTCCGTCTTTTCTTTTTTCAATGAAGTTGTCCGCTGCAACAGCTTTGAACATTTTGTCAAGGTTTTTACGATAAGGACTGGCATAAATATAAAATGTAAAGGCTCCGTTAGGCTCTTCAACAATTGAAAGGATAATATTTCTGTCTTTATCAACTGAATTGTCGAAGTTCCAAGACTTGATATACTTGAAAAACTTTTTGCCGTATTCAATGTCTTTATAAACAAAACCTACCACGTTTACATTTTTTTTGTGGTCTGGTTGTGAAACTGTCATTACGTTATACCACTGACTGTAGTCAATTTCAAAGTCAGGAAATGGTTGAACAACGAAAGTTGTGTATTTAACAATTGCTCTGTCGAAAATGAACGATAATAAAAAAAGTCCAAGTCCAATTGAAACACTTAGAAGATAGTCGTCAAGAGCTAAAAAAATTGTGATAAAACTTATAATTGCTATTATCCTTACAATCCATTTTAGTGGTTTCTCAAATTTCTCGTGGACATAAAGTCTTGGTAACTTTCCGTCATTACGGATGTCAATCAATGTCCTTATGTCAACCTTAAAGTTTCCTACTTTTATTTTCACGGTGTCGTCTGTTTAGCCTTGCTGGTAACGGTTCGGGGCTTTGCGAGGGAGAGGATTAGAAAGCACAAACTTTCAATTTAGCACCAACGTAGCAAAACCATTTTTTTATTTTCTAATTTACACTTTTCAAGCAAATAAAAAATGGTTTTTGCGGAATAGAAGCACAAAAGTTGAATTTAGCACTTAACCCGCTCTCTTGCAAAACCCTTGTTAGTGGCTGTGGCTGTTTGTTTACTCTTTGTTTGATTCATTTATCTGTAAATCAAAAGACTAAAAAAACTTTTGCTTTTTCTCAGAATATTAATTTTTTCAAAAAATATTTTCAGTATAAAAATATTCTTTACTTTTGTTGTCACAACAACAATTGTTTATGCAATCAATTTTAGAATATCAGGATTTTTACAATCTGCTTACGGGCAGGACACCACAGGCATTTAATCGTGTTTTGAATAAGAATTTCAGACAGAACGGAGTAGAATTAAC
>Ga0209344_10006131_pt1 | contig 10022 bp, 8 predicted proteins | sample Cruoilmetagenom6_FD_187293 | JGI IMG/M metagenome (GOLD analysis project Ga0209344, IMG submission 187293) | Oil polluted marine microbial communities from Coal Oil Point, Santa Barbara, California, USA - Santa Barbara Oil Seep Sample 6 (SPAdes)... | ecosystem: Environmental > Aquatic > Marine >...
CTTAGTTTCTATTAGTCATTGCAGAAAGCATACCTCCGTAAACACCGTTCAATGAAGAAAGGTTGGTAGCCAAGTGCTGCATTTGTTGTTTTAATTGTTCCGCATTTTCAGCAACTGCTTGGTTAGCTTCCGCTTGACGGCTGGTAGACTCTATTTGTACTTTGTACAAGCTGTTCAACGAATCCATTTGTGCGGCGGCAAGGGCCATTTCCTCACTGTATTTTTTAGTTGAGTTCATAGCTTCTGCAGTTGGCGCCATACTTTTTGTAGCGCCTTCAAAAGAACGGATGCTGGTGCTAAGGCTTGTCATCAATTCTGAATCGATACGGGCTTCTTTCAGCATTTCGTCTAATTTTTTGGATAAAAGTCCTTGGGCATCTTCCGGCTCTTTTTTCTTTCTGTCCTGGGCGGTACCTCCAGCCAATTCTGGGTAAACCAATGACCAATCCAAATCGTCATCTACTGGCTCAAAAGCAGAGATTGCGAAAATAATTGCCTCGGTAATAAGACCTATTGCCAAAAGAAGACCTCCATTTAAGGGACCTAATTCCCAGTGAAGGATTTTGAAAAGTGCGCCTAAAATTACGATAGATGCCCCAAGGCCGTAGGCCATATTAAATAGTTTTTTTGATGATCTTGATTGTGCCATAATACTTGAATTTTTAATTGAGAGTTTTTGATTAAGGTTATTTTAGTTTGGTAAATAAGGGAATATTAGCGAGCATCGCCAAAGTTTTGGTTAAGAACAACATCAGTTCCCATATAATCCTGTACAGTCCTGAAACCGATATAGCTTCTGGCAGAATCTGCATATTCATAATCACGGGTACTTACTTGCAAGAAATACGCAACATCTTTCCACGAACCACCGCGTACTACTTTTCGCATATTGTCAGGATCATTAACGTTTGGATTCATAGTGGAGGTGTAGTCATATGAAGCGGGATCATACGAAGAAGCCACCCATTCCGAAACGTTTCCTGCCATATTGTATAAGTTGAAATCATTAGGCTCATAAGATTTAGCCTCAACTGTATATAAAGCTTGATCCGCGGCATAATCTCCTCTTAAGGGTTTAAAGTTTGCCATAAAACAACCACGGTCGTTTTTAGCATAAGGTCCACCCCATGGATAAGTTGCTGATTCCAGACCGCCACGAGCAGCATACTCCCATTCTGCTTCACCGGGAAGACGGAAAGAGTTTACAAAGTTCTTTTTCTTTGATTTTTGATACGAATTTTTATACAAAGTTCTCCAAGCACAGAATGCCTTGGCTTGTTTCCAGCTAACGCCAACAACAGGGTAATCGCCATAAGCCTCGTGCCAGAAATAATCGTTGTGCATTGGCTCGTTATATGAATAGTTGAAATCCTTAATCCACACTGTAGTATCTGGATAAATATTCAATTCTTCTTTTTTGATGAAATCTTTACGCCGCTTGGTTTTGTCTCTTGCTGCAGATTCAATATCCATATAGGTATATTGGAAATTCAACTTACTAACATCAATGGTACGTTGACCATTATAGGCTTCTTCCGTAGGAATATACATTGTATCCATTACTTCAGAATAGTATTCGTCTGGGTATTCTGAAGTGTCCCAAATCAAATCTACTTTATCGTTCAGTTTTCTACCGGCGTAATAATCTTCACCCATCCCAAAGTAATTGTCATACATATACTGTTGGTATGGCGTCATCTCTTCATTCTCTTGATCAACAAAAGCAAATTCACCGATTCCTCCATCTCCAGGGGTTGCACCCACCTCATCGGCCATAATAGCAAGACGCAATCTTACTGTAGAATCTCTAACCCAGTTAACAAATTGGCGATATTCAGAATTGGTTATTTCAGTTTCGTCCATATAAAATGAACGTACGGTAACCGTCTTTGTTGGCGCATCGTTCACGGCAACAAAATCATCATCACTTTTACCCATGATGAAGGATCCACCTGGGATAAGCGTCATTCCGTAAGGCTTTTGAGGATACCATTTTTTACCTTTTGCCCCCACCAGTTCTCCTCGGTCTCCGGAGTTACAACTGAACAAAAAGGCAACGATCGCAGTTAATGCAATAAACTTCTTCATAGGTATTTAGGTTAAATTTCGAGATTCAAGGGCGTAAACCTATCTATAAAATTTCAAAAAAACAATTTTTTTTTGAAAAACCCTTGATCCCCGTTTTTACTTGTGTTGTTTGATTATACTTCATTTTTGTGGCGGGCCTTTAACCACCGTTCAGGAATTTCCTGATTGCATGCACCCAAATATTCGCCATAAGTGCAAGGTAATAACGTTCGTCTTTTTAATTTATTATTAACATTTGAAAGAAAAGGCAAAACAATCCACCATCTTTCAGTTTTATTACTTTTCTTAAATTCCAAAACTTCATCTTCTATCGGTACTTTATAAGTGGTGAAGAGATTTTCGTTATCAAAATCATCATCTTCAACCCTAAAATTATAGCCTTCAATAAAATACCAAAATATTTGCGCTACAAGCATTGCGCCGCTCTTACTTTCAATGGAATCGCTCAATTCATAAACGCCAAAAGATTTCACTTTATTGCTGATACCGGCATATCGGGAAATGGCGCAAATTTCTCGTCCATCAAAACCATTGGGGCTATCGTTATTTTTATAACTTAATTCTGCACTTTTTATTGCGGAAACATCTAAGGTTACCATATCTGCATCGCGCATTATTGGTTCTACCACTGTAATGTCTGTACAAACTTCACCTAATCTGTAGGCATCGAAGAACAATTTGTCCATCAAAGCAATCTCCTGTGGGGCGTTAAAAAATGATTGATAGCCCAAAACACTGTAATTAAAAAGATTATAGGGCTGTTCAACTACCATTTTTCCTACATAGGATTTATTTGAAATTGGCAGCTCAGCATTTCCAAGGTCAAAACGGTTATCAATATTTACCACATTGACCATTCCTTCCAAACCGTCATACGCCCGATATTGTGCAAAAGCCAAATCCTGGCTTCCACCAAGGACCAATGGTACAATATTTTTTTGTAAAAGGGCAGCTATTACTTCTTTGGCAGCAAAGCGAGTATCTTCGGCTGTCTCACCTCTTTCTATATCGCCAAGGTCAATTATGTTATAATTCCAATTTCCGGGATATAATGAATAAAGAGCTTTTCTATATGGGTCAAAAGATATCTTTCCTCCAATGAAATTCTCATCGGCACGGTTTTCCTTTATGCCGAGAATTGCAAATTTTACGGCTTTCAAGTTAGGTAGCTCCCCTGTTTTGGAGTGGGCCGTAATTTGTTTTCCCAATGTTCCGGGCGGCAGAATTTCCCGATGTGCCATTACTTTTTTAGAAACTGGCGATAAAAATTCTATCATTATTTTTTCTTGGCCGTAGCTTTTTTCTTAGTTGCGGTTTTCTTTTTGGCCGCGGTTTTTTTCTTTGGGCTTTTTTTATCAAGCAAATCCTTGGCCTCTTCCAAAGTTATCTTGTCGGCCTCAGTGCCTTTGGGCAGCTCAACCTTTGTCTTACCTTTTATAATATTGAAACGGCCCCATCGCGCTTTTTCAATCCTTATTTTTTCCTCTGGCCATTCGTTGATGAGCTTGTCAATTTCTTTCTGCTTTTTGTCCTCAATCAATTCTTCAATATCTTCATCCGAGAGATTGTCAAAATCATACTTTTTGTTCACGTTGATGAACATATTGTTCCATTTTATAAAAGGTCCAAAACGTCCAACCCCTTTTTGGACTGGCAGATTCTCATACATATATATAGGTGCATCTGCTTTTTTCTTTTCTTCAATCAGCTCCTTTGCAAAAGCCATATCCACGTCTAAAGGATCCATTCCTTTCGGAAGCGAAATAAAGGTTTTTCCAAAGCGTACATACGGGCCAAACCGACCGTTGTTCACCTCAACTTCTTCTTTTTCATAAATGCCTAAAGTCTTCGGAAGCTTGAAAAGGTCCATCACTTCCTCAAAAGTAACCAAATGCAATTGCTGGTCTGGACGGAGACTGGCGAATTTCTTCTCCTCATCCTCCGGCGCCCCAATCTGTGCCATGGGGCCGTATTTTCCGAGGCGTACCAAAACGGTTTTGCCCGTTTCGGGGTCTTCGCCCAAAATGCGCTCGCCACTTTCGCGGTCTGCATTTTCTTCAACGTGCTCTACCCGTGGATGGAATTTTCCGTAGAAATCCTTCATCATCTTGGTCCACTCCTCTTTGCCTTCGGCTATGTCGTCAAAATCCTGTTCTACTTTTGCGGTGAAATTGTAGTCAAGAATATTTTCGAAATGTTCCACCAAAAAGTCGTTCACGATCATCCCGATATCTGTGGGAACCAATTTCCCTTTGTCGGATCCAACGGTTTCGGTCAAGGTTTTATCTTTTATGTTTTCCTTTTGAAGCGTTAACTGAAGATATTTTCGCTCTACGCCTTCCACGGTTCCCTTTTCAACATAATTTCTGCTGATGATGGTTGAAATAGTCGGTGCGTAAGTTGACGGACGGCCGATGCCGAGTTCCTCCAATTGCTTTACCAACGACGCCTCCGTGTATCGGTACGGCGGACGCGTAAAGCGTTCGGTAGCGGTGATGTAATTGTTTTCAAGTGAATCGCCTTTTTTCATATTTGGCAACATTCCTTCCTGCTCTTCTTCCTCAAAATCGGTGCCTTCCAAATATACTTTTAGGAAACCGTCAAACTTTATCATTTCACCATTTGCAGTGAAATTTTCTGAAACTTTTTCTTTGGAAAGCACGTCAATCTTCACATTGGTACGCTCCAATTGCGCATCGCTCATTTGCGAAGCCAAGGTTCGCTTCCAAATTAAATCGTACAAACGCGCTTGGTCGTGGTCGCCAGAAATACTGTGTTGCGTCATATCCGTCGGGCGGATGGCCTCGTGTGCTTCCTGCGCTCCCTTGCTTTTTCCCTTGTAATCGCGGGGTTTGCTGTATTCCTTTCCGTAAGAGGAAATAATTTCCTTTTGCGCCGCGTTTTTTGCGTCGTTGCTAAGGTTTACGCTGTCGGTACGCATATAGGTAATCAATCCGGCCTCGTACAAGCGTTGCGCGATGGTCATCGTTTTTCCAACCGAAAAATACAATTTCCGGGCTGCTTCCTGTTGTAAGGTCGAAGTGGTAAAAGGTGCCGCTGGGCTTTTGCTGGCGGGCTTTTTCGTTAAATCTGAAATTTTATAGGAAGCTCCCAAATTCTTCCGAAGAAACTCGCGCGCTTCTTCTTCCGTATCAAAATTCTTTGGAAGTTTCGCCTTGAACTTGCTGCCGTCAAGCGTTGTAAATTCGGCATCTATTCTATAAGAACCAACCGGGTTGAAGGCTTCAATCTCGCGCTCGCGCTCCACGATCAACCGAACGGCAACCGACTGAACGCGCCCTGCGGAAAGTCCACCTTTCACTTTTTTCCAAAGAACCGGTGAAAGCTCATAACCCACCAAACGGTCGAGAACTCGACGGGCTTGTTGGGCGTTTACCAAATTATAATCAATCTGCCGTGGGTTTTCAATCGCTTTTAAAATGGCAGACTTGGTTATTTCGTGAAAAACAATGCGCTTGGTCTTGTTTTTGTCCAGCTTCAATTCTTCGGCAAGATGCCACGCAATGGCTTCTCCCTCGCGGTCCTCATCACTTGCCAGCCAAACCATATCGGCTTTTTTGGACAGCGACTTCAATTCTGCCACCAGCTTCTTTTTGTCGCTGCTCACTATATATTTAGGTGTAAAATCCCCTTCCACGTCCACGCCCAATTCTTTGGATGGAAGATCTGCAATGTGCCCAAAACTGGAAGAAACCTTGAAATCCTTTCCAAGAAATTTTTCAATGGTTTTTGCTTTTGCCGGGGACTCAACTATCACTAAATTCTTTGCCATATACTTATTTGTTATGCGTACAAAAGTATATGAATTTTTTAATACGCAATTTTTGACACCTAAATTTAGTCAACTCTTAACATCGTACTATCTTTAAATTATACTATTTTTAGAAGGCCTGAAAAAAGAAAAATTATTTTTATGAATTTATATTCACCACAAATAATGGTTTTTGTGCGAAACATAGTTTTGTTTCTCTTCCTAATATTATTTCAAAATTGTAACCCCACCTATAAAGTTTTTAAAATAGAAACTTTTTCAGAAGAAAAAAATGTGAATTGCATTATAGAAATTCCAGCGGGAACGAGCAAAAAGATTGAGTTGGACAAAACCTCAAAGAAATTTGCAGTGGATGTTCGCAATGGAAAAGAGCGCATAATAGAATACCTGCCCTATCCCGGAAATTATGGCTTTATTGCTTCCACTTATTCTAATCGCGATGAGGGTGGCGATGGCGACCCGTTGGATGTTTTGGTGCTTTGCGAATCTTTAAAAACTGGGACTATATTAGAAACAAAACCCATTGCAATGCTTCGCCTTTTGGACAATGGAGAAGAAGATTTTAAGGTAATCTGTATCCCCTCAGATAGAAAACTGCAAACAGTTTCTGCGGAAACATTTACTGAATTTTCAGAAAAATATCCCAGCGCAATTGAAATTATTGAAATGTGGTTTATAAATTATAATCCTTCAGATCGTGTAAAAATCATAGGATGGAGCGACGAGAAAGAAGCCCTATTAGAGATTCAAAAACTTTCAATTCCTTTAAAAAATTAAGTGGTTTTGTGATATTTCGAAAATAAATCTGCCACTTTGACAGCGTGACAAATTAATAGTATCTTTGCAAGTTCAGTGAAACCCTTTTGAATTTGCATTGAACAAAGATTTTTATGGATAAGATTATTGACGAAAAAACACAGGGAAACACGCTTACACTGGAAGCGCGAGACACCAATTCCAAAAAATTATATTTGGAAAGCTACGGCTGTGCTATGAATTTTAGCGATAGCGAAATAGTGGCTTCCATACTTGCCGACCAAGGATATAATACAACAAATTTACTGGAAGAAGCCGATCTGGTTTTGGTAAACACCTGCTCCATTCGCGATAAAGCCGAGCAGACCGTTCGCAAGCGTTTGGAGAAATACAACGCTGTAAAAAGAATAAATCCAAAAATGAAGGTTGGCGTTCTGGGCTGTATGGCGGAACGTTTGAAGGAAAAATTTCTCGAGGAAGAAAAAATTGTCGATTTGGTAGTTGGGCCAGATGCCTATAAAGACATCCCGAATTTGCTGAAAGAAGTTGAAGAAGGCCGCGATGCCGTAAACGTTATCCTTTCCAAAGAAGAAACCTATGGCGATATTTCCCCGGTGCGTTTGGGCGGCAACGGAATTACTGCTTTTGTGAGCATCACCCGAGGTTGCGACAATATGTGTACTTTTTGCGTGGTACCCTTTACTAGAGGTCGTGAGCGTAGCCGTGACCCGCAAAGTATTATGGAGGAAGTGAATGATCTGGCTGAAAAAGGATATAAGGAAATTACCTTGCTCGGTCAAAACGTGGACAGCTATTTATGGTATGGCGGAGGCTTGAAAAAGGACTTCAAAAAAGCTTCGGAAATGCAACAGGCAACTGCAACAGATTTTGCACAATTATTAGATTTGGTAGCAACGGCACATCCAAAAATGCGCATTCGCTTTTCAACCAGCAACCCGCAGGATATGCACGAGGAAGTGTTGTATGTTATGGCGAAACACGAAAATATCTGCAACCACATTCACCTTCCCGTTCAAAGCGGAAGCACACGTATTTTAAAGGAAATGAATCGTCAGCACACGCGGGAGGAATATATGAAGTTGATAGACAGGATTTGGGAAATCATTCCCGGTTGCGCCATTTCACAGGATATGATTGTGGGTTTCCCAACGGAAACCGAGGAAGACCACAAAGAAACCTTGAGCTTGATGGAATATGTGAAATATGATTTTGGCTATATGTACAAATATTCTGAAAGACCCGGAACCATGGCTGCCCGAAAACTGGAAGACGATGTGCCCGAAGAAATTAAAAGCCGAAGATTGACTGAGATTGTTGACCTTCAGCAAAAACACAGCGCCATTCGCACCGCGGAATTTTTAGGAAAAACCGTGACTGTTTTAATTGAAAAAGAGTCGAAGAAAAACAAAGACGAATGGAGCGGAAGAACGGAACACAATAATGTTGCGGTATTTCCGAAGTCAACTTATAAACCTGGCGATTTTGTAAAAGTAAAAGTAACCGATTGTACTACCGCCACCTTAATTGGAGAAGCGGTTGGATATTCTGAATTTAATTAAGGAATGGAAAGCATACAAGCAACAAAACAACGATTCGGAATAATAGGCAACGACCCAAAACTGAACCGTGCCGTGGAAAAAGCAATACAGGTGGCACCTACGGATATTTCGGTATTGGTTACCGGTGAAAGCGGTGTTGGGAAAGAGAGTATTCCGAAAATTATACATTCGCTATCGCACAGAAAACACGGTAAATACATTGCTGTAAACTGTGGCGCTATTCCCGAGGGAACCATTGACAGCGAACTTTTCGGTCACGAAAAAGGTTCATTTACGGGCGCAACTGCAACTAGGAGCGGTTATTTTGAAGTAGCCGACGGCGGAACAATTTTCCTCGATGAAGTGGGCGAATTGCCACTTCCCACACAGGTACGCTTACTCCGTGTTTTGGAAAATGGCGAATTTTTAAAAGTAGGTTCTTCCCAAGCACAGAAAACCGACGTGCGCATCGTGGCCGCCACAAACGTGAAAATGGCAGAAGCTATTCAAAAGGGAAAATTCCGCGAAGATCTTTATTACAGGCTGAGCACTGTGGAAATCAACTTGCCGCCATTGCGCGAACGGGACGAGGACATACATTTACTTTTCAGAAAATTTGCGGCAGATTTTGCACAGAAATATAAAATGCCAACTATTAGGTTGACAGATCAAGCAACGGATTTGTTGCTAAAATATCGCTGGAGCGGCAACATCCGCCAATTGCGGAACGTGGCCGAACAGATTTCGGTTTTGGAGCAGAACAGGGAAATTTCTTATGAAACCCTAAAACATTATTTACCCGATATGGGAAGCAACCTGCCCGCAATTGTAAATGCAAAAAAATCTGAAAGCGATTTCAGCAGCGAGCGCGAAATACTTTACAAAGTGCTTTTTGATATGAAACGCGACGTAAACGATCTTAAAAAGCTTACGCTGGAATTGATGAAAAGTGGAAATGCTGCTAAAGTAAAGGAAGAACAATCCTCACTTATAAATAAAATTTATTCCGAAGAAAACGAGGCAGAAGAAGAACTGGCTTCAATAATTGAGGAAGAAAACAACGGCGAGCAAACTGACGTGGAAGTTTTCAGCATTCCCGAAAATGCCTCAGATGCTCGAAAGGACAAATACGAATACGCTGAAGACATTGAAGAAGAGGAAAACCTTTCCCTTCAGCAAAAGGAGTTGGAACTCATTAAAAAATCACTCGAAAAATACAATGGAAAACGCAAGGACGCGGCAGATGAACTGGGAATTTCCGAACGAACACTTTACCGAAAGATTAAGCAATACGATTTATGAAAGATTTACGATTAACGATTTTAGATTATAGATTTGCTTTCCTGTTAAAGTTTTCACTTTTGATACTGCCTGTGGTTATTTTACAAGGTTGCGGCCCATATTCTTTTACGGGAGCCGATATAAACTACAGCACAACAAAAACGGTACAGGTAAATTATTTTCAAAACAACGCTCCTATTGTTGAACCAGGAATTGCGCGCGATTTTACCCAAAAACTACAAGACTTATTATTGAACCAAACTAGTTTGGATCTTGTGAACAGTAATGGCGATTTGGTTTACGAAGGCGAAATAACACAATATTACATTGCCCCAATTACCGCAACAGCAAACAGCACTGCGGCTCAAAACAGATTGACAATAAGTATAAACGTTCGTTTTTACAATACAAAAGACCCACTGAAGGATTTTGAACAGCCCTTTAGTTTTTATTACGATTATCCGGGAACAACACAATTAACAGGCTCGGCACTTGATGCTGCGGTTGATATTATTTTTGAACGATTGACACAGGATATTTTTAAC
>Ga0209344_10006132_pt1 | contig 10019 bp, 7 predicted proteins | sample Cruoilmetagenom6_FD_187293 | JGI IMG/M metagenome (GOLD analysis project Ga0209344, IMG submission 187293) | Oil polluted marine microbial communities from Coal Oil Point, Santa Barbara, California, USA - Santa Barbara Oil Seep Sample 6 (SPAdes)... | ecosystem: Environmental > Aquatic > Marine >...
CCGCGCTTACGGCCATGTTCCCGTCGTTTTGCTTAGCCCTTCCCATACCCCCCGCCACCCGGCGTCTTCACTTCAACACTATCCCCCGGCTCAACATCAATCCGGAACAGGCCAGGCAAGGCTTCCGTCTCCCCGCCCGCCCGGGTGACGCTCTGCTCGCCGCGCGCGGCATCGCCGCCGCCCGCCAGTCCAAACGGCGCTTCCTTGCGGCGTGAGGAGAGGAGGGCGACTTCCATCGTTTCCAGGAAGGTGAGTTTGCGCTCGCTGCCATCGCCGCCGGGGAATTGGCCCGCACCGCCGGAATTGGGGCGGATCCTGTGATGGTCCAGCCGTACGGGGAAGCGGCGTTCGAGCACTTCCGGGTCGGTCATGCGTGAATTGGTCATGTGGGTGTGGACCGCCGAGAGGCCGGCAAAGCCGTGGCCCTCATTGTCGATGCCGGCACCGGCGCCGCCACAGATGGTCTCGTAATACTGGTGGCGCGCATTGCCGAAGGTGAGATTATTCATCGAGCCCTGGCTGGCGGCGAGGCGGCCGGTGGCGCCGAACAGGGCGTCGACGATGAGTTGGCTGGTCTCGACATTGCCGGCGACGACGGCGGCGGGCGGTTTCGGATTGAGCAGACTGCCTTCCGGGATGATCAGTTCGAGCGGTTTCAGACAGCCCTCATTGAGCGGAATGGCATCGCCGACCAGGCAGCGGAAGACATAGAGCACCGCGGCGCGGGCGACCGATGAAGGCGCGTTGAAATTGCTCGGCCGCTGGGGCGAGGTGCCGGTGAAATCGACCACGGCAGAGCGCTGTGCCCGGTTGACCCGGATCGCGACGCGGATCTCGGCGCCGTCATCGAGCCTGACGCTGTGCTCGCCATCGCTGAGCGCATCGATCACCCGGCGCACGGCGCGTTCGGCATTGTCCTGGACATGGCCCATATAGGCCTTCACCACATCGAGCCCGTTATCATCGACCAGGCGGCGCAGCTCGTCGGCACCCTTGGCGCAGGCGGCGAGCTGGGCCTTGAGGTCGGCGATATTCTGGTCCGGATTGCGCGCCGGCCAGGGCCTGGAAGCGAGCACGGCGCGGGTCTCGGCTTCGAGGAATTTGCCGCCGGACATGATTTTGATATTGCGGAACTGCACGCCCTCTTCCTCGATCGAGGTCGAGAAGGGGGGCATGGAGCCGGGTGCGATACCGCCGACATCGGCATGGTGTCCGCGCGAGGCGACATAGAAGATGCGCTCGCCGGTGGTCTCGTCATGGACGGGCGTAACCAGCGTGATATCGGGCAGATGCGTGCCGCCATCATAGGGCGCGTTGACGGCGCCGGCATCGCCGGCCGCAAGGTCGGGATGGGCCTCGGCGGCGGCGCGGACGCTGGCCGACATGGAGCCGAGATGCACCGGCATGTGCGGGGCGTTGGCAACGAGGCCGCCTTCCGCGTCAAACACGGCGCAGGAGAAATCGAGCCGCTCCTTGATATTGACCGAATGGGCGGTGCGTTCGAGCGCCAGGCCCATTTGCTCGGCCACGCTCATGAAGCGCTTGTTGAACAGCTCCAGCCGGATCGGGTCGAGCGCGGTATCGGCGGTCTCGGCGGCGAGGGCTTCGGTGCGGGTGAGTTTCAGCGTGCCATCGGGCAGGCGGGTCGCTGACCAGCCGGCATCGATAACGATGGTGGAATTGGGGTCCATCACTAGGGCCGGCCCGGCGGCCTCGGCGCCGGCACCAAACTGGTCGAGCCGGTAGAGCGGTGTCTCGCGCCATTGGCCGCGATCGAACACCTTCACGGCGGCGATGGCCTGCGGCGCTGCCATCTCCTCGCTCATCGCGATCGACCAGCCGCGCGCGCCCGGCGGATCGGCCTCGGCCTCGACCATCACCGATTCAATCACCAGCGCCGCATCGGGCGCAAAGCCGAACAGGCGTTTATGGGCGGCGGCGAATGTCGCCTGCATCGCCGCGGGCTCGTCGACGGGCACCGGCAGGCTGGTATCGGAGCCCTGCACGCGCAGGCGCCATTCGGTGCGGGTGCGGATCTGGTCGGGGGTGAAGCCTTCTTCCGTCAGGCGGGCGGTGACGTCGCTCGCCAGATCGGCGGCGAGGGCGCGGGCGGTCTCCAGCCCGGTCTGGAAGTCCTGTTCGACGGCGGCGAGCCTGGTCTGGCGAATCTCGGCAAGGCCGATACCCAGCGCCGAGAGCAATCCGGCATAGGGGTGGATCAGCACGCTCGTCATGCCGAGCGCATCGGCGACCTTGCAGGCATGTTGTGCTCCGGCGCCGCCAAAGGCGGCCAGTGCATAGGCGGACGGGTTGACGCCCTGGCCGATGGAGATCTGCTTGATCGCCTGGGCCATGCTCTCCACGGCAACAGCGAGGAAGCCCTCGGCGGCGGTTTCCGGGCTGTCCAGGCCCATGGCATCGGCCAGTTCGCCAAGCGCTGCGCGCGACGCGGCGACATCGAGCGGCTGGTCCGAGGTCTCGCCGAAGACGTGCGGGAACCAGTCGGCCTGCACCCGGCCGAGCACGATATTGGCATCGGTGACGGCGGCCGGTCCGCCGCGGCCATAGCCGGCCGGTCCCGGCATGGCACCGGCGCTTTCCGGGCCGACGCGGGCGCGTTCGCCATCGAAGGTGAGCAGGGAGCCGCCTCCGGCAGCGACCGTGTGAACGGCCATCATCGGTGCGCGCAGGCGATGGCCGGCGACGAGGGTTTCCTGGACGCGCTCATAGGTCTCGCCATCAAAGCGCGAGACATCGGTCGAGGTGCCGCCCATGTCGAACCCGATCACTTGTGGATGACCGGCGGCCAGCGCCGTCTTGGCCATGCCGACGACACCGCCGGCCGGGCCGGACAGGACCGCATCGCGGGCATGGAAACCGGAAGCTGGCGCCAGCCCGCCCGAGGACTGCATGAAATAGAGCGGCGTGCCCTCCAGCCCGGCATCGACGCGGTCGACATAATCGCGCAGGACCGGGGTGAGGTAGGCATCGAGGACGGTGGTCGAGGCGCGCGGCACGATCTTGACCAGCGGGCTGGCAATGCTGGAGCGGATCACGGTCTTGAAACCGGCCTCGTGGGCCATCGCCTCCAGCCGCGCTTCGTGGGCGTCATTGCCATAAGCATGCATCAGCGTGATCGCGACCGAGGTGAAACCGTCCTGCCTCGCGGCCGCGAGCGCCTCGCGCACGGGTGCCTCGTCGAGCGGGGTCAGCACGCTGCCGCCGGCATCGAGGCGTTCATCGACCTCCACCACGCGGTCGTAGAGCGGATCGGGGCGCTTGATGTCGAGGGCGAAGATATCGGGACGGGTCTGGTCGCCGATGACCAGCAGGTCGGCAAAGCCGCGCGTGACCAGAAACAGCGTCTTCGCGCCCTTGCGTTCGAGCAGGGCATTGGTGGCGACCGTGGTGCCCATCTTGACCGAGCCGACAGCCGCACCCGCGGCCAGGCGGCGCACGCCTTCGCTGGCGGCGTCGGGATAGTCGGGGCTTTCCGACAGCAATTTGAGCGGATGCAGGCGGCCATCGGGGCCGCGTCCGATCACATCGGTAAACGTGCCGCCGCGATCAATCCAGAACTCCCAGTCGGACATGAAAACTCCCGTCGAAACGCTGTTGCGTGTCTGCACCTGCGGCACGGTTTATCATGGTCTGTGCCGGCGTGAGCGGGTAAAGCTGACAAAAGACGGCCAATCCGATTGCCCATCCCTGACGTATCCCGGGCAGGATACCCATATGGTCGCGCAAGGGACACATCACGCATGCGCTTTTGGCACAAACTGGCAGTCCGTCTGCAGGGACGGGACAGCTTCCTCGACTGCGATGGTTGCGAGGCCGGCTCCGGGCTGGCCAATGCCGTGCCGGAACGCCGGGTCGAGGACGCCGAATTTGCCATGGCGCTGATCGGTCTCGGCGCCAAGATGGCCAAGGCAGACGGCTTTGTGACCCGCAGCGAGATCAAGGCCTTCTACGAGGTTTTCCGGCCGCCGCCCGAGGGGCGCGCCTCGCTTGATCGCGCCTTCGAGCTGGCGATGCAGACGACACTGGGCTTTGACGGCTATGCCCGGCGGCTGGCGCGGCGTTTCCGGGCCAATCCGGCGATCCTGGAAGACGTGCTCGACGGCCTGTTTCATATCGCCAAGGCCGATGGCGCCGTGACCCCTGACGAGCTCGACTATCTCGAGCGGGTGGCGGATATCTTCGGCTTCTCGCCGCTGGAATTTCGCCGCATCAGCACGGCGCATGTCGGCACTGCAGACGATGACCCCTATGTCATTCTGGGCATCGAGGCCGATATTTCCGACGCCGATCTCAAGCGCGCCTATCGCCGAATCGCCTCGCAGAATCACCCCGATCGCATGATGGCGCGCGGTGCGCCGCTGGAAACCCAGCGATTTGCCAATGAAAAAATGGCAGTCATCAACGCGGCTTATGGCCAGATCCTTGCAGAGCGCGGGCTTAATGTCGGTGCCAGCAATTGACCTCGGGCAATGAAATGCCAACATTGAGAGCAGGGGCTTGGATGGATAGAGGCCAATGACCGAAACACATCATACCCGATCGACAATTCTCTCCGGCGGCGCGGGCCGTGTCCTGCGTGATATCCTGGCGGCGATGATTGCGCTCGCCTTTGTCGGAGCGATGGTCTTTCTCGCCGTCATGCTGACGGCGGTCTTTCTGATCGTTGCCGGCGCGGCGCTGGTCACCTTCGGAGTCTACTGGCTCTGGATGAAGGTGCGTGGACGCCGCGAGACCAAGGGTCCGGAAGTTCTCGTGGCCACGCGCGGCCCCGATGGCTGGACGGTTGACGGACTCGGTTCCTGAGACGCGCCACCGTTCTGCATTGCCGATGACGGATTTCGCAACGCCCTGACATCAAACGTGTATGTGGGTCATACGCGCCATGGCTTGTGCGCCGCGGCGGGCCGGTCCATGAAGCGATATGCGCCTGCGTGATCTCCTTGCCCTGATCGCCGTCTGTGCCGTCTGGGGCGTCAACTTCGTCGTTGCCAAATTCTCGATCACGGGCTCGCCGGGATGGGTGCCCGGATTCGAGGGCTCGCCGCCGCTCTTTTTCGCCTTCCTGCGCTTTGCGCTCCTGTTCGCTATCCTCTCGCCCTGGCTGCGGCCGCGGCCGCAGGACATGAAGGCGATGATCGGCATTGCCCTGTCGATGGGGGCGCTGCAATACGCGCTGATGTTCCTCGGCCTGCAATGGGCGACGCCCTCGGGCATGGCAATCACGCTGCAGATGGGCGTGCCGTTCGCGACCCTGCTCTCGGTGGTGATTCTGAAGGAACGTCTCGGCCTGCCGCGCATTACCGGCATCATCATCGCCTTCGCCGGCATCATCCTGGTCGTCGCACGCCCCGGCATTGGCGGCTTCTCCTTCGGTCTCCTGCTCGGGATGGGCGCTGCCTTCGCGGGCGCGCTGGGGATGATCCTGGTCAAGCGGATGCCGCTGGATTCGATGCGGATGCAGGCTTGGATCGGGCTGATCTCCTGGCCGCCCCTGCTGGCCCTGTCGCTGGCTTTCGAGCGCGACCAGATCGCCTCGGTGATGGCCGGCGGCTGGCCATTCCTGCTGACGGTCCTGTTTACGGTCCTGCTGGTCAATGTGTTCGGCCATGGTGTGTTCTACAAGATGCTGCAGCGCTATGATGCGACCATGATCGCGCCCATCACCCTTTTGGCGCCGCTGATCGGCGTCATTTCCGGCATCGTCATCACCGGCGATGAGGCGGGCTGGCGTCTGTTTGTCGGCGGCGGCATGGCGCTGATCGGCGTCGGTATTATCGCTCTGCGCCCCAACCGGGCCCTGCCCGAGGCGGGACTGGCACGGGAGAAGACTCTGTGATGCCCGAACCGATCGCCGCCCCGTCGCCGAATTTCAATGCGCGCAAATTGCCCGTGAGCCTGATCGTGCTGCACTATACCGGCATGGAAAACGGCCCCGCCGCGCTGGCGAGGATGTGCGATCCGCAGGCCCAGGTCAGTGCCCATTACATGGTCGAGACAGACGGGCGTATCTTCGCACTGGTCGATGAGGACAGGCGGGCCTGGCATGCCGGGGTCAGCAGCTGGCGCGGTGAGCGGGATGTCAATTCGGCTTCCATCGGGATCGAGATCGTCAATGGCGGCCATGATTACGGCCTGCCGGACTTCCCCGGCGCCCAGATCGCCAGCGTGATTGCGCTGGTGCAGGATGTCATGGCCAGGCGCGGAATCGGGCCGGGCGAGGTGATCGGTCATTCCGATATCGCACCGGGCCGCAAACAGGATCCCGGCGAGAAATTCCCCTGGGGCGCCCTGGCGGCGGCCGGATGTGCAAGGGCGGTGGTGCCGGCGGCGCAGGGCGATGGAGACCCGCAGGGCCGGCTTGCGGCGATCGGCTATGGCCTCGAGGCCGGATTGCCCGCCGTGGTCGAGGCTTTCCAGCGGCGCTGGCGACCGGCGCGGGTCGATGGCGTGATCGATGACGAGACGGCGCGGCTGATCGCGGCGGTGGCGGTGCCGTGCTGACGGGGTGTGGCCCTGTTGACATTCCCGGTGTGTTTGATGGTGCGCTGATCATCGACTGAGGGTACGGGGCTGGTGCGTGTGTTTTGGAAAAAGTGACTAAATAACAACGTGTTGAGGTGGGTGTGATCGCCTCTCGTCCCGTTTTCCCTGCTTTTGCCCTGTTGAACCCGCGCATCGCATGCCGCTCCCGATCCTGACCGGGCCCATTCTAACGCCGGACGCGCTGGCGGGGACAAGCGGGGGGCAAGCGGGGGCGGGCCTCTGGCCAAAGATTTCTGTTTCCCGGCGGCGCCAGACGCTAGACTCACCCCTGCCGCATGGCGCGGCGATTCTGGGGAGATACCAAAATGAAGAAACTGATTGCCGAATTCATCGGCACATTCGCGCTTGTCCTGTTTGGTTGCGGCACCGCCGTGCTGGCCGGGGCGGAAGTCGGACAATTGGGCATCGCGCTCGCCTTCGGTCTGGCGATTGTCGCCATGGCCTATGGCATCGGCCCGATTTCCGGTTGCCACGTCAATCCCGCCGTCAGTTTCGGCGTCTTCATGGCCGGACGCATGGAGCTCAAGGATATGGCCGGCTATTGGGTCGCCCAGACGCTGGGGGCCATCGCCGGTGCGGCCTTGCTGATGTTCCTGCTCTCCAACAGCGCCGGCGGCTTTGCCGGCAATCTGGGCCAGAATGGCTGGGGACCGGGTTATCTCGGCGAGTATTCCATGGCTGCTGCCCTGGTATTCGAGATCGTGATGACCTTCCTCTTCGTTGTGGTGATCCTCGGCGTCACGGGGCCGGGCGGCAATGCCGCCTTTGCCGGTCTCGCCATCGGTCTCACCCTGGCGGTGATCCACATCACCGGCATCCAGGTGACCGGTGTGTCGGTCAATCCGGCGCGCTCGATCGGACCGGCCCTGCTGGCCGGCGGCAGCGCGATCGGCCAGCTCTGGCTCTTTATCGTCGCCCCACTGGTCGGGGCAGCCCTGGCCGGTCTCGCGGTCAAGATGAAGCTGATCGCCGCCGACTGAGACGCATAAGGCATGGGGGGGGCGCTCACCGCTTGGTCCTGCCGGTGCAGGCCAGTGGCGGTGCCCCCTTTTCGTCCGCCATACCGGCGGGAGAGCCCGGCCAGAGCCGGGTGATCATGAATGAGAAGGTCATCGCCATGTCCGCCAATATCGCCATCCCGCCCATTTTGCAGATCGGCGCCGGCGCGCTGGCCGAGATCGCGCCGGTGCTGGCGCGGCTGGGCTGCAGCAATCCGCTGATCGTCAGCGATACGGTGCTGGGCAAGATCGGCCTGACCGGCCGGCTCACCGCCCTGCTCGACAGGGCCGGCATTGCCCACGCCCTTTTCGACGGTACCGAGCCGGAACCTTCCGATGCCTGCGTCATGGCGGGCACGAAGCGCCTGCTCGCCGGCTCGCCGCGCGGGGCCTTCGATGCGGTGATCGCAATCGGTGGCGGCAGTGTGATCGATACGGCCAAGGTGATGGCGGTGCTGGCCACGACGGGCAGATCCATCCGCGAGATCGCGGTGCCGGCCGTGGTGGCACCGGTCGGCCTGCCGGTGATCGCCATTCCGACGACGGCGGGCACGGGCTCCGAAGTGACCCGCGTCGCCGTCATCACAGAGGCGGCCAATGACGAGAAACTCCTGTGCATGGGGCCGGGCCTGGTCGCCGCTGCCGCCATCATCGACTTTGAGCTCACACTCGCCCTGCCGCCGCGCACCACCGCCGATACCGGGCTGGACGCGCTGACCCATGCCATCGAGGCCCATGTCAGCGCCAGGGCCAATCCCTTCTGCGACCAGCAGGCGCTCGCCGCGATGCGCCTGATCGGCCCCAATCTGGAAACCGTCTACACCGAGCCGCAAAACCGCGCCGCCCGCGAGGCGGTGATGCTCGGCGCCACGCTCGCCGGCATCGCCTTCTCCGGCGCCTCCGTCGCCCTGGTCCACGGCATGAGCCGCCCGATCGGCGCCCATTTCCACGTGCCGCACGGGCTGTCGAACGCCATGCTGCTGGCGAAGGTCACCGAGTTTTCGCTGGCCGCCGCGCCTGAGCGCTATGCGGCTTGTAGCCGCGCGATCGGTTTTGCCGGGACCGGCGATGATGTGGCGACAGCCCATGCCAAGCTGATGGCCGGGCTCAACCGGATCGTGGCGGCACTGGAAGTGCCGACGCTGTCGGGCTTCGGCATCGATAAGGGGCGTTATTTCGAGATGATCCCGGTGATGGTCGAGCAGGCGCTGGCGTCCGGCTCACCGGGAAATAATCCGCGAGTACCGACGGCGGCGGAGCTGGCGGGGCTTTATGAGGCGGCCTGGGGGTGAGGGCGCATTCGCTCCCAAAAACCAAACGCGTTGTCATCCCTGACGGATGCCCCGCGAATGCGGGGCGCAGATCAGGGACCCAGAACCACCAAGCTTCACTCAATCAGGCTCAGACGCAGGCGGCATCCGACCTGGCACACAAGCCCCAGCCGTCGGGCGTCTGGGTCCCTGATCTGCGCCCGGATCGCTGCCGCGTCCGGGCATCCGTCAGGGATGACAACATGTTGTTTTCTGGTGGAATTTGTGGCCACGCACGGTCACAGCCCTCCCTGAAACCCATGCCGAGATCCGGCCAGACTGGAATTGTCTAGTCAAGGGCGCGTAGCGCCGCTTCGCGGTCAGGACCCTTGACTAGACAATTCCAGTCTGGCGCCTTGCTTGGCAAGGGTTTCAGGGACGGCTCTGCCCGGCGGGGCGGGCGAATGCGAAACGACGCAAAGGTTCTTTGCAGGAAACCCGCGGACGGCCACGATTTTCAACCTCCTTTTCGGCAGGGCGCCTCGCATTTTACATGCATTGACACGCTGACGTTGACCGTAGCTACTTCAACTGGGATTCGAATGGGGCGGGTATGACCAAAAAAACGCCAGGTAACCCGTCGAACGAGGCTGACGCCATGACAGAAGCCGGGAAAGCCACCGGGGCAGTAGTGGGGGCGGCTGCGGGGGCAGGCGGCATTCTCACTGAATGGTATCGGGATCGCCATGGTCCTCGCCAGAAGGTCCTCGGCGAGCTGGCCGCACTTGATTTGCGGGACGAGCTGGAGAAGCGAAAGGCTGAACGCCGGGCGCGATACACTGAGCAGCACATCAAGAACCTGGAAGAAATGGATTTGCGGCCCGAAGGCCCGCTGGAAGATTCCAATGAAGCCGACCAAATGGCCTTTGATTGGTGTGAAGGTATTGGCGAGGTCAATCCTGATGACAAGGAGCTAAGTGCGATTTGGTATGCGGCCCTCACTGAGATCAAGCGGCGAGGGTCCGGCGAATTAGCAGTTTTTGATGCGATTAGAAATCTGACTGCGATCGAGGCGGCAGTTATTATCTCGAGCAAAGAGCGTCGCCCGAATTTGTTTTGGTCAAATTATTTTTATATTAAAAAGGAGCGGCGATTTGAAATTGCTTTAGAGGCGTTGGAAAAGAAGGGCCTTGTAAAGAAAATTTCA
>Ga0209344_10006133_pt1 | contig 10018 bp, 12 predicted proteins | sample Cruoilmetagenom6_FD_187293 | JGI IMG/M metagenome (GOLD analysis project Ga0209344, IMG submission 187293) | Oil polluted marine microbial communities from Coal Oil Point, Santa Barbara, California, USA - Santa Barbara Oil Seep Sample 6 (SPAdes)... | ecosystem: Environmental > Aquatic > Marine...
TGGCGAAACAACGTTGGGCTCGGTGGTTCAGGAGATGACACTTCTTCGCGCCGCCGAACTGACACGCGAGGCGGGAAAATCTCACTTCCTCATCACCGACAGGTCAGATTATACACGCTTCTGGGTCACCCGCACGTACGGCAGGGAGACAGCTCGTAGGCTGAGCGGATACAAAACTAAGCTGACCATTCGCTATTTTGATGATGGTGTCAGCCAGCCCATGGCGTACGATGCCGCCACAATCATGGATGAACTGGGCGCGCTTTATTATAGCGACTGACTTTTGCGGCAACTGACTATTCTGGCAATTGATGGGGCTGGCTAGCCAGTAGTGAGGGCCGGGGATCGCCCGCTGCGCGGCCACCCCAAGCCGCTATGTCTCATGCTATGCGGGCATGGCCTGCCTGTTAATCACAGGCGGAAGGCCTGATGGGGTTTTCGAGCAATGATCTTGCTGCGAGGCGCTGCACTGCTTCGACATATTTTTTCTGGGACCAACCACATTCGATGGTCAATTGTTCCCAATTTCCAACCGATACTATCGTCCATAATATGTCAGTTGCCCGTTTTACGCTGTAATCAGCAGATAACATGCCATCTGTTTTCAGTGCCTTAATCGCAGCGGCGCAGCCATGGCGGACCGCTTGCATACGGTCATCCCATGCAGCGGCCACGGCCTCGTCACTGTCCTTCATCGCGATGAAGGCTTTGCCGACACCGTAAATTTCCGGGATATAATTGCCCCATTCTTCAATGAATGCGTTGAGCCGATCAATCCCTGTTGCGGCATTCCTGCTGCCTAGCAGCCGCGCATCAATGCCCTTGATTTCATCCACATAACGCGCAGCGGCAATCAACAGACCCGATCGGGCCGGGAAATGAAGATAGAGCGCCTGACGGCTAATGCCCGCCTGCTTGGCAATGTCGCTCATGCGAACCTCTGCGCCTGCACACGTTTCAAATAAACCCAAAGCTGATTTCAGAATGCGAATTCGCGTTTCATCATTTTTTCTTGACATGGTGTAAACTCCAACATAATTGACGCCGTGTCAACTTTACATGGTGTCAAGTTAAGGAGAGAATCATGGCGAAACGAATTTTCATCTGGGTTGGACACCCAAAGGCAGAAACCTTGTGCAGCGCCATGGCCGATGCGTATCAGCGCCGGGCCCAAGAAAGCGGCGCTGAGGTTAGGCGTATGAACCTGAGCGACATGGCCTTCGATATGGCTTTTGAAGGGTATGGGCCAACCAGTCCGGCACTGGAACCAGACCTGTTGGCATGGCAGGAAAATATCCGCTGGGCCGATCATCTATTGATCGTGCACCCTTATTGGTGGGGCGCGATGCCGGCGCAGGCCAAGGCGGTTCTCGACCGGGCTTTATTGGCCGGCTTTGGCTTCAAATATCACCGCAAGACAATGGGCTGGGACAAGCTGCTGCAAGGCAGAACCGCCGATGTCATCATAACATCCGATACGCCGCCATTCATCGATACATTCATTTACCGAAAACCAGCCCGGCGGGTGATGAAAAATCAGGTGCTGGGGTTTTGCGGAATAAAGGTGAAAAATATCGTCCAGTTTGGATCCGTAAAAATGGCCCCGCCGCAAAAGATAAATGATTGGATCAACCGCGCAGCCAAATGGGGCGCCAAGGCCGCCGCCCAATAAACGCCGTTCTAGCCGCAAAAATTGATATAGATGGGAACATGAAATGACATATGATCCATTGGTATATATGTGCTTTGCAACTGGCGTTAGCGCCATACTGGTCGCAGGCGTTTTTCAATCATTTTCTGATTTTGTCATGCGATCATTGATCGCCGCCAATCCTGCAGGCGGGATCGAATCCATGCAGAATATCAACATTAAAGTCTTTCGGTCCGTGTTCCTGTTTATGATGCTGGGTCTGGTGCCTGTATCGATAATCCTGGCAGGATATGCATATCAAAATCACAGCGGACAGGGTTTGGGCTGGATCATGACCGGCACGGCGATTTATATCGTCTTTGTCTTTCTGGTTACAATGCTGGGCAATGTGCCGATGAACAATCGGCTTGCTGCAATGCATCATCAAGATGAACAAGCCACCGGCTATTGGCGGCTATATGGGTCACGCTGGACACGCTGGAACCATGTTCGAATGATGGGAGCCTTAATCAGCGGCGCCTGTTTTCTTTGGGCGTGCATTACACTGGCTTCGGCCCACCATCCGTCTTTGAATGGCAGGCACGCCCTCACCCCGCTTTTAAGAATCGAATTCGCAGCAATCGCCATTCTATGACGAGCGGCGTTCGTTCAGTGTTGGGGATATATGGGTCTAGAAAAACCTGAACCACCCTTATTTCGGTTTGTGGCAGTGATAATCGCCGGTCTTGCTATTCTTGTGGCAACCTTTGGAATCGGTTCCACCGCTATGCTTTACCAGCTTAAAATCGCGCGCTTTGGCTCTTGCCTCAGCTTCAGCCACATTCTTACTTTGCTCTGCAAGTTGGTGAGCGTTCAAAGCAGGCGGCCATACGCCCGAGATCAAAAAAAGGGCCAGCACCGGCATATAAATTGCAGCAGTTTTCATTAAACATCCCCCTTTGGCTTGGTGAGAAATTCAAACCCAATCGTGCCATAAATCAGCATCTGCTGAATAGGTTAAGCCCAACGGCAAGCATCATCCAAGCTAAACTTCCCGCGCCGCCGCCCATTTGCAAAAAAGCGGGCGCAATGATCCTAGCGCCCCTGAATTAACTCAGAGGCAACAGGAAACCACACCAAAAGCTGCGCCAAAACGGTAATGGGGCTTTGCAACTAATTGATTTGCAGGGGTAAATTTGGATGCCCCGTGAGGATTCGAACCTCAATTGACGGAGTCAGAGTCCGTAGTCTTACCATTAGACGACGGGGCAACGCTGGAGGCCGTTAAACGGCGGAAATCTGCGGGTCAAGGGCTATTTCAACATCTGCCAAGCGTCGCACGGTGCGACGGGGCCGTCGCATACGGTGCGACGGAAAATCGGTGGAATTCTGGGGTTTTTGTAAACTAGTCAGAATCCGTGCGGCGCAAGTATCTGAAAGTTAAGGGCGCGTCGTCTAACTACTAGTTAGGCGACTAATCAAGGCGATGTTGCGCGCGACCCTAAAGTCTCGAAGGGCATGAATCCAAAGTAAGACGTAGCGCTCGGCAGATTGGTTAAAAGCGATCATGCTGATTGGAATTAAGAATGGAATTTCGATAGGTATCGCCAATGCCAGATCATGAACCATTTCTCGCCAAGGATCTCTATCGCTTTAATTCGAAATTCAACGAACTCGAATTAGATGAGGCTGAAGCGCGCTACCAACACCTACTCGAGCGCAAAGAAAGGCTGACGGAGCGAACTACGTTTGGTCTTCTCGCATTAAATAGTGGTTCGATTGTTGCTGGCTTTACTGCAATCGGCTCACCAGAGTTCATGGCCGCAGTCGGTATCAGCGCGAGCACAATTGCATTCTCGATAGCTGCATTCCTAGTTGGAATGATGCTCGCATTAGCCGCGATTCAATTCGACTCGAATAAATTGACACAGGTGAGCGGGGTGCAGTTTGTTCGTGTTTCTCACCTGCGGATTCTAGCTAGTCTTTTAAGTTCGGAGCTATCACCAGACAACGAAAACGAGCTTGCGAAAGCGATTAAGAAATTGGATGAAGTGCAACAGGCAGACTTTGACGTATCGCATTTTGCCATAGCGATGTTGCATTTTTCCGGCGGAGCTTGGCTTGCCGGCGCTCTGGCTTTTTTTTGGCAAGTGGTGCAGAAAATTTAACTTACGCGAACTTGCTCTGAGCTTCGAAAACTAGCTCCGCAAACAGATCATCTTTTGCATTCCAATCCGCTCTAGAATCATCCAAAATATGGATCTATTCTAGGGTCCTATTTGGAGAGGAGATCGCGATTGTCCGTGCGGCGGAACAGCGGAAACTGCGCGTAGTCCCACCAAGCGAAGGTTGCAGGTGTTAGTAGCGACTTGGCATTCTCTTTTTATGTAACATATCCTTCTTGATCTATGATTCAGGTTATGTTACATAATCCATACTGATTCGCATGGAGAATATTATGATGCCTGTTGTAAGAGTAAATGATGCCACCTTTGCTAACCTAAGCACCTTGAAGACTTGGTTTGGCAGCAAGACGCCCAGCGAAACCATCGACCGCATTGTGCACAACGCAATGGACCAGCTTGGGATTGAGCGGGATGAAGAGCCGGACTCTGAAGTTGCCACGGCTAGTGACGGTGCGATAAAGTTTGACGCTGCTCCCGGGCTGTCGTTCACGAAACCATTATCTGCCTCGGTGAGTGGCAAGGCAATTCATGGCCCTCGTTGGTCGTCTCTATTGTTGGCAACGATTGCACAGCTGAAAGCCAAAGGCTTCGAGGGCGCTAAATTAGTTGGCGAATTACATATCCCGGCGAAGGCAGAAAAATACGAGGATGAGGGTTTCAAATACCACCCCAATCTCGGAATCTCTGTACAGGGTCAATCGGCCTCGGACGCCTGGAAGGAAATTGATCGGATTGCAAAAAAATGGAATATCCCGGTCAGCGTCGAGTTTCAATGGCGGCAAAATCCGAAGGCCCAACACCCAGGACGGATAGGACATTTAAAGTCAGGCGAGACTTGAGTTATCCAGGCCGTTGCGAGCCTCGGGCTCCCAACTGCCCCGCCTCGCCCGACAGAAATTAAAGCTTCGAGGTTCGCAGATAATGGCGGGGATGGCACCCGCCCTCAGTTCTTGTTCCTAAATTGCTGCTGACTTTCGATGGCGGCAAGAATAATTTGGCGGCTTGCGCCAGGCAATTCGCGCAAAGTGTCAATGACGATGCGCTCATCCGAAGAAAGTCCGCCTTGGGCCAAAGGCAGCAAGTCTGCTGGCAATACAGATAAAGCTCGCGCCAGCCTAGTGAGCCAAAGATCATTCAAGGTGCTCGATCCAATCTCTATACGGGATAAGTGGCCATAGGCAATTCCCGCGAGCCCCCCTAGGCCGCGCAGAGTTAGCTGGCGCTTTTGGCGCCATTCGCGGATTCGGTTCGGCATATCTTCGACTAGGCGTTCTTCCATGTCCGCCATGTATCTGATTTACATCGGTTTACCGACTCGAAATCCGATGTTTGTGAGCATGCGCTTCATATCGGGACAAGATACAACTATGCGGTGCGACGGGAGCAAGTAATCTGCATATCGTCGCACAGGTTTTGCAACCCAAGTCATTGATCTTATTGAATAGTTCCTGAACTTACCATTAGACGACGGGGCAACGCTGGAGGCCGTTAAACGGCGGAAATCTGCGGGTCAAGACGTTTCTGGAATGGGCGTTGCGACGGGGTTTGCGCCGCACATGCGAGGATAGGGCGCCAAAACGGTGATTTGATATGCTTGCCCACTTGCTCTGCCCCAGCTAGCATCACGCTCAGGTCCCCGCGACACCTTCGCGGGAGGAAAAAGAAAGTAAGTTGTATGGCGGAATATTCTCCGCCGGACGGACAAATAAGGGTTGCTGAAACAGAGGATAAGTCCGGCAAGGTAGCTGATTTTCGCTACAAGCGCCCCTCGCAGCCCGGCAAGTTTTCGGCGAAAGATGGCCGAAAACACCGCCAAAAAGAAGCTCTGGGCAAGCCCAAGGGCGGCCCGCCTGTCCGCGCGCCGCGCAAACGGCAAGCCTTTGCTGCGCTTGATCTGGGAACCAACAATTGCCGCCTGCTGATCGCACGGCCATCGGACGATAATTTCGTTGTGATTGATGCATTCAGCCGCGTTGTCCGCTTGGGCGAAGGGCTCGCGAATTCCGGGCGCCTTAGCAATATTGCTATGGATCGCGCCTTGGGCGCACTGGATATCTGTGCCGAAAAATTGCGCCGCCGCAATGTCCATCTGGCGCGCTCTGTCGCGACCGAGGCATGTCGGCGTGCAGCCAATGGCATGGAATTTATCGACCGCGTGCGGGCCGAAACCGGCATTGTGCTGGACATTATCACCGCCCAGGAAGAAGCGCGGCTGGCGGTCCTTGGCTGCCACATCCTGCTGGAGGGCGGCGAAGGGCCTGCAGTGATTTTTGATATTGGCGGCGGGTCGACCGAATTGATCCTGATCCAGCCGGGCGGGCCTGTGCCCCATATTCTTGATTGGCAAAGCGTGCCCTGGGGCGTGGTATCCCTGACCGACACCGTTGGCACGGCAGAAGGCAGCAGCGATCAGCGCCTGGCGCGTTACACTGAAATGCGCCGGTTGGTGAGCGAAAGCTTCGCCGGCTTTGCCAATCGCATCGCGCCCGCTGCGCGCGGCGCTAAAAACATCCGCTTGCTAGGCACCAGCGGCACGGTAACCACATTAGCCAGCGTGCATTTGGATTTGCCCCAATATGACCGGCGCGCGGTAGACGGGCTGATCGTGCCATCACATGAAATGCGCGCCATCAGCACCCAATTATCCAGCCTGTCACCCGAAGACAGGCGCGCATTGCCGTGCATCGGCAATGACCGCGCCGATCTGGTGGTAGCAGGCTGCGCCATACTTGAATCGATTCTCGATATCTGGCCCGCAAAACGGCTGGCTGTGGCCGATCGCGGCATTCGTGAAGGCATTTTGCGCAGCATGATAGCAGCCGATGCCGAAGGCGAAATCAGCCGAGCCGCAGTGCTGAACCAGAGGAGCAAACAATCATGAGCCGATCAGGCCGCGATCTTGGCAAACGCGTAAAAACCGCGAAGGGCCGCACCGCATCCAGTGTCCGCTGGCTGGAACGGCAATTGAACGACCCCTATGTCAAAAAGGCCAAAGCCGATGGATTGCGCAGCCGGGCAGCATATAAATTGCTTGAGCTGGACGAACGGTTTGGCCTGCTGAAAGGTTCAAAACGAGTAGTCGATCTGGGCATTGCGCCGGGCGGGTGGAGCCAGGTGGTGCGTAAAAAAAGCCCCAAGGCTGCGATTGTGGGGATCGATTTACTTCCTACCGAACCGATTGACGGGGTCGTAATCTACGAGATGGATTTTATGGCTGACGATGCGCCAGCCCTGCTGGAACAGGCGCTGGATGGGCCGCCTGATCTGGTATTGTCAGACATGGCCGCCAATACGGTGGGCCATAAACAGACTGACCATTTACGGACCATGGGGCTGGTCGAAGCGGGCGCGTGGTTTGCAGTTGAAAACCTGTCCCCGGGCGGCGCATTTGTAGCCAAGGTGTTGGCCGGCGGAACCGACACCGAATTGCTGTCGTTGCTGAAAAAATACTTCACCAGCGTCAAACACGCTAAACCGCCCGCCAGCCGCAAGGATTCGTCTGAATGGTATGTGGTGGCGCAAGGGTTTAAGGGCCGGAATTTACCAGACTAAATCTGCGCCAAAATTGGGCCCGCAACGAAAAAGGCCCCGCTTTCGCAGGGCCCCTTCAAATCATCAGGAATAAAGAATTATTCGCCGTGCGCTACTTCAGCGGCGGCATCATCTGCGCCTTCTTCAGCTTCTGTGCCTTCTTCAGCCTGCGTCACCACTTCGGGTAGCGGCAGGTTGGAGCCGTTGGCGTTCATATAAACGATGACCGCGGCCCGGTCTTCAATCTTGCCTAGGCCGGCAAAGCTCATCTTTGTGCCATTGGCAAATCCGCGCGGGCTCTTCAGCCAAGCATCCAGATTTTCAAAATTCCATTCGCCGCCAACCCCTGCCAGGGCCGAACTATAGGCAAAGCCGGGCGCATGTTCGCCAATCCCGGCGCCAACAACACCAAAAAGATTAGGACCGATGCCCGTCGCCCCACCCTGATCGATAGTGTGGCAAGCAATACATTTAGCGAAAACCTTTTCGCCCTTGGACATTTCAGCTGATGCCATCGCTTCTGCGATACCCATTTCAACCTTGCCGCCGTCCGCTTCAGCAGCACCTGCAATCGCGAAACCGCCATGCTCGGCCCCCTCATGCTTATCGGCGTGATATATCCTTGAGCTAACGGCCGTAAGCCCCAGCGCAATGACCCCGGCAAAAAGCACCCATCCAGTGGTAGTATTAAAGCGATCGTCCATGCGTCAAAAATCCGGCATTTTGCGTGTTAATGGTTCGCGCGCCGCTTTAGAGACAGGTAGACAAGACTGCAAGTGCAGCAATCACTGCGATCATCAAAATCGTTTCTAGATTGCCCCAAGGGGCCTGCACGTTTAGGCGCAATATTATAATGCACAGTTTTCCAGCCCCCGCGCTCGCCATGGTCGAAAAAATGCAAGCTGCTGCGGCAGATGAGCCGGAGCGGGCGGTTGCCTTCCAAGGTTCACCCGGCGCCAATTCGCACCGCGCCGCCTGCGAAGCGGCGCCCGAATGCCTCCCGCTGCCCTGCTTCAGTTTCGAAGATGCACTAGAAAGCGTAAAGGACGGGCGAGCCGCCAGCGCGATAATTCCGATCGAAAACAGCCAAAATGGCCGGGTGGCGGACATCCATTTTCTGCTACCCGAAAGCGGGCTAGCGATTGTGGGCGAACATTTTATGCCTATAAGCCATGCACTTATGGCCCTGCCCCATCCTGATGGATCTCTAGGCCCCTTCGATGTTGCCTACAGCCATCCTCAGGCGCTGGGCCAATCACGCCGTTTCCTGCGCGAACGCGGCATTGTTCCTTTAAGCCATGCCGACACGGCCGGGGCAGCCGCCTATGTTGCGGATAAAGGCGATCCCAATGTGGCCGCGATTGCACCGGTGCTAGCTGCTGAATTGTATGGCCTGACCATTGTCGAAAACAAGGTCGAGGATGCGCATGACAATATGACCCGATTCGTCATTTTGGCCCGCGACAAACGCGATCCGGCAACATTGGCAGGCGAAACCGCAATGACCACTTTTATTTTTGAGGTGAAGAATATTCCTGCCGCTTTATACAAAGCTATGGGCGGTTTTGCGACCAACGGCGTCAATATGACCAAGCTGGAGAGTTACCAGAAAGGTGCCAGCTTTGCCGCCACCACCTTTTATGCTGACATTATCGGCGCGCCGGGCGATCCTGCCGTTGATCGCGCATTGGAAGAATTGGCCTTCCACTGCAAAGAATTGCGCGTGCTGGGCACTTATCGTCAGGCCCGGCCAAGGGGTTAATCTGCACTGAAGATCACCTGTAACGGCGCCATCTTAGATGCTGGCTCTGGCCAAAAATTTGCAGCCGGAAAATAATGGGCCAGAATTGGCCTGCACATCAGCCTTAAGCACCATGCTGTGAAAGCCATAGCAATCGATGAACAGATCCGCTTTCGGCGCGCAAGGGGGGAACCCATTCAATCAATTGCGCGGCCAGTTTGTTACTGCGCTGTTTCAAATGCTTGCGCCGCGCATCATGCTCTGCCACCAACAAAATTGTGGCAACAACATCAAATGCATCAGGGATAGAGCGCGCGAATATGCCCCAGCAGGGCTGGGAAACTGTTCGCGCTGAACCCTCGATCCAATACGCTCCGGTTGAACCACCCGCCATGCCCGCGCCGCCTCAAAAACCTGAATGGTTGATGCAATTGGGCGAATGGCTTTCCGATTTCGCTTCCCTGACCGGCCGATTTGTTGCTGCATCGTGGCCAGTGCTGAAATGGGTGTTGCCCGCCATCGCCATCGCAGCTTTGCTGTATCTAGCCTTTCGATTGATCCCGCCTCTGATCGAAAAACGCAGGGCCAAACAGGGGTCTGGCGAACAATGGGCGGGCGAACAACAGGCCAGCGAACAATGGGCGCCTGGCCATAAATATGCCCTGGCGTTGCTCGAAGATGCCGATCGGCTGGCGGATGAAGGCCGGTTCGGCGAAGCGGCCCATCTGCTGCTGCAGCGAAGCATCAGCCAGATCGCAAGCGCACGGCCCGACTGGCTGGAGCCATCATCCACTGCGCGCGAAATTGCAGCGATACCAGCCTTGCCCGATGGCGCGCGAATTGCCTTTTCAACCATTTGCGAGCGGGTCGAACGCAGCTTGTTTGCCCTGCGCAGCCTGAACGTGGAAGATTGGCAGGCAGCGCGCGATG
>Ga0209344_10006135_pt1 | contig 10015 bp, 10 predicted proteins | sample Cruoilmetagenom6_FD_187293 | JGI IMG/M metagenome (GOLD analysis project Ga0209344, IMG submission 187293) | Oil polluted marine microbial communities from Coal Oil Point, Santa Barbara, California, USA - Santa Barbara Oil Seep Sample 6 (SPAdes)... | ecosystem: Environmental > Aquatic > Marine...
TCAAACATATCGCGCACACGGCTGGCGCCGACACCGACGAACATTTCAACAAAGTCAGAACCTGAAATGGTGAAGAACGGCACATTGGCTTCACCAGCAATGGCACGGGCCAACAATGTTTTACCCGTGCCCGGAGGGCCCACGAGCAAGACGCCCTTTGGAATGTGTCCACCAAGGCGTTGGAATTTTGAGGGATCGCGCAAATAATCAACAATCTCTTCCAGATCGTCTTTTGCTTCATCAATGCCTGCAACATCGTCAAACGTCACACGGCCGTGACGCTCGGTTAGAAGCTTGGCTTTTGATTTGCCAAAACCCATGGCTTTGCCGCCGCCGCCCTGCATTTGGCGCATGAAGAAAATCCACACACCAATCAGAAGCAACATTGGGAACCATGAAACCAGAACACCAATCAGCGAAGGAGACCCATCGTCCGCAGGTTTGGCGACGATCTCAACACCACTACTGTAAAGCCGGTTAACAAGCGTTGGATCATCTGGCTTATAGGTGAAGAAAGCGCGTTGATCCGTGAAATGCCCGTTGAGCGTATCGCCAGCAATGGTCACATCACTCACATTGCCCGCATCAACTTCTGCTAGCAGCTGAGAGAAACTGATCTCATTTGACGATGCCCGTTCAACGGGGCTCTGAAATAGGTTGAAGAGCGCCACCAATAGCAGTGCAACAACAGCCCAGAGCGCAAAATTCTTAAAATTGGACAAGGGTCTCTTTTTCCTGTCTTCGCCAAAATCAGCCGACACATGTCGACTGTCACCTATTGGCTGTTTGGATTGGTTCTAAGTCTATATATAAGATAGGGACGCGACAAAACATTACCAGACGAGAAGCATCACTGGTCGCTGATTTTTCCGCATTTTTACACTGAAAACAGGTGATCTGACACACATTCCCTCATTTTTCAGACATTCAGGCTCAAATGATAGCGGCTCGAAGTAAAAGCCCGGTTAGCTCAATAGAGACAATTGACCGTAAATGAGGGAGCATTTGCAGCACAAAAATCCAATTGCGGCTGGGCTAACAGACAATCGTCGTCCCACAGAGCGGGTAAAGTCTCAAGCACCAGCTTAGGCACACTTGCCGGACCTGAAATACCCTGGCTTTTGAGAAACTGAATACCCTCTTTTCCAAGGACCCGAACCTCTTCTCCACCCATCATCTTTTTAACGCAGACCTCAAAGCGGCCATCCCATCGCTCTCGCTTGCCAGATCGTGGAATAAGGGGAGCCACTCCAACGGCTGCTGGTTCACGAAGGGCAAAAAAATGCTGCCCTCGCGTGGTAAATTTCACACCGCCGAGCGTACGCCCACGTCCAAGCGCCCCTTGTTTGATGGCATCAAGCACCCCCTCGAGAGCTGACAGGCGAGGCGCAAAATCCTTCGACCCCATCTTCTTGACCAGACGCGCAAGCAACCTCAACGCAATCTCATCGGGTGCTTTTTCAACCAGTCGGAAATCAACGTCCGCAAAACCAAAGGCACTCCAGACAATGGCCTGTTCTTCAAGCTGACCTGTGACCTGCTCCAAGGCCACCCGTGCGCGCGCCATTGCCTTTGTCGTCCCAATCAACCGATCACGTCCAAGACCAAATTCTTCAAGAACACTGAACGCATTTCGCACCTTCACCCGCAGATAGCGTTCATCTTCATTGCTGGGATCTTCTATCCACGGATGTTCCGCTTTTTTCAAAGTCGCGCGAAGGCGGTCTCCTGGCACCTCGAGCAAGGGACGCAACAGGCGAATGCCGTTCCGCTGGCTAAGGGCTGCCATGCCTGAAAGGCCATCCACACCGCTGCCGCGCTGCAACCTGATAAGAAATGTCTCGGCCTGATCGTCAAGATGATGCGCAACCAGAAGGTCAGCCGGAACGCTGCCACTTAGGCACCAATCCGTCATGAGTTGATAACGGGCATCTCGCGCTTCTGCTTGAATATTGGCCCCAGGCTTCTGCCCTTCCCAAAGCAATGCCTTGTGAGAAAATCCGAGTGCCCGCGCCCATTTTTTGACCGCAGTCACTTCATCGGCAGCTTCCGGGCGCAATCCATGATTGACCGTCAATACGGTAATGCTGGGAACAAGACGCCCCTTTGCTTCACGCCAGTCGCGCCATTGTGCGAGCAGATACATTAAGCCGACAGAATCTGCCCCACCAGAAACCCCAACCGCCAATCGAGTGATCGGCGCAAAGGGTCGCATCAGCCGATCAAACTCAGGCGCGGTTAAGCCGCGTGCGGACCCTACAGCGGTCGCGTGAGGGTCAGGCCGGTCTTTGCGGGTCAACAGCCAGCGCGTGTGCGCTCAAGCTGCGCACGTTGTGATACAGCTTGTGAGGCGGAAGGAAAGCGCCGGGTCAATTCGCCAAGCGTTGCACAGGCTTGCTCTTGTTGGCCAAGTGCTGCCAGCGTCATACCCAGTTTCAAAAGACTGTCTGGGGCTTTGCTGGAAGATGCATAAGTTGTGTAACCCGTCAGAAACGCTTCTGCCGCCTGCCGGTAAGCGCCACGCACATAAAATGTCTCGCCGAGCCAATATTGAGCATTACCCGCCAGATTATGGGTTGGGTAGCGCTGAAGAAAATTGGAAAGGTCGGCTTCGGCAATATCAAACTGACCACGTTTCAATTGGTTGATGGCCGCTTCATAGGCGTCTTCTGGTCCGCTGTCCTGCGAGCTACCACCAGCTGCTGGTGGGTAGGACGTAGAAGAATAGCCTTGAGGTGCTGGCTGAACGTAAGTCTCATCCGGCTGCGCAGGTATGGCGCCCAGCGGAACCGTGCCCAAAGTCCCCACTGTGGAGGCCGCAGCGCTCGCAGAGTTTGCGCCAGGTCGCACCAAAGGCGGCATATTCACATTGCTCTCACCAACAAGAGTTCGTCCGCCAGCACTGCCGAGTTCCTGGAACCGAAACTCAACGTCTTCCGAAAACTGCCGAAAACGACCTTGGGTCTGGGCAAGATTGTGAGACAATTCCTCTACCCGCCCATTGAGCGCGCGTAGGTTCTCTTCAGCTGCCTGAAGACGTAATGACAGATCAGCAGCACTTGAGGGGTCAGGGCCAAATCCGGCACCAGGTGAAACCGGCAGGTTCGAGCCACCTGCCTGATAGGTTTGACGCTGCACATCAATCAAATCACGTTCTAGCTTTTCCAACCGATTGTAGAGAGCACGTGTTTCCACGCTAATTGGTTCGGCTTGCGCAGAACCATCCGCACCACCAATAGGCCCCGCGACCGAAAACAAAGAAACACCTGCGGCGACTATGAAGCCCGCGACAACACGTTTGCCCACTAAACGTTGTCTCATGTCCGTCCTTACCATTGCCGCCAATCCTTCATGCACCTGCCTCGAAATTCTACAATACAGCACAGTTCGGCGAAATTGAGGCCACCGACAAAATTCTCCATAAAAAACGCCCCCGAAAGTCACCCTTCGGAGGCGTAAAGCATCAAAACCTCAGTGGTTCTTATGAACCAGCACCACCGTTGATCACGGTGACAGCGCGACGGTTTTGGCTCCAGCAGCTCTCGTTAGAGCAAAGCGCTACAGGGCGTTCTTTGCCGTAAGAGATTGTCCGAACCCGTGCAGGGTCAACGCCCAAGCTTACGAGATAGCTTTTTGCGGCATTTGCACGACGCGCACCAAGGGCCAGATTGAAGTCGCGTGTGCCGCGCTCATCTGCATGACCTTCAACAGTAACACTCAAGGCTGGATAAAGTTTCAGCCAAGCAGCTTGACGTTGCAACGTCGCACGTGCGGCAGATGCAATATCAGAACGATTGGTACCAAAGAAAACCCGGTCACCAACATTGACCACAAGGTCTTGCTGCGTACCAGGTGTGGCACCGCCAGGCTGTGTCTGAGTTTGTACAGGAGTTGTCGGTGTTGAACTTGCAGTCGACGTCTCATCAGGTGTTGAGCTACAGGCTGCTACAACTGCCATCAGGCCGGCGATAGTCGCGACCCGCAGGCCGGCTTTCAGGATCTTCATAGATGATGTCTCCTTACATCTGTCTCGCGAGGCTGACAATAATCGACTTTGTTAAGGTTTGCCGCCCAGTTCGTGCTGTTTTAGCACCGCGTTCTTTAAATTTACATGACAGTCGAGAAGGAAATTGAACCTTTCCGCTCACCGCCGCCGACATTCGCTCATTTATACCCCTGCAAGGAAACTAGCTGCCTCGCCTGTATCCCGCAAGATGGCATGAGTGGAATTCATTCCTCACAACTTCGGCATAACATGGTGAACAGCCAGCCCATCCCCCGTCCATGCCTTGTCCGGCTCAATGCAACCGTGGCGACCACGCTGGGTCAGAGGCGAACGCAGGCGTATAGACCGGGCGCTCATTATATCCAGTCAAATCGACAGACCAGAGGCTTGGCCCCCCATTTTCTCCCCGAGTTTCGCGGAAAAACATCAAAACACGCCCATTGGGCGACCAGGTCGGACCTTCATTATGATAGCCCTCGGTCAAAATTCGCTCGCCCGTGCCATCTGGCTTCATCACGCCGATGACAAATCGGCCTTTCAACATCTTCGTGAACGCGATCAAATCACCACGCGGGCTCCAAACTGGCGTCGCATAACGCCCTTCTCCAAAGCTGATCCGGTGAGTGCCGCCACCATCTGCATTCATCACATAAATCTGCTGAGAGCCGCCACGATCACTTTCAAATGTAACCGCACTGCCATCGGGAGCATAAGACGGAGCCGTATCAATGGCCGCCGTATTGGTCAGTCGGCGGGTCTGACGTGACCGCAAATCCATCTCATAAATGTCTGAATTGCTGCCTCGTTGCAGGCTCATGATAATTTTTTGTCCATCAGGCGAAAAACGAGGGGCAAAGGTCATGCCCGGAAAATCCCCAACCACTTCTTGTTGACCGGTTTCAATATCCAGCAAATAGACCCGGGGTCGATTGCCATAATAAGAGAGATAGGTGATTTCTTGATTGGACGGGCTAAACCGCGGTGTCAGCACCAAGTCCGCGCCATTGCTCAACATGCGTGGATTGTGACCATCTTGGTCCATAATCGCCAAGCGCTTGACGCGGCGCCCTTTTGGCCCGCTTTCGGCAATATGCACAATCCGCGTATCAAAGTAGCCCTCTTCGCCCGTCAACCGCTCGTAGATCGCGTCCGCAATGATATGCGCCACGCGCCGCCAGTTTTCCGGTGTTGTGTAAAATTGAAGGCCGGTGATTTGCTGTTCTGAATAAATGTCCCAAAGCCGGAACTCAACTTTCAACCGCCCATCAGGCTCGACCATCGTTTGCCCGGTGATCAGGGCCTGGGCGTTGATCACGCGCCAATCGCCAAAGCGCGGCTGCACGTTCACATCTTGAATACGCTCAATAAAGGAGGCCGATGGCAGGGGCCGAAAAAGACCCGATCGTTCCAGATCAGCGCCAATGACCTTGGCAACATCCTCACCAATTTTTTGCTCTTGAGGGCCCGGTCCCAAAAACGGGGTGACGGCGACCGGCAAGGGATCGACATTGCCCTGGGTGATGTCGATTTGCAGCGCAGCGTGCGCAGCACTCGCGGCGAACACAAGGCTCAGGCTCACGAACATCATACGAACGATCTGCTGGGAACGCATAAACATGGGGCGCAAACTCTCTCTTTTGGGTCTTTCAGCCGTCTCAGGCCCTACTATCACGCCTTAAATGACCGAAGTATGGCAAAACCTTCAACCGCCCAACATTTCTCTTGGATCAAAGTTAAGATCAATTTCGCGCCAGGATTGATATTTGTCTGCAGGCATCCGAAACGGCGCACATCGACGAATCGCCCGCATGGCGCTCTCGGCCGCCGCTCGGTAGTAATTGTCACCAGACTGAAGCCTGGAGGTGTCAATCAATTGCGGTGGCTGAAGCAATGAACCGTCTGGACGCAGGAACACTTTAATCCGCACAGCTAGGCTTTGTGCGTTGGCCGCACCTGCGGGCACACTCCAGCACCGACGCATCTGCACTTTGAACGCATCTATTTCAGACAGGGTCAACTGCGTCGCAGCACTTGGCGTGGCGGCACGCTGTGGCTGTGCTGGGGCAGCCTGGCGCGGCTGTTCATCTGGCAACTTGTCCAGAAGTGCCGAGATCTGACTTGGATCAAAAGCGGGCTTGGGCGCCTCACGGGGCGGCGTTGGCCGTCTTTGAGGTTGCGGCTCTGGTTCGGGCTCTGGCTCCGGTTCAACTTTTGCTTCAAGCACGGACTCCGGTGCAGGCGCAGGTTCAGGAATTGGTGCCGGTGCTGGCTCTGGTTCCGGCAGCGGCTCAGGTTCTGGCTCGGGAAGCAATTCTGGTTCTGGCGCAGGCTCAGGTGTTTCCTCCGCTAGGAGTTCCTCAAGCGTTGGTTCGAGCCGTGGCATATCCCGAAGGTTCGTGAACTCATCAATGGTGACAAGTTCCACAGGCAACACCGTGCTTGGCACAACATCAAAAGGTTCGGTGTCAGGCAGCACGACAAGCGTCAATGCTAAAAGCCCCACATGGAGCGCTGCCGAAACAAAGAACCCTACGCGCATGGTCTATTCAGTCCGATCAGCGCTAGTGCGTGTTTCAGTCACAAGACCAACACGTGAAAAACCTGCGCCTGAAATCGTGCCCATGACATTCATGACTTGACCATATTCAACGCTGCGGTCAGCACGCACATAGATGCGTTCTTCGTATCCGTTTTCACCAATTGCCAAAAGACGGGCAACCAGTTCATCAACTTCCACGACCGTTTCTTGAAGGTAGATGGTGCCGTCCTCTTGCACGGTGATCGTGAGCGGTTCGTCATCCCCTTGCAGAGGCGCTGAACGCGTTTGTGGCAGATCTACCGGCACACCTACAGTGAGCAAAGGAGCGGCCACCATAAAGACGATCAACAACACCAGCATGACATCAACCATGGGCGTCACATTGATCTCACTCATAGGTGCAAGCCGTGAGCCACGGCGGCTAGACCGCCCATGACCACCAGATCCGGATGAAAAACCCATGATCAGCTCCGCTCATCAAGCTGACGCGACACAATGGCGGAAAACTCATCCGCAAAACCTTCAAGGCGTGAGCCAAAGCGTCCGACTTCGCTGGAAAACTTATTGTAGGCAATCACTGCTGGGATCGCAGCCAACAGCCCCAATGCGGTCGCAAACAAGGCTTCCGCGATGCCCGGTGCGACAACTGCCAGGTTCGTATCGCGGCTGATCGCAATTGACTGGAAGGAATTCATGATCCCCCATACCGTGCCAAACAGGCCGACGAACGGCGCGATAGAGCCAACAGTTGCCAGGAACAAAAGATTGGCCTCCAGCGACAACATCTCGCGATTGAGTGACACGGACATCACTTTATCAACCCGCTCCTTGATGCCTGCAAAATGCGTATTGCCAGCTTCTGTCGAGCGTTTCCACTCGCGCATGGCAGCAGCAAACAGAGAAGACATAGGATGGGTCGGGCGAGAGCCAAGGTCCTGATAGAGGTCATCAAGCGACCGGCCAGACCAGAAGGCTGTTTCAAACTGATCTGACTTACGGCGCAATCTTGAGAGCCGCCACCACTTATCAATCATGATCGCCCAGGACCAGATGGAGGCAGATATAAGCCCGATCATCACCGACTTAACGATCCAGTCCGCGCGTATAAAGAGCGACCAGAGAGTGAAATCAACCGGATTGGTCACCAGTGATGCATCAGCAATAATCTGAGTGGCTTGAGCAGGATCCATTAAAACTCTCCGTCGGACAGGCAGAAAAGGGAGCACGCCCGAACAGGCACGGCCCCCAGAGTGGGGCAAAAATAGCCCAGAAAATGTGTCAAAACTGCGGCACCTGGGTCAAATTGCCGGGAACGACCAAGGCTCAAGTCAACTGTGATGCAGCAGCCACATGGGGAGCGAGAGCTTCCGCGATAGCGGCTGGCAAACGCTTGGGGCGTCCGTCTGTATCAATGCAAGCTGCACGCACCATCGCACGCCAGATCGGCGCACCATCCCGCGTAATGATCTGCTCTATATCCAAGCGGGCACCACGCGCGGCCACATAGCGGGTTTCCACCACCAATAATTCATCAATCCTTGCTGGCGTGATGAATTCAATCTCCATTTTATGAACCGCAAATGCCAAAGGTGGATCGCGCTCCAGTAATTCTGAATGGTGAACACCTGTCAGTCGCAAAAAGTCAGTGCGCCCGCGCTCGGCAAACTTCAAATAATTCGCGTGATAGACAATGGCCGTAAAATCTGTGTCTTCGTAATAAACTCGGATAGGCAGTCGGTGCACACCCCCGTCCACACGCCCTGCAAGGTCTGGCCAACTCTCTCCGCTCATGCGTCGCCTCCGTCAAACAATGTGCTTTGCCCGGGCGTACCCTTTGGTGTTGCTAATCCAAGGTGGCCAAAGGCAGCCGGTGTCAAAATGCGCCCACGCGGCGTTCTTTGAACCAACCCGTTTTGAATGAGATAAGGCTCAACAATTTCTTCAATCGCATCACGGGGTTCAGACAAAGCCGCTGAAATGGTTTCAATGCCCACAGGCCCACCTGAGAACTTCTCTGCAATCACTCGAAGGTAGCGATGGTCGAGCGCGTCAAGACCAAGGCCATCGACCTCCAACCGAGACAAAGCACGATCAGCCAATTCCGCATCGATTTCATCAATCCCATCAACAATGGCAAAATCGCGCACACGGCGCAAAAGGCGTCCCGCAATGCGCGGTGTCCCACGCGCGCGTTTAGCAATCTCAAGGGCACCATCTGGATGAATACCAATGCCCATAACCTTCGCACCCCGACGCACAATGAGATCCAGTTCGTCCACCTCATAGAAATTTAAGCGCACAGGAATGCCAAAACGATCCCGCAATGGCGTCGTGAGAAGGCCCGTGCGCGTGGTTGCACCCACAAGCGTAAAAGGCGCCAATTCAATTTTTACGGAGCGCGCCGCCGGTCCCTCACCAATGATGAGATCAAGCTCAAAATCTTCCATCGCCGGATAGAGAATTTCTTCTACGGCTGGATTAAGACGGTGAATTTCATCAATGAACAAAACATCGCGTGGTTCCAAATTCGTCAACAGGGCCGCGAGGTCACCCGCTTTGGCAATAACAGGTCCTGACGTTGCCCGAAAATTCACACCCAACTCTCGCGCAACGATTTGCGCCAAAGTGGTTTTTCCAAGACCCGGAGGTCCTGCAAAAAGCACATGATCCAGTGCTTCGTTTCGTTTTGTTGCCGCCTCAATAAAAATGGATAGATTTTCCCGCGCCTGACGTTGCCCTGTAAATTCTGACAAACGTTGTGGCCGCAAGTGCGCCTCTGCATCTTCTTCAAGGGGGTTTGCGCCCACCAACCGCTCACTCATCGCGAAAGTTCCTTCAGGCCGACCCGGATGAGTTCTTGTGCGCTGGCCCCGTCATCCACTTGCTTGGTTGCAGAGGCAATGGCCGTGGCCGCTTGCGCATGCGCATAGCCAAGGTTCACCAACGCGGAAACAGCGTCTCGCGCGGCACTGGCAGATCCATTTGTTTGCGCATCAGCTGAGCCCGACGCCAGAACCGGCGCCAACTTATCCGGCACTGGCACTTTGCCCTGCAATTCACTGACGATCCGTGCGGCAAGCTTTGGCCCAACGCCCGGTGCAGCCGTCACCGATTTTTTATCCCCCAATGCAATGGCATCAGCCAGACCGCTCGGTCCCACAGTGCCAAGCATTGCCATGGCGTGGCGCGCGCCCACCCCTTGCACAGATTGCAAAAGGCGAAACCACGACCGTTCATCCGCAGTGGAAAACCCAAACAAGCGCAATTGATCTTCGCGAACATATGTATCGATGAGCAGCGAGAGGGGATCCCCCTTGCCGGGCACTTGGCGTAACGTGTGACTGGAACAGGACACCAAATATCCAACACCGCCCACGTCAAGGATCAACCAATCCTCGCCAACTTCATCCACAATGCCTGTGAGTTTTCCAATCATGCCCGCGACGCCTGTTTTTCTGCCCGCTCAACAT
>Ga0209344_10006136_pt1 | contig 10015 bp, 8 predicted proteins | sample Cruoilmetagenom6_FD_187293 | JGI IMG/M metagenome (GOLD analysis project Ga0209344, IMG submission 187293) | Oil polluted marine microbial communities from Coal Oil Point, Santa Barbara, California, USA - Santa Barbara Oil Seep Sample 6 (SPAdes)... | ecosystem: Environmental > Aquatic > Marine >...
CCTTTGTTCATTGTATTTAATTAAAAAATTTATAATAAGTGGCAAAGATAATCTTATAAATGAGAAATATTAATTTTTAACAATGTTTATTTTAAAAACTTAAAATTTTAAACTTTTTATTGAAATTGAAACATTGCTTTTAGAAATTTTCAAAAAAACTACAAAGCTGCCATTATCTGGTTTTTCAGAATATCCTCAAAAGTTTCCCTTTTTCTGATTAAATGTGCCTTTCCCTTATACCAGAGTACTTCCGCAGGTCGATAGCGGGAGTTGTAGTTACTCGCCATGGTGAAGCAATATGCCCCAGCGTTATGAAAGGAAAGTATATCTCCCTCGTGCAATTCCGGAATGCGGCGGTTATTCGCAAACGTATCGGTTTCACAAATATACCCTGTTACGGTGTAAAATCGATCCCTTCCATGGGGCCTTGAAATATTTGAAATTTCGTGTTGCGAGCCGTAAAGCATCGGGCGGATTAAATGGTTAAACCCACTATCCACCTGCGCAAAAACGGTAGAAGTAGTTTGTTTTATCACATTTACCTTTACCAAAAACTGTCCGGCCTCACTCACCAAAAATTTCCCTGGCTCAAAGGCCAAGGTCAAGTTTTTACCGTATTTTTTACAGAAATCATTAAAGCGCTTACTCAGTTTTTTTCCCAATTCCTCTACGTTTGTTTCTATATCGCCTTCTTTGTAAGGTACTTTAAAACCGCTTCCGAAATCAATAAATTCGAGATTATCGAAATTTTCAGCCGCATTAAAGAGAATTTCCGAAGCATAGAGAAAAACATCAATGTCCAAAATATCGCTGCCCGTGTGCATATGGATTCCGTTGATATTCATCCCTGTATTCTCAACTATCCTTTTCAACAAAGGCATTTGGTGGATTGAAATCCCAAACTTACTATCAATATGTCCTACGGAAATATTTGCGTTTCCGCCTGCCATAACGTGCGGGTTTATCCGGATACATACAGGGATTTTGGGATGCTTGGTTCCGAATTGCTCCAAAATGGAAAGGTTGTCAATATTTATTTGCACCCCTAATTTTGCGGCTTTTTCAATCTCTTCCAGCGAAATTCCGTTGGGCGTGTAGATTATGTCTTCTGGTTTAGCCCCGGCTTCCAAGCCCAGCATCACTTCTTGTATAGAAACCGTGTCCAGACCACTGCCCATATTAATGAGCAATTTTAATACTGAAATATTTGAAAGGGCTTTTACGGCGTAATTTATTCTCAAACTATCCACCTTATCAAAAGCGCCGGTCAACCGTTTATACTGCTTTTCAATTTTAGCGGCATCATAAACATATACGGGGCTTCCGAATTCTTGGGCAATTGCCAAAAGGTCTTGGTTTTTCATTTCTTTAGAATAAATTTTTAAAAATTAAGGCGCAAAAATAGAAAGGAATGCCGAATTACTTCATTAAGAATCACTTAAATTTTAAAATTTGTGAAGGATGGAAAATTTCTGAAACGTAAAGATTTAAAAACATTAGCGCATTCCTGTTACATTTGTTATTTTTGCAATCCATAAACAAGCCTGCCTGCCAAACGGGTAGGTACAAAACCGCTACTATGAATTTACACGAATATCAAGGAAAAGAAATTTTAAACAGTTTTGGCGTTGAGATACAGCGCGGTATCGTGGCTACCACCCCTAAAGAGGCAGTGGAGGCCGCAAAAAAACTTACCGAACAAACCGGGACAGGCTGGCACGTTATCAAGGCCCAAGTACACGCCGGTGGCCGCGGAAAAGGTGGTGGTGTAAAACTTGCAAAGAATTTACAGGAAGTTGAAGACATTGCAGGAAAAATCATTGGGATGGATCTTGTAACCCCGCAAACTTCCGCAGAAGGAAAAAGGGTGCACCAAGTTTTGGTTGCTGAAGATGTTTATTACCCAGGCGACAATGAGCCAGAGGAATATTATATGAGCGTCCTGTTAAATCGTTCCACGGGAAGAAACATGATTATGTATTCTACCGAGGGTGGAATGGATATAGAAACGGTAGCCGAGGAAACTCCGCATTTAATTTTCACCGAAGAAATTGACCCAGCCGTTGGCCTTTTGGGCTTTCAGGCAAGAAGGGTTGCTTTCAATCTTGGTTTAAGCGGAAAGGCTTTTAAGGAAATGACCAAATTTGTTACCGCACTTTACAAAGCCTACAACGAATCTGATTCTTCTCTTTTCGAAATAAACCCGGTTTTAAAAACAAGTGATGATAGAATTATCGCCGTTGATGCAAAAGTAAGTATTGACGATAACGCACTATTCCGTCATAAAGATTACGAGGAAATGCGTGACAAACGCGAGGAAAACCCCGTAGAGGTTGAAGCTAAGGAAAAAGGCCTAAACTATGTGGATCTTGATGGCAACGTTGGCTGTATGGTTAACGGCGCTGGCCTTGCAATGGCAACAATGGACCTTATAAAGCAAGCGGGCGGCGAGCCTGCAAACTTCCTTGATGTAGGTGGAACCGCAGATGCCGAGCGCGTTGAGGCCGCTTTCAAACTAATCTTGAAGGATCCGAGTGTAAAGGCAATCCTTATTAATATTTTCGGTGGAATTGTACGTTGCGACCGAGTGGCCCAAGGGGTAATTGATGCTTATAAGAATATGGGCACCATCCATGTTCCAATCATTGTTCGTTTGCAGGGAACCAATGCAGACATTGCAAAAAAACTAATTGACGACAGCGGACTGGACGTTCAGAGCGCTATTGAATTTCAGGAAGCCGCAGATAAAGTGAAGGAAGTTCTTTCCTAAATTGACACCAATAATTTTGAAAGCCCTTTGCATTTGCGAGGGCTTTTTTGTGAATTAATAATTTATGGAGAAAAATCCCAAATCTCTTCTTAGTGATTTAATAAATATGGTAATGGCAGACGGAAAAATAAAAGCTTCCGAAATTGAATTTATTCAGAAACTTGCCAAGCGAATGAATATTTCGGAGAGGGAACTTATTGACCTTTTTGAGAATCCGCAACCTTCCCGGCCCGTTTTCAGTGAAGTGGAACGAATCACGCATTTCTACAAATTGATTTTAGTGATGAACGTGGACAATGAAACCCACGAAAAAGAAGTAATCGCTTTAAAAAATTTTGGATTGAAAATGGGTATCCGTCCCATAGTTGCCGACCAAATCCTTAAAAAAATGGAATGCTACGAAGATAAAATGGTTCCAGCGGAAGAGCTTCTTAAAATCTTCAAAATCTATTACAATTAGTCTGAAGCAATATTCTCAATAGAAACAACATCTTTATTAGAGTCAAAAGCCTTCTTTGCCTGCTTTAACAATGTTTCCATTTCCTCTTTTATAACAGCGTGATAATTTTCTTGGGCGGCAGGCTGTCTTTCAAGATATTTCAGCATCCACAATAATTTTTCAACCATAATCGGGTCGTGCTTGCAATAGGTTCGCAGCGACGCCATCACATTATATAAAACTTCCTTAAAACTAACAATGGCTATTTTCAGTAGCGCCTTTTCGTCGTGGACAATTATTCCGTTGTCCCTTTTTTGCATTCGCAGCGCAAGAAGTTCCGTCAAATAGTCTATAGCGTTAATGGCCGTTCCCGGATCGTTTATTCCAGGCGACATTGCTTTTACGGCAATTTCGGTAATCTGTTTAAATGCCAAAAGATAGTTGTCTTGCACCAACTCGCCCCGCGCGAAACTAATGTTTGAAATAATAGCATCCACAACCTTTTCATCAAGCTTCTTTTCAGATTTTATAAAAATTCCGTTCTTCAAAACAAAGAATCCTTTGGGAACTGTTATATAAATCTTGGTTTTTTCCTCGTCGCAAATATTCAAAATATTTTTTGTTGAAATATTCTGAAAATAGCCACTGCGACCTGCTTTATATTCATGCCAATCTTCAGTACTTGGAAAATTCTTGTTTGAATTTTCTTCAGATTTTATGAGTTTTTGAAGCCTTTTCTCGGCATCGTGAAAAATATTTTCCAAAATATTATTGATTTGAATACTCTGTGAAATATTATGGATGAAATATATAAAAGCAACCAAGCAAAGAATGGTGAAAGCAATCCCCAAGAGTACGGAAAATCCCGGAAGCGTATATTTATCCTCACTGGGCTCAATGGAAAAAAGCGTAAAGATATTGTAAAGGATGGTAGCCAAATAGATCCCTAAAATCAATTGGTGCCGCTTATCACTAATCAATCCGGGAAGCAACCGCGGGGAATAATTGTTGGAAGCTTGGCTCAAAAGCAACATCACCATTGAAAAACTAAAAACCATCAATGAAATTAGCCCTCCCAAACACGCGCTTAATACGGTTAATGCGGTATCGCCATCTTCCACCATCAATAATGGAAACACATCCATAATTTTTCTGGAAATACCTTTTTGCTCTAAATAAATCATCAAAAGCGCTACCAAAAATCCTGAAAAGGCCAATAGTGTGGGATAAAAGGCAATCTTGCTTTCTATGGTATTGAAGAAATCAAAAATTCGGATGAAGAGTTTTTTCATAAACGGGAGTTAGTTCAATTTTAAAATTAATCAATGCAAATGTCATTATTCTTAAAAATGAAATAAATGTTGAAATAAATATTCAAAACCCAGACAAAAAGTCATTCAAAAAAAATAAAAATCGGTCAAAATGACCTGTTTTATTACTTGGAATTGTTATTGAATAAGTGATAGGGAATTTAAAAAATAACACAAACAATATATAGTTATGAAAACAGTTAATAAAAACAGTATTTGGTTGCCCGGACTTTTGGACAATCTATTTTTGGAGAACCGAATGGATGCGCTAAATAATTATGAAACATTTAGCATTCCAGCGATAAATATTATTGAAAATTTGCCGAATTTTGTAGTCGAATTGGCTGCACCGGGATTGCAGAAAGAAAATTTTACCATTGAGGCTGAGGAAGATACACTTAAAATAGCTGCAAAAAAGGTAGAAGAAAAGAAAGAAGAAACCAGCGATTCACACTTCAAGAAAAGGGAGTTTAATTATAGCAGTTTCGAGCGCACTTTCAAGCTTCCTGAAAACATAAAAACTGAAGAAATTCAGGCCAGTTACGAAAATGGGGTCCTTCGGGTTACCCTTCCTAAAATGGAAGAAAAGAAAGCATTGAAGAAAATGGTTGAGATTTCATAATTGAAATTTAATTTGGTTAGTTAGTTGAAAATGACCGCGTGCTACTCAATCGGTGCGCGGTTTTTTCATGGCACTATTTTGGGCCTCTCCTTCTTCGTCCTCCAATACTATTTTGTTCCCTTTTTAAATTCCGCTCCTCTTGCCTTTTCTTTTCGGGTTTTATTGTTTCCACAGCCTTTTGGCGGCCATCCTTTAGGTATGCCATAGGCAAACCGTCACTATCCTTTACGGAATCCCTTAGCGTTTTTAGCTCTTCAGGAGTAAGGTCACGCCACTGTCCTACTGGTAAATCTCCCAATTCCAAATTCATTAATCGTACCCGTTGCAGTGCTACCACTTCATACCCCAAATACTCACACATTCTGCGAATCTGTCTATTTAAACCCTGCACTAATATAATTCGAAACTCAAACCTGCTTATTCGTTCAACTTTACATCGCTTGGTAACCGTGTCTAAAATTGGAATTCCGGAGCCCATCCGTTTTATAAATTCATCCGTAACGTGCCTATCAACTTTTACGATATATTCTTTCTCGTGTTTGTTTCCAGCGCGAAGGATCTTGTTTACAATATCGCCTTCATTCGTCAATAAAAGAAGGCCTTCACTGGGCTTATCCAGTCTTCCCACGGGGAAAATGCGTTCGGGATGGTTTATAAAATCTACCACATTATCATCAAAACGGGTGTCGGTTGTACAAGTAATTCCAACCGGTTTGTTCAGCATTATAAATACTTCTGCTGTATTTTCCTTGATGAGTTTTCCGTCCACGCAAACCTCATCGTTGGGCATTACCCTATCTCCCAGCCCGCTCTTTTCGCCGTTCACGGTTACGCGTCCCTTTTCAATTAAGGTATCGGCCTCTCGGCGGGAACAGTAGCCGCTATCGCTAATTGCTTTGTTTAAACGTACTGAGTCTGGGTGGTGCATTCTTTTTTTGGTAAAGATAACACTATTGAAGCGCAAAAAGAAAAAGGTTAAAATTGATTTAATTGCGCCTTCCAACTTTATGAAAAATCGTAGTTTCAAAAAAAAATTAAATGGCAATACTCGGCTCAATTATAAAAACAGCGATAGATCTTCGCGGCGCAATCGTTTCGGAAAAATCTCCCGTTGAATCACAAAAGGAGGTTTTAAAGCAACTGCTTGATAAGGCAAAGGATACCGCCTTCGGAAAATATTACGGTTTCTCACAAATCTTGGAATCTGAAGATCTGGAAAAATCATTTTCTGAAAAAGTGCCGTATTTTGATTACCACCAAATGGAGAAAGAATGGTGGTGCAAAACGCAAGAAGGCTTAAAGGATATTAGCTGGCCGGGAACGCCCACGTATTTTGCCCGAAGCAGTGGCACCACGGGAAAAACCTCAAAAAGAATTCCTGTTACCGATGAAATGATAGAGGCAATAAGAACCACGGGAATTAAGCAGGTGGGCGCATTGACCAATTTCGAAATCCCTTCCGATTTTTACGAAAAGGAAATCATGATGCTGGGCAGCAGCACCAATCTGGAGGAACAGGATCAGTTTTTGGAGGGAGAAATAAGCGGTATCAGCGCCAGCAACATTCCGTTTTGGTTTCGGGGCTATTACAAACCGGGTGAGGAAATTGCCCAAATGGACGACTGGGACCAAAAGGTGGAAACCATTGCCAAAAATGCCCGAAATTGGGATATTGGTGCCCTCAGCGGAATTCCATCTTGGATGGAGCTGATGATGAAGAAGGTTATTGAATACCACGACGCGGCAAACATCCACGAAATCTGGCCAAACCTGCAGGTCTATACCACTGGCGGCGTTGCGTTTCAGCCGTATGAGAAGAGTTTTAACCAATTATTGGCGCACCCCATTATTGTGATTGACACCTATTTGGCTTCGGAAGGGTTTTTGGCGTTTCAGAATAGGCCCGATACCACTTCAATGAAGTTGGTTACCGACAATGGAATCTATTTTGAATTCGTTCCCTTCAAACCCGAGTATATCAACGATGATGGTTCCCTTGCACAGGACGCCCCTGCCCTAACCCTCGCCGAAGTGGAACCGGGTGTGGATTATGTTTTGATAATCAGTACAGTCTCGGGCGCTTGGCGCTATTTGATTGGCGATACCATTGCTTTTACCGATGTGGAAAGGGCCGAAATAAAAATCACGGGGCGGACCAAATTCTTTTTAAATGTGGTTGGTTCACAATTATCCGTGAACAAAATGGAAGTTGCCTTGCGTGAAATGGAGGAGAAATTCGATATAAAAATCCCTGAATTTACTTTAGCAGCGGTCAAAATAGAGGACGATTTTTACCACCATTGGTATTTGGGAACGGAAACCGAAATCGACGCAGCAGAAATAGCGAACGCACTGGATGAAGCCTTAAAGGAAGCAAATAAAAACTACGCAGTCGCACGTTCAAAAGCGCTGAAGGGGGTAAAAGTGAATACCGTGAATCCTGAAATTTTCCACGAATGGAACGCCAAAAACAAAAAGAAGGGCGGACAGGTTAAAATGGAAAAGGTTATGGATGAGGAAAAGTTTGCTGAGTGGGAAAGGTTTGTAAAAACTCAGGTTAGGGAGTGAGGTGTGAGGTGTGAGGTGTGAGGTGTGAGGTGTGAGGTGTGAGGTTTTAGGTTTTAAAAATACAAATTCCAAAAATTTCAAATCACAAATCCTGTTGCCGTGAACGAGGCCTAAGGGTCTATTGAACAAATTAACACTTCAACAAGTAAACATATCAGCTACCCTTTTCCCCTACAATCTCCGGCTCTTCTTCTACTTTATTTTCATTGATGAGCTCCATTACTTCCTCTGGGGAAATGTAAAGGCGGCGGATGCGCTCCTTGTATTTTTCGGAAAGGCTGGCGTTGTCGAGTATGAAGTTTTTCGTCTTTAAAATATAATCTCCCATCCCGTGGGCAACGGCATAGGTATCTGCTGTGCGCTCAACTTCCTTGATATGTGCTGAAGAGAACAGATATTTTATTCCGAAGATAAGCATCCCAAAATTTGTGCGCTCCCTATAATCCATAACGTGGCCCAGTTCGTGGCCAAGCCAACCTACTTTTACATCAGACGGTATATCTTCCATGGTGAAATGTTCGCCTTCAATCTGAATGTTTCGGCTTATTAAAATTACGTATTCCCTATTTTCCTTCCTCTTAAAAAAACTCGCAAACCGCGGCTGGGCCTGCATGGTGGATTTTTTAATATTATCCTTGAATTTGAATTCAATTGCGGTATCGTACAGTTCAGGATAAAAGGAAATTGCCTCAATAACTTCTTTTTTGATGCTCTCGGGACAAATCTTATTGTCCAAATTGATATTTTGCGCTGAAACCATAGAAATGGTAAAGTACAAAATAGGTTTTATGAGGGACGTTAAAGGCATTATAAATTCTCGGTATTGGGTGTTCGGGATTTGGGATTAGGGATTTGGGATTTGGGATTTGTATTTTTTGTTTCAGGTTGCAGGTTTCAGGTTTCAGGTTTCAGGTTTCAGGTTTCAGGTTTCGGGTTTCGGGTTTCGGGTTTCGGGTTTCGTGTTTCGTGTTTCGTGTTAATATAAATGAAAATTGAGCATTGAAAATTGAGCATTGAAAATTGAACATTGAACATTGAGCATTGAAAATTGAACTTAAACTTCCTCCAATTGTTTCTGAAACGTCTTAATCTTATCCCGCAATTTGGCGGCCATCATAAAATCCAAATCCTTTGCGGCTTTTTCCATGGCTTTTCGGGTGTCGCGGATTTTCTTTTCTATCTGTGCCTTGGTCAAATATTCCACCTCCGATTCCGCGGCGAGGGTTTCGGCATTTTCAAATGTATAAGCCTCCTGCTTGGATTTCGTCAATGAGTTTTCAAATGACTTTTTTATCTGCGTTGGCGTAATGCCATGCGCTTCATTATAGGCAATCTGCTTTTGGCGGCGGTACTCGGTGCCGTCAATGGTTTCCTGCATACTTCGGGTTATTTTATCGGCATACATAATTGCCTTTCCATTTAGGTTACGGGCGGCGCGGCCTACGGTCTGGGTGAGGGAGCGGTTGCTTCGCAAAAACCCTTCCTTGTCGGCATCGAGAATGGCTACCAAGGAAACTTCCGGTAAATCCAGCCCTTCCCTCAAAAGGTTTACACCTACCAGAACATCAAAGAGTCCAAGACGCAAATCCTGCATAATCTCTACGCGTTCCAAGGTATCCACATCACTGTGAATGTAGCGGGTACGGATTTGTACCCTTGTTAAATATTTGGTGAGTTCTTCCGCCATTCTTTTGGTAAGGGTGGTTACCAAAACGCGTTCGTCTTTCTCCACGCGTAATTGGATTTCCTCCAATAAATCATCAATCTGGTTTAGGCTGGGGCGTACTTCAATGGGTGGATCCAGCAAACCTGTGGGACGGATAATCTGTTCTACATACACGCCGCCGCTTTTTTCAAGTTCGTAATCGGCAGGCGTGGCGCTTACGTAGATTACTTGGTTTTGCAGGGCTTCAAATTCCTCAAACTTTAGCGGACGGTTGTCCATCGCAGCTGGCAATCTAAAGCCATATTCCACAAGATTTTCCTTCCGGGAACGGTCGCCACCGTACATGGCGCCTACCTGCGGAATGGTTACGTGGCTTTCATCCACAACCATCAAATAATCCCTGGGAAAGTAATCCAACAAACAGAATGGGCGCGTGCCGGGCAGTCGCTGGTCCAAGTAGCGCGAATAGTTTTCAATGCCGCTGCAATAGCCGAGTTCGCGAATCATTTCCAAATCGAAATTGGTTCGTTCGTCCAGACGTTTTGCCTCCAGATGTTTTCCTATTTCGCCAAAATATTCCACCTGTTTTACCAAATCGTCCTGAATCTGGCGGATGGCGCCCTGCAGCACGTCTGGCGAG
>Ga0209344_10006137_pt1 | contig 10014 bp, 4 predicted proteins | sample Cruoilmetagenom6_FD_187293 | JGI IMG/M metagenome (GOLD analysis project Ga0209344, IMG submission 187293) | Oil polluted marine microbial communities from Coal Oil Point, Santa Barbara, California, USA - Santa Barbara Oil Seep Sample 6 (SPAdes)... | ecosystem: Environmental > Aquatic > Marine >...
GAGCATTTCACCCAAGTGAAAGCGGCCTGGACGCCGGGGCCGTGGAAAGTGCGTAGATTTAAAGAAATTTAAAATCAGCCTAGCGTTTTTTGGTTCGTTTTTTGGGCGATGCAAAAAATGAACAGGACACAAGCTTTAGATAGTAGATTATTTCTTTTTCTAATTCACACACAACTTTTGGGATTGATCTCAACAATTGGTCATGATCCATCCAAATACCCAGAAATTGTTCTTGATCCAGGATTACCTCACTGCGTTCGCTGATCCTGCTTATGGATCGTTGCTCAAGACAATCCGGCACAGGCTCGCCTGTGCGTCTTTTTTGTTTTCCAACGCTTGAACACTTGGTGGCGCTATGCATTGGAAAACAAATAATCCGATCACTTTCGTAATCGGATTTTCTTGGTCGGGGTGGCAGACCTAACTACCAGAATCCAAAACACTGTATTACAGTCATTTGCAAAATTATAATTCTTTTTGCACACCTATTTGTACACTCAAAACCAAGTAAGAACTCTAAAGATATTATTTGCTGTTCTTTAGTATTATAAAGGTACAAATAAAATTAATCATGTTAGATTCTATTGTCGAACATAGTACTTATCAAGTAAATAAGTTCAATATTTAAAATCATGAACACTCCAAAATTCATCAAAATATTGGACAATTAAACAGATCCAATAAGGGGAAACTTAAAGTTACTTTTATTGTACCTTGTTGTTATTCTGGTCTATAATCAATTCTTATAACTTCCTATGGGTTTAATTCGTTTTCTTTCATTCTAATTTAGAGATTTTTGCTGAATGCTGTGGGAATTTTATTTGTTTTCCTTAAAAAGATTAAAACGGAATGCTTGGAACTAACCAACGGATTATATTATAAATTAGCAGTACAATAGTATGGGGAAACTGGGACCTAGGTTTAGTTATCTTGGTGTTTATGTATGGGACCTTAGGCTATTCGGGGCGTGCTGTTCCCCACACGAATGTTTAGCTATTGTAAACAGTTATCTTAATCGAAAACCCAAACATCGTTTAAAAGGCTGCCCATCCAACCACCGATTATCCATATTTTATTATTAAATATTGAACTAGCTTGTTCACCTCTACCTCTAAAATATATAATCTCAGTTTCTTGATTCCAATTGACACCATCCTTACTTGACCATAAATCATTCCTTAAGTTCCCAGCAATTACCCAAATTCTATCTTTATATACCACCGAGGAATGTCCTCTTCTTGGAGCGAAATCAGCACTTATAGTTTCCAGAGACCAGTTGATTCCGTCAGTACTTGACCATACATCATTTAAATTTCCCAAATTTCCGATACCACCAATTACCCAAATTTTTCCTTGAAAACCAGTGCTAGTATGTTGAGACCTCATTCCAAAAGGTGCATTGCCAGTTCTTAAGGTCCAATTTATTCCATCATAAGTAGACCATACATCAGCTAAGCGCGAATTGATCCCTGAACCCCCAATCATCCAAATCTGATTATTAAAAACAAAGACTTGATGCGCAGCTCTTCCAGTAAATCCAGCATTATCCGTTTCTTTGGTCCAATTTGTTCCGTCAGGGCTAGACCAAACATCACTTAAAGCTGGACTGTCTAGACTTCCACCTCCAATTATCCATATTTTCTCTTGAAAAACTACAGTAGCATGCTTCGCTCTAGGGGTAAATGAAGTTGATGAATTATTTGGCACTTCTTTAGTCCAAGTAATACCATCGAAACTGGACCATACATCATTCATCAATCCACCATTTACAGATCCATTGGATGCATGATAACCACCAATTACCCACAATTTATCATTGAATTCAATTAAACTGTGTTCAGTCCGAGTAGAAAATTGAGCTTCACTTGTCACCAATGTTTCACGAAACATCCTGGTAGTAAATAAGAATACTTCACTAGCAATACTATTTCCTTGATTATCCGACGCAATAACTTTCCAAAAGTAGGAAGTATTATGATCTAGATTACTGGGTATAGCGTATGATGTTTGCTGTAAATCATTTGCTATTATTGTTGTTGGATTGTCATTACCCTCGTCGAGTAAAATTTCATAAGTGACCATTTCCCCATCGGGATCAATAGCATTTTCCCATGTTAATTTAGGATTTAAAACTATATTCTTTTCTTTATCAGGAACTTGCAGTAAATTGAAATTTTCAGGGGATAGATTTTTTCTTGTAGTAAAAGAGAAAATATCGCTGTATGTGGTGCCTCCATTTTCATCTGAAGCAATCACTTGCCACGAATACAATGTATTAAATTCTAAACTGGTATTAACAGTGAAATCCGTGGTTTGCAAGCCAGATGCCAAAACAATATTGGGAGTTCCATTACCTTGCTCCATTAAAAGGCTATATCTAACGGAATCACCATCGGGATCAGCTGCTCTTCCCCAATAAAATCGTGGATTAAGTGAAACATGTAAGGAGTTGTTTCTTATTTCCAATAACACAAAATTATCTGGTGGTTTATTAGAAGAACCATTGTTTGAAGAATCATCATTTCGAGAACAAGAAACAATCACAAGGAAAACAAATAAAAATTTTAATACGCCTAAATTTTTAGAAAATATCATTATTTTACTAGTTTGAAAGGGTTTAAACCATGTAAATAATTAATCAATATTGATAGTAATTTTATCACCTATCCTTCTATTTGGCCCTAAAAATATTACATCTCTAGTGACTGCATCAAATCGAAAAAACGCAGAACGAGAGAAAGAACCTTCCATTAATAAGCGATATTCTGTCATTTCCGAATTCAGTTCAATATCGATATTACCTTGAGGGTTGAAAAGATAAAACGAACCATCCGAAGGAACCCCGATTAAATTCGTTAAATTCTCTCCCGTAACCACAAGGGTATCACCTTCTCTGTAGGAATCTTGGTTGACCCCCATAATATTTGGGGAGTTTTCTGCTAGAATATCAATATCCATATTTGATTGAACTCGTAAATCATTTAATTCATAGACTATTCTATAGTTTTGGCTAGTAATAGTAATCTCTGGTATTTCTGTTCTTATTGAAAATCCAATTATACGGTTATTTTCAAATTGAGACACCTCTATAATTGGTAAATTAAATGAGTTTATACCATCTGTTAGGTATAATTGCGCGCCTTCAATATTTGGATCAAGAAAACTTGTAACAACAAACATTTCTGCCCTAGTATATAAAAAATTACCAGCCGTTCTTGGGCCAAGTACTGTACTCTCAACTATATCATAGGCTTGATTAATTCTAATAGTGTACTCTGCAATAACGCCATTTTCAGCGGTTACGGTATAAGTCACTGGTACAGAGAAATCAACCGTTTCACCAGAAACTGGATTCATGGTTGCATTTTCGGAAATTATAATTTTTGGGTTTAATGCGGAAATATTAAACGACCCAGTTTCAAAAGCAATTTCATTTATATCCTGATCTATTCGAGCCTCAATAGATTCTCCGTTTATGGTAACCTCAAATCCCGTAATTTCATTTCCTGTGCTTAAGGGTCTGTTGTTCACAATGATTTCGTATCTTCTTTCTTCACCATTCTCAGCAGTAACTGTAAAAAAAATAATTTCACTAAAGTCTTGCGAAGTTCCATAACCCGGTGCAATGCTTGCACCTTCAGAAATCTCTATTGTTGGTGTAAGAGAAGATAAATCTGCTCCAACTAAATCAAAACTAACCTTTTTACTTTCTTGATTTATTTCTCCATTTATTATTTCACCATTTAAATTGAATTGAAAAAGTGTAATAAAATTTTCACTGCTTCGAATAGTGTTGTTCACTATAACAACATATTCCCTTTCTATTCCATTTTCAGCAGTTACCGTATATCTTACGGCTTCATTGAAGCTCCTGAAAGAATTGGAAGATGGATTAATCGTAGCTCCTTCAGAGATAGTTATTGTTGGTGTTAAAGAAGTTAGATTAGCGTCAATTACATTGAATACGATTGAATTATTTGATTGGTTTATCTGGCCATTTAGTAATTCCCCATTAATGGTAAGTTGGAAAAGAGTAATTGAATTTCCAGTTCGCAATGGTTCATCTGATGATGAGGAACAAGCTAGCAATAAAATAGATAAAAAGAATAGTGCAATTTTTTTCATGAAAAGGTTTGTGGTTTTAAATTGATTTATGTGTTTTCTCACTTTTTAAAAATTATTTCCAATCCTCTAGTATAACTTCAGTTACGGGTTAAGGTGTTTTAATTTTGAGTTTAGCACTGAAATTAGTAATTCCGAATGGATTCGGAAGTAGTCGAATGCACCGTAATTGCAATTACAATATTGTGTTCCAATGCTGTTTTTTCGTTCATGAGTTGGGGCAGCCATATCTTTGGCAAGTTTGGCCTTGTTATAGGTTCCGTGTCAGTATTGCAAGAGAATAATAAAAAAACAAAAATGATGTTAATGTGTTTCAATAACATTTGAACAATCTTTAACTTTTAAAAGCCCAAGTGTTTCCTATACTTTCCCCTCCACGATCGTCCTTTACAATAATTTTCCAATAATAGGTTTTATTTGGGTTTATGGAAACCTCATGGGTAGATTCAGCGCTGTTTTCTTTCAGTAAAACAGGAGGTGTGGTTTCTCCAAAATAGATATCATAAAAAAGTAAATCCCCATCGACATCACTGGATTCCCAATCTAGCGTCACATATTCCCCTTCAATCTTGGAAAATGCCATTGGGTATATAAGAGTGGCGGTAAACGGTAAATAATTTACCATCCCTTCTCCTTCCGTATAAAAGTTCCAAGTGGAAGAATAATCACTATACTCTCCTTTACTATCCTTGGATCTTATCCTCCAGTTAACTTGAATTCCTTTTTCAAAGGTTAAGGTAATATTGGTAGCTGATAAAGTTTTCTTTTCAATAACATTGTTGAATGCATTGTCGTAGGCCAGTTCTATCTCGTAACTAATGACGTCACCTTCTTTATCCGTGGAGGAACCCCATTTGAATTCTAAAGGATTGTCCGTACATAGCAGCCCATCTGTCGGGAAGATCTTTGAAGGTATTGTTGGTGCTGTATTCTCAAGATCAGGTACTGGATCGGGACTTTGAACAATATCAGGTTCATCACCACCAGATTTACTGCAGGACTGTATTGCCAGCACTGTGAAAATTATAAGAATCCTTTTCATCTTTTAACGATTTTAAACACAATGGGCTTATCTATAATCAAGTTAACGTAGTAAATTCCTGTTGGTAAACTTTGTAATGAAACTTTCAATCTATAATTTTCCAAATCCAAAACCTCGGATTTTACCAATTGCATATTCGAGTTGTACAAACTTACCTTTACATTGGAGATTCCCTTATAAGGCAAATAAACAAAAACATTTTCATCAGTTGGATTTGGCGCAAAGCTAATTACATCACCAGTGACAGTTGTTGTCTCATACACGCCCTCGCATGGAAACTTGGAAGTAACCTTGATCACATCGCCATAGTCCACTTCAATTGAAAAAGAGGAAGCCATGGTAATCAGTTTTTCATTATCATTTACAAACACAGTATAGGGTGCGGTACCTGAAGTAATTTCTATGGTTTCCAATAATTTTTGATTTGAAACCGTTGAAGTGGATTTACCGGTAAACTCTAAAGCATCCGGTATTTCAAAACCAAAGCACTTTATAAAATCGGGTTGATCGGGAATGGTTACACAAAGGTCATATTTTCCTGCATTTAAATTTTGAACTTTCAATTCAGAGGTAAAGCTATATTCATTGTTATTAATACGTGCAATATAGTTATAGCTTTCATTGGCATTGATCAATAATTGGCCATTGTTCTTGTCCATACAGGTTACCCCAATGGTTTCAACACTAAAATTGTTGGAAGGTAGGTCAAAAATGATGGGACATCCATTGTTATCAACATCATAAATAGGCAGCGTTTCCGGGCAAAGATCCCAATTATTCATGATTCCGTCTTGATCATCATCCAATTGGCTTTGCCCACAACCGTTTTCGTCCACTAACTCACCTGTTGTTGTATTCGGGCATAAATCAAAAGTATCGTTGACACCATCCAGATCTGAATCTAGCAAGTCTAATACTGAACAACCTTGCACATCAACTATTTCATTTGGCAGAGTAAAAGGACACTGGTCCAAATCATTCGTCACACCATCACTATCATCATCCAATTGACTTTGTGCACAACCCACATTATTGATTTCCTCACCCTCTGGTGTATCAGGACATTCATCAAACATATCTATAACGCCATCATTATCACTGTCGGCTAAATCACTATCTGCAATTATATTTAAAGGGTGAGCTACATAAAGTTCAGAGCCACTCGATGGTTCGGAGCCACTAAAAAAAACATTGTTCTCTCCCTCTGTCAAGTTATAAATCGTGTTTAATGATGAGGAACCATTTACAACATTGATATCCAAACTATAAACTTTATCCGGATCGCCAGCCGTTAACCATATGTTTCCTAGTTTGGGATATTGTGTAAAAATCAAGGTATTTTTAAAACAACTCAACTCGATAATATAATTAATAACACCGTCGGTTTCTGATACCATTTGAATTGTGCCTTCAACGGTACCATCTGTCCTCCATAGTTGTACAATTGTTCCATAACTATTTTCCACACCAAAATAAAGATAGTCACCACATGCAACCAGTATTTTATTCAGTGGATAAGACGTAACAGGAATGTCCCCAACAAATACCGGATAGGTACCTTCTGTACTTCCGTTTGATTTAAAAAGTGCATGATCGGCCGTATCAAAAATACGGGCCGAAAAATAAAACTCATTATTAAATACCGTGGCGTGGTCAATTCGATCATCGGACAATTTTTGAAGAAATAGAGTTCCTTGAGGCGTCCCATCAGAAAACCAAAGCTCTCTTGCGGACTCTGGATAAGTTTCCACCCCATTATCTTGTATAACAAAAAGCCCGTCGGATGTTGCATATAAATGTTCAATGGCGACAAAATAATGGATGAAAATATTTTCTCCTGTGGTCGGGTCTATTTTATATAAGCCCCTTCCTGAAGTTACACCACCAAAAAAATAAACTTCATTTTTAAACTCTGTAAAAGTCTTTGAACCATTTCCTCCTCTTATAATAGTAATCGAAGAATTCGTAACTTTATATGTTCCTTGAATTGTGCCATCCGTAACCCATAATCCTTCTTTAGTGCCATCAAATGCCAAAAAGTAAAGCTTCCCATTAATAACTGAAAAGGATTTAAGAAAATTAGAGTTAACCATGCTGTCATCATAACCTGTAGCAGTACCTGGATTTATGTCTTTCAACATAAATGTACCTTCTAGCGTACCATCACTGATCCACGGCTCATAGCCATGTTTTCCGTCGCTAGCGATAAACACCAACTTTCCATCAAATGCTATGAATTCTGATTCATCATCAATATAATGCCCATTTGGATACACATGTAGCGGTCTGGTTCCTGCAGTTGTACCATCAGAAGCACAAAGACCATAAACTCCATACATATTGCACCTAAAATAAGTTTGGTCTCCCGAAACTGTAAGTAATGAAGGAGATACACCACCTCTAGAGTTAAAATCATAAAACAAGTCGGTCCCCTCATCCGTTCCATCTGATTTCCATAATTCGATTCCGTTTCGTTCTGTTTCAGCAGCGAAAAAAATTTGGTCATTGAATATAATCATGTCATTTTCATGGGAGCTAATGTTGGTTTCATGCGCTTTTTCAGAAACCATTTGGGTGCCATCAACAGTACCATCACTTTTCCACAAACCGCCATTGTAAATAGAACCTACACCAAAAAATGTGAGAAAGTCTCCTGAACCGTCAAACGTTAAGTTTGATACGTAGGTCTGTTTCAACAGCTTTGTTCCTTCAGATGTCCCATCACTGACCCAAAGCCCCCCTACTTTACCATCGCTTCCATAAAAAAATACTTTTGACTCCGAAAAAGCAATCTTGGTATCGTATGAAAATATTCCCGAACTGAGCCCCGGAGCAATATCCTTTAGGATCTTTGTTCCTGCTTCTGTGCCATCGCTGATCCAAAGTTCACTTCCAGTTACGCCATCATTTGCCAAAAAAACAAGGTTGCCATTGACAGCGCCACCAAACATTTGTATATTACTCGAACTATAGGCAAAAGTTTGATTGATATCCTTTAAAAGAATTGTACCCGCCAGGGTTCCGTCACTTTTCCATAATTCCGAACCCGTAGTGCCATTGTTGGCGAAAAAATAAAAACTGTCCCCCAATGTTGCATAACCAACCGAACTGTCAATAGAACCCTGAACCCCTGGATTAATGTCCTTGAAAAGCATTGTCCCCCCCGAAGTGCCATCTGATTGCCATAATTCAAAACCCCGCTCCTCTGTGTACGCTTTAAAAAAAAGATATCCATTAAAGCTGAAAAAATTAGATGGGTTACTACTCTCCCCACCATCATTTATATCTTTTAGAACATTTGTACCCCCAACAGTGCCATCACTTACCCATAGTTCAGTTCCCAAAGTTTCATCAAATGCACTGAAAAAAATCTTGTTATTAAAAACAATAAGATCGCGAATGGCTCCACTTTGATTAAAGCTCACACTTCTTTCCGTAAGTTTAAAAGTTCCTTCCTCTGTACCATCACTTATCCACAACTCATCTGTTCGATAGTCCTTTTCAGCAACAAAAAAGACAATATCTCCAACAGGATAGATTAAACTAATAAGTCCAGAAGAAGTTGATGTCGCAAATGGATATGTTCCTTCAACAGTTCCGTCTGTGAACCATAATTTCGCATCATCGACGGTAAAGTAAAATCCATTGTCTGCTTTGGTAAATCTCTCAGGATAACCATCATTTGAGAATTTCAATTCCAATAATTCTACGTCAAGGGTTTGACCTATTATCGCATTCAATGAGAAAAGAAATAGGAAAATAGGTAGTAGCTTGTTAGTCATTTCGATGCTTGGTTTGCAATAAAAGGAATTAAGGACATTTCTGACAAGAATACCTTTTTTTGTTTTAATTTAAAACTGATTTAGATATACGACCAATAATAAACGTTGTAAATCGTACGTTTCAAAAAAACGCTACTCCTTGCCCTTTAATTTTTTTTGTATTCAAAAACCGTTTAGTTGGAATTGCCTCCTGACATCAGAATCAGTGAAATTAATAAATTAGAATTTAATCTGTCCTATTTTTAGGTAAGCCTACAATTTCAGCAACAAATGCTCACTCTTTAAAGTCATTCCAGGTTAATTACAGACTGTTAGAATAAAATTCTATTAGATAGAATGAGAGTCGTATTAGTTTTTGCATATGCTCATTAAAGCACATAGTTTACACAAGTTAAAGATTAGCCTTTTCACTAAATTAACCTTTAACTATGTTGCTCGTTCTTTATATCTCAAATTTCCAATGCCAAATAAACGTTGCAATAATTTGTAGCCGTTAGCGTTATTTTATACTTAAATTGTGAGTGCTTGGATGCATGGATAGCCGGGCATAAATACTAATTCATACACATGTTTAGAATAAAAATTATATTTATCTCAACCCTTTTTCTATTAATTGCGTGTACAGAAGAAGATTCTTCGAATGAAAAAGAGAAAGAGATAATTCAAAATATCCTGATCGAATTAAATATTGAAAATGACGTTCTTATCACTTCAGAGGAAATTACCATTACATTATCTGGAGATGCCCTTATATCGAAATTAGAAGTGCTTATGGATAATGATATTATTCATGATTTCAACGCTCCACCTTATACTTTAACAGTAGAAACTCAACAATATGAAGACGGCGAACATACTTTCAGAGTTAATGCTTATGCTGATGGAAAAATAATTGGAACTAAAACAATTACTATTAAAATAGATAATCAAGGTCCAATTCTAATACTTGATAGTATCTCTGAAAATGAAATTATCTGCGATGAGATTCAGTTATCACCAAGCATTACAGATCTTGTTTCAAGCGTTGAACAATTGCGTGTATATCTTGATGATTTATTGCTGTTGGAA
>Ga0209344_10006138_pt1 | contig 10013 bp, 6 predicted proteins | sample Cruoilmetagenom6_FD_187293 | JGI IMG/M metagenome (GOLD analysis project Ga0209344, IMG submission 187293) | Oil polluted marine microbial communities from Coal Oil Point, Santa Barbara, California, USA - Santa Barbara Oil Seep Sample 6 (SPAdes)... | ecosystem: Environmental > Aquatic > Marine >...
GCAGCCGCTTTCGCCCATTCGGTCGCCATTTGGATGTACTCAGGCACCTGTCCAACGGCAGCGCCCATACCGCGTTCGGACATGCCGTGAGGGCAGCCGAAATTGAGTTCAAAGCCGTCGATACCGGTATCTTCGATCATCGGAATGTACTTGGCCCAGGACGCCTCATCCATCGGCAACATTACCGATGCGATTAGTGCGCGATCCGGCCAGTCCTTCTTAATCTGTCGCAGCTCGTCGAGATTCGTTTGCAGTGGCCGGTCCGTTATCAGCTCAATATTATTGAAGCCAATGACACGGCGATCGTTGCTGTGAAGTGCACTGTAGCGTGGACCACTAACATTCACGATGGGCGGGTCCTCGCCCAGTGTTTTCCAGACGGCACCGCCCCAGCCAGCCTCAAAGGCGCGATTCACGTTATAGGCCTTGTCTGTCGGCGGCGCCGATGCGAGCCAGAATGGATTGGGTGAAGAAATACCCAGAAACTCGGTCTTGAGATCAGCCATGTTTATGCGTTCCTCAGGGTCTGGTCGATGTTGATAGCGGCGACCTTGCCGTGTTGCACCGCGCTGACCGTGAGGTCATCACCGCCGACAACGCAATCACCACCGGCCCAAACGCCATCCAAAGATGTTTTGTGGTCTAGATCAACAACAAAGCGCCCCGACTCGAGGTCGAGCGCGGCAAGTCCATCATCGTTCATATTTTGACCAATGGCTTTGAATACGACATCCGCATTCAAATGCATACCTTCATCGCTGTCAGCAATGTTGAAATCGACGCCCGTAACGAAGTCGTCACCTACAATTCGTGCCGGACTGGCCCAATGGTGAATCGTGACGCCACTGGTCTGTGCCAGCGCCTGTTCAAATACACTCGCGCCCATTTGCTCCTGACCTCGTCGGTAAACAAGATGTACCTGCTCAGCACCGAGCCGCTTGCTTTGCACGGCGACGTCGATGGCGGTCATGCCACCGCCGATTACGACGACGTCTCGGCCAACAGGTAGTTCAGACTTGTCATCGACTTGCCGCAGATCGGCGATGTAGCGAATGCCATTGATGACGCCTTCGAGGTCCTCACCTTCAATCCCCAGGGCATTGGAGAGGCCGAGGCCGACGCCCAGAAACACAGCGTCATATTCAGCTCTAAGCTGTTCGAGTTCGAAGTCGATACCCAGTGTGGCGTTGTTGCGTAACTCAATTCCGCCAATAGATAAAATGTAGTTGACCTCTGTTTGTGCGAATTCGTCGACTGTCTTGTACGCCGCGATGCCGTATTCATTCAGTCCGCCTGGTTTGTCGTCACGATTGAAAATCACGACATCGTGTCCGAGTACGGCCAGACGATGGGCACACGATAGCCCAGCCGGCCCGCCGCCCACGACTGCGACTCTCTTGCCGCTGGCAGGAGCACGCTCGAACAAAGCGATATTATTCTCAAATATCGGATCCGTCGCGTGGCGCTGCAACAAACCAATTTCAACCGGCTTTTCTTCGTGTGTGTTGCGAACACAAGCTTCTTCGCACAGAATTTCTGTGGGACAAACGCGGGCGCACATGCCGCCCATAATGTTCTCCTGAAGAATGGTGTGCGCCGAGCCGCGTAAGTTATCGCTGCGAATTTTTTGAATGAAGCTTGGGATGTCGATCCCGGTCGGGCAGGCCGTGGTGCAGGGCGCGTCGTAACAAAAGTAACAACGATCGGCTTCTATCAGTGCCTCGGAGCGTGTTAGTGGAGGGTGCAGATCCGAGAAATTTTCCTCGATCTCCTCAAGGCTCAATCGCGCAGTGCGCACCTGGTCGTTGGCGGCCACTGTTAGCGTTCGACCGCGACAGGTTCGGCGAGCCGGGCCTGTTTTTGCAGCGCGTCGTAAAACGGCGCGAACGGCGGTCGATCAACGTAACGCCCGGCGCCACGCTCGACCTTTAGTTTGCCGTTGGCGTAGACGACCTTACCCTGGGAGATCGTGTGCGATGGACAGCCCTTGATCTGCATACCCTCGAATATGTTGTAGTCGACGTTTTGATGATCTGTCTTTGTCGATATGGTCTTCGTTGCTTCGGGATCCCAGACAACGATATCGGCATCCGCGCCGACCGCGACGCTGCCTTTCCGAGGGTAGACATTGAATATTTGCGCCGCATTGGTTGACGTAACTTTGACGAATTCATTCATCGTCAATTTGCCGGTGCTAACGCCGTGGTGCCAGAGCACTTCCATACGGTTTTCAACGCCACCGGTTCCGTTCGGTATCAGGCGGAAATCTTCTTTACCCGCTGCCTTTTGGTCGGCGCAGAAACAACAATGATCGGTCGCAGTTGTTTGCAGGTTGCCAGACTGTAGTCCGCGCCATAGTGCGTCCTGGTGTTCGCTGCTCCGAAATGGCGGACTCATCACATGCGCGGCTGCAACATCGAAGTCTTTGTGACGGTAGATCGAGTCGTCGATCAATAGATGTCCTGCCAATACTTCGCCGAAGACTCGCTGGCCCTCATTTCGAGCCCGGGTGATGGCCTCCAATGACTGGCGGCAAGAGTTGTGCACTATGTATAGCGGCACCTTCAAAACCTCTGCAATTCGAATCGCGCGGTTCGCGGCTTCGCCCTCACATTCGGGCGGGCGCGATAGCGGGTGTGCCTCGGGTCCCGTCAGACCCTTCTCATACAGTTCTTTCTGTAAGCGGAATACGAGTTCACCGTTCTCGGCATGTACGGTCGGTATGGCGCCGAGCTCCAGCGAGCGCGCGAAGCTGTTAACGAGAATCTCGTCATCCGCCATTATGGCGCCTTTGTACGCCATGAAGTGTTTGAAACTGTTGACGCCGTGATCGCGCACCAGTATTTCCATGTCGCGATGGACGCTGTCGTCCCACCACGTGATGGCGACGTGAAAGGTGTAATCCGAAACCGATTTCTCAGCCCATTCACGCCATTGTTTATAGGCCTCCAGGATGTTCTGCTGCGGGTTCGGAATGACGAAGTCGATGATCATCGTCGTTCCGCCCGCCAACCCGGCCGCGGTGCCGGATTCGAAATCTTCACTTGCAACAGTGCCCATGAAGGGCAATTGCATGTGCGTGTGCGGGTCGATGCCGCCCGGCATTACAAATTGACCGCCAGCGTCCACAACGCTTGCACCGCTGGGCACGTCTACGTCAGAGCCAACAGCGGTAATGACACCATCTTCGCACACCACGTCCGCGCGAAATGATTGTTCAGCGTTGACGACTGTGCCGCCTTTAATGACAACGCTCATGTCGTACTCCCGGATTCGTTTTTTGCAACAAAATAGTAGATCAGTCCACCGAGAATTGATCCCGTGAACCACCCATAAGTATAGAACCAGCTGAGGGCGTCAATCTTTATAGATAAGACGGTAAGACCAACCGGAACGAGAAATGCGAGCATGCCGGCGATGTTCCAGGCCGGATATCCCGCGTTGTCTTTGTACAAGGCGAGTAAGTCGTAGGACTGATTCTTTACCAGAAAATAGTCGACGATCATGATGCCGGCGATTGGCCCCAACAGACTTGAGTAGCCCAGAAGCCAGTTCGAATACAAACTCTCTACGCTGACATCTGACTCGATCCAGCCTAACTTCTTCATGAGTTCCCAACTCATCAGGAGAATGCCGATGAGCCCGGTAATCAGGACGCCGCGATTCTCATTAATGTAACGCGGCGCAATATTTTGGAAGCTGTTCGTTGGCGAGACAATATTGGCCGCCGTGTTCGTGGAAATTGTCGCCAGGATGATCATGAGCATCGCGACGATGACCCAGAACGGGCTGTCTATGTGCCCAATGAGATTAATGGGGTCGGACACGGTTTCGCCAACCAGACTGACGGATGCGGCAGTCAGGATGACACCGAGTCCCGAGAACAGGAACATCGTCAACGGCAGGCCGATAATCTGACCGATAATCTGGCTGCGTTGTGATCGAGCATAACGGCTGAAATCCGGGATGTTTAGCGACAGCGTTGCCCAGAATCCGACCATGGCGGTCAATGCCGCCATGAAATAGCCGAAGAATGATGCGTCTGCAGGACGATTCGCTGGAACCGCCAGTACTTCTTTCATGCTGACCTGCGGCATTGCCCAAACAATCAAACCAATCGCGACCAGCAACAGCAGCGGTGCTGCCAGCGTTTCAAGGTGTTTGATCGACTCCGAACCGCGCAAGACGACGGTGATATTCAGAATCCAGAAGATAAAGAAGCCGAGAACCTCTCCAGTCCCACCGAGTGCGTCCCACGCGGGAAATATGGCGGCCAACATTAGGTGAATAGCGATTCCGCCGAACAAGGTCTGCACGCCGAACCAGCCGCAGGCCACGATAGCGCGAATCAACGATGGTACATTTGAGCCGATGATGCCGAAGGATGCACGCATGACAACCGGGCAGGGTATGCCGTAGCGAGTCCCGGGAAAGGCGTTTAGCGTAAGTGGAATTAGCACAACAAGGTTCGCCGCGAGAATTGTCCACAAGGCCTCGGACACTGACAGGCCGAAGTAGGCTGTCAAAACGCCACCCAGCGTATAGGTCGGCACACAGATCGCCATGCCGACCCACAGTGATGCAACATTCCAGCGCGACCAGGTGCGTTGCGACGCCTTTGTCGGCGCAATATCTTCGTTGTAGCGAGGGCTGTTCGTCAGATCAGTTCCGACGTCCAGCTCAATGTGCTCCCCAACTGTACGCAGCGTGCTCAGCGTCTCCAGTTCAGACATCGACTTCCCCTATTCGTCGGTCAGTGGGCCGTAGGTTTCCGGGCGGCGATCGCGGAAAAACTGCCAGGTGTCGCGGACTTCGCGCACCATATCGAGGTCAATTTCGTGTACCAACAACTCGTCGTTGCCGTAGCTCGCTTGAGCTTCGATAGCACCACGCGGGTTAACGATATAGCTCGAGCCGTAAAACTCACCCATGTTATGAGATGTAGCCCAGGGCTCTTCTTTGCCGATTCGATTGATCGCACCGATGTAGACACCGTTTGCTGCAGCGGAAGCCGGCTGCTCGAGTTCCCAGAGGTATTTGCTTAGGCCGGCAACTGTCGCAGAAGGATTAACAATATACTCGGCGCCATTCAGTGCCAACGCCCGCCAACCTTCAGGGAAGTGGCGGTCGTAGCAAATGTAAACGCCCAGCTTCAGATAAGCCGTTTCGAATACCGGCCAACCCAAATTGCCAGGCTTGAAGAAAAATTTCTCGTAGAAGCCGGGGTCAACTTGTGGGATGTGCATCTTTCGATATTTTCCGAGGTACTTGCCGTCTGCATCGATGACAGCCGCCGTGTTGTAGTAGACGCCGGTCATGTGTTCCTCATAAATGGGAACGACTATAACCATGCTGTGCTTCTTCGCGTATTCCTGCATCAGCTTGGTCGTGTAGCCGTCGGGGATCTTTTCTGCGGCCGCATACCACTTACGATCCTGGCTCGGGCAAAAGTACGGTTGCGTGAATACTTCCTGAAAGCAGAGCACCTGAACACCCTGTTTAGCGGCGTCCTCGATGTACGGAATATGTGCCTCGATCATGCGATCCCGGATTTCCTCCGGCTGCATCGAGCCATCGCCCTTGAGCGCCATTTGAATCAATCCACACTTTACTTTCGACATGCTGACTTCTCCGCAGATTCTTTTCGTATTTCAATACGTTACACGATTTCTTATGTGTTACAGCATACGCCCTTTAGTCAACTGAAGTCCACGATCCGTACATGGGGTTGGGCAGGATATACCAGCCATTTCCCCAGTATTCGCTGTACTTTTCCAAGTCGGCTCTGCGACTCCCCCGGGTTGCTGCCGCGGTGCAAGGCAACTTGGGGTTGCCGCGGGAACAAGCGACGAAATCACCGAAGTCATCGCCGAAAACCATGATGACGCGGTGTGTTTCAGCAATGAACTCGCGTCGCACGACTTTTTCGCGATCCCACCCCGGCTTCTCGTTGGCGAATAATGCATGCTCGCCATCAACTTCAATACCGACTTCACGCAGGTCCTGCAGGGTTACTGCTTCAATCGGGCAGTTTCCGGTCGTTCCTTCGTACTGGTCACAAGGGCGATTGGTCAGAATGAACACTTCAATGCCAGCGTCTTGAGCCGCGCTGATAAAATCTACGGCTCCGCGAACTGGAATAGCATTGTGCGCGAGCCCCCATTCGTATTGCAGCTGTGTTGAAAATGGGATCATTGTGAGCTCGAGGTCGGTACCGCTCAGGATCGTTTCGTCGACATCGAGAATCACCGCCGGTGGCTTATCGGCGCCGCCCGAATAGCCCGGGACGGCACTCCAGGACGTGTCGGCTAACAGGCGAGGAATATCACGCGTAGCCAGAGCATAAACTTGCGCAGACGCGGCTTGGTATTCTACTGAATGGGCGGCCCACAGTATTGCATGGTCCGGTTCCTCAGTCGTCGATGTGCATGCGGCAAGCAGCAATATTAAAGCGATAAGACTGAACGATCGAAATAGGGTCATGGTTTCTCCTGATGCCAAAAACCGGCCGTTCAGGTTAGCATGTCGGCCAATCTACAGGGACCTGACTATGAAAAGAATAGCGATTCTACTGGCCGGACTATTTCTCGTTGCATGTGCGGCGACAACGCCGACTGAATTACCCGGCATTACCTTTGTGCACCTCAACGATACGTATCGGGTGGGTGACGTCGAGGACGGCAAGGCCGGCGGTTTTGGACGAGTGCTCACCGTCGTTCGTGAACTGCAGGCAGCGGGTAGAGATGTACGCATCCTGCACGGTGGTGACTTTCTGTATCCGTCGCTGGAGAGCAGTCTTTGGCAGGGTGAGCAAATGGTCGACGCATTTAACTTTATGAATGCCGTTGCACCGTTGTACGCGGTTGCTGGCAATCATGAGTTCGATCCTCGTTCAGCCGACTCTTTGATTAAGGCGGTAAAGGCGTCTGAGTTCGAATGGCTTGGCGACAACTACCAGTTCTCAACCGGTGACGCCGATGTAGATAGCGCATTGAAAGTGGCCTTTACGTTCGACAGTGGTGGGAAAACTATTGGGATTTTCTCGCTGTCGATTCATCCGGATGACGGTGGCAATACTCGTGACTACTTGTCCATGCAGAAGGACTATGTCGGAATTGCAGAAAAGGTCATCAGCGCTTTCGAAGATGCAGGTGTTGACGCGATCATCGGCCTCACGCACCTGCATATCTGGCAGGACGATGAAATCGCCGGACTCCGGGCTGACCATCCTAAGTTCATTTTCATAGTCGGCGGCCACGAACACGAGCCGGAGCACACTCCTTCCACTGCAACATCCGCTGCGGTAATGAAGGGCGCGTCCAACGCGCGCGTGATCTGGACGATCGATTTGGAATTCGATGCGGCGGGAATGCCAGGCATTGTATCGAAACAGGTGGAACTGGATGAACAGATCGTCGCGGATGCCGAATACCAGGGGCTCGCGGATAAGTGGCGCAGTCGCCTCCTCGACACGGTTCCTTTCCTGGAGGCGCGAATCGGTGCGGCTGCATTGCCGCTGGACGCGCGCGAAGTGACGGTCCGCAATGAAGAGAGCAACTGGGCCACTTTCATCGCAGATCAAATGCGTGGCGCTTTCGGCAGGCCGGCTGCAGATCTCGCATTTATCAATGGTGGCACATTGCGTATCGACGACATCGTTAGCGGTGACATTCACTTCGAGGATATCGGTCGTACTTTCGGTTTTAGTTCCTATCTTCGCCGGACGAACGTGACTGGTGCGGAGTTCAAGCAAGTCATGGAGGCGGGCTATCGTGGCTTTGGGCCCAGCAAGGGCTACTTTCCACAAGTGTCTGGCTTTCGAGTTTGCGTAGACCGCAGTCGCAACGAGGGAGATCGAATAGTCAGTCTTCAGGTGCCGACCGATAGTGGGTGGGGTGAGATTGAGTCAGATACGACTTACACTCTGGTTGTTCCGGACTTCCTGTTTGGTGGTGGTGATGGCTATGAGATTCCGAAGGGTCGGCCAGTAACACCGCCAGCGTCAGAGTTGATCTACCTGGTTCTGGATGCTGTCCTCAATGCGCAGGCAGAGGGCAAAGGTGTTGGTACCGCGATCGATGAAGACAATCGCCGCTACCACGAACTTCTGGAAGGTAAGGAGCCGTGTTTTAACTAGTCTGCTTTGAGTTAAATAAACCTGACCCCATTTAGGGCACAAAAAAAAGGGCGGCCAAATGGCCGCCCTTTCTCGTCGTGAGACTAGCTCTTATTTGCCGAACTTGATGTCGAAACCAAGACGCGCTTCCCAAAGGCTGCGGTTGGTAATCGTACGTTCGAGCGCACTGTCGGTGAAGTCTTCGAATACGAATCGTCCAGCGCCGTCAACTGAAGAGTTAACCACCTGCGGTGTGAAGAATACCGAGTCAGTGATTTTGCCCCAGTCGTCATTCAGCATGTTGCCGAAGTTGTAGACCTTGAAGTACAGGCGTGCTGTCAGGTCAGCCGGGAGGCTGATTTCCTGATGGATGCGAAGGTCGAAGCGCGTGCTCCAGTCGGCGTGTTGTGCATTACGCTCCTGGAGGCCGGGTGCAAGACCGTTGTCCTGTACAAACTGGAAGAATGCAGCTTGGTCAAAACCAGGATCAAACACGACATTCGGATCAGCGGCTCCGGTTGGGACATACAGCAAATGGCGTCCGTAGAAGCCGTCGCCTTCCAGATCCGAGCTGCTCATCGCGTAACTCTGCGGCTGACCTTCGTTGAAGTAGCCGAAAATCGTGACGCGCGTAGAGTTGTCACCGAAGAAGAAATGCTCCCAATCCAAACGTGCCGTGATGCGATGTGGAACAACGTAATTCGACGCTGTCGCCGCAGGATCGACAAGCGTCGACAACGCGAGGTTGTCGAAGTTTGATCCACCCGTCGAGGATGTCATCGGAGACACGTCTTCAGCTTCGGTGTACGCGTAGCCCAACATTGCTGACAGGCCCCATTCAAACTCTTTTGTAGCAACGAGTGAGAATACGTTTGACTGAGGTGTACCTGAGGCGTTGGTCAACATGTAGTTGTCTTCGCCACTGGTCACGTAGTCATAGATCGGTGTGCCGATGACTGTGGTACCGACCTGAGCCTGCGAAACATCTTCGTAATACGCCATGTTCTTGCCACGAGTGTGCAAGTAATCAAACTGCAACTCGATGTCCTGCCAAGGCATATCCCATGTGCCACCAAAAGCAAATTTCCACTCGCTCGGTTGCTTGTAGTCAGGATCAACCAAAACAAGGTTGGAATCATTGGCATCGGCTGGAGTTACGCCGAGTACGTCGTCAACCAGCGACTGCGGTACGTCGTAACCTGGACGACCGTCACCGCTCAGTGGAACCGCGCCGACAGAGCCTGGCAATACGCTGATGCCGCCGCCGAAGTTGTTGAGGCGGAACTGAGCATTGGTCAAACCGTCGTTGCTGTATGAGTTGGAGATCCAGACAGTCGGGTTACCACCTGAGTAGAGGCCAACACCACCGCGAAGTTCGAGCGTGTCAGACGCTTCCCAGGTGAATCCGAATCGTGGCATCAATAAGTCGATACCGTCGATGTTTGCATCGTTCGCAAAACCGTTGTCAGCAAGGAACGCCTGATTCAGCGTCGGTCGGTCGTCACTCTCGAACCATTCGTAACGCAGACCAGCGGTCAGTGTCACGCCGAGGTGATCGACGAAGATTTCGTCCTGAACGTACAGAGCGTTGGTTGTAATTGAGAATACGCCTGCAGCATCATCAGGATTGTTGGTACCGCCACCGCTGCCGTAGTAGATGCGTGATGGGCGACCAAGAACGAAGCGATCGATACCCGTCGGGCTACAACCATTAAGGCCATCCATACGTTCTTGAGACGTAAGAGCAGCACAGGCCGCGTCATCGCCACGAGAACTATCGAAGTAATCGTACTCACCACCGTTTGAGTGCTGAACGAAGATATTGAATACGTTCAGTTCTTCACGATCAAAACCAGCACGGACTACGTGATTATCAGTCGCGAACTCAGCCGACAGC